>MWWG01000042.1_pt1 | contig 17868 bp, 13 predicted proteins | sample 1047331 | NCBI WGS metagenome assembly MWWG01 (sample SAMN06349968, study PRJNA376086) | soil metagenome | isolation source: MG6-4 sample Antarctic (ecotone) soil | place: Antarctica | collected 2015-01-13 | reverse complement strand
GTTATCGATACGCCGGCGCGTCCGACGGTCGAAGAGCTGGAAACTCTGTCCGAGCAATCGGATTTGCTGATTTTCCCGACGATGCCGGACGCCTTGAGCCTTGCGGCTCTGGCTAAAATCATAAATGTCATGCAGTCGAAGAGTTTGCGTAATTACCGGGTGCTGCTGGCGATGGTGCCGCCGCGCTCGAACGCCGCCCGCGATGCCAAGCAAATGCTCGAGCAAATGGGCGCGCCGTTTTTTGAAAGCGAGATTACCCGCCGCGTCGTCTGCTCACACGCGGCTCTCCGCGGCGTAACGGTCGATAAAGTGCGCGACGGTGAAAACGCCTGGTCTGACTTTGTGCAGCTCGGTAAGGAGATACTCAAATGAAAGACAACAATCGTTTTTCCAACTTAAAGTCATTGCAGCGCCCCGCTGACACTATCAAAGATGCGCAGCCGGTAAAGGAGAAAAAAGTAGCTGCTCCGCAGAAAGTCGATCCGGTCGCTTCTCCCTTGCCTATTACAGCTCAGTCCAGGGGCGGAAAAAGCAGTAATCCCGAATTTACGAAAATTACCGCTTATATTAAAAAGGCGACGCACAAAAAAGCCGCACTGATTCTGATGGATCAGGAAAAGGAAGATTTTTCGGAGCTTTTGGAGCGTTTAGTGTCCGAATGGATAGTAAATCAAAGCTAATATTAAATTTGTTTAGCCCTTATTCAAATCATTAACTAAAAGCTTCGGTGAAGCGAAATGCTTGGCTCGTACACCGGTGTTTTTGTTCAAAATAAGCGTGCATCCATTGCTGCTAGGCTTTTGTGGACGATTGTTGGTTCTCCCTAATACATATTCGGAGTATTCGGACAACACAGTTTGATGAAAATTGTTTATTTTTTTGTTAGACAAACAATACTTTCCCGTAACATTTTCCTGAGATACGGAAACCTAATTAATTGTTGGGCTGAGGTATTTGCTTTACGGCATTTAATAACACTTTCCACTTCAAAACCATACTTTTCGGCAGCGTTGGCGAACACTAAATCTGTCGGGACGATTACGCCCACATACGAGCTTTGATCTACTACGATGTAACATTTCGCGCCTGTCGGGAGTAAATCGGAAAAAACTTCAATCGCTTTTTCCATATCATAAAAATAACCCCTTAGTAAGTTTGGAACAATTCGTGTTCTGGCATCCTTTTTTCCTGTCAACTTTTCCTTTTCAGGAATCGCCTGCATTATTTCTTCGCAGATTAGTTCGACGAGAGAGTCGTCTGACTCCAACTGATAGCCGTATGAGATACGATAGCTTCTGATGGCTTTCGCTCTAAATTTTTGGAGTCCTTCAAAGTTGCAATATCCCCCGAATAAAAGCTCTAATTTGTAGCTTTCAAAATAATCAAATGAATTTGCATACGGTGGGGAAAAAATAACGGCTCCAGCACTTTTATTTATCTGTTGAGCGAACTCACTAGTATATTTGGTAGCGTTTACTACGGTGTCGTTACAAATAAGGCTTTCGGTATCAGGAACTGGGTAATTCAAGACGTCCGCAAGCATTAATGTTACTTTTTCTATATAAAACCCTTCAACATCACTTATTTTTGTTTCGACCGTTGCAAGCCCGTTGCCTTCTTTCCTCCTATTAGAACTTGGTTCTAAAACAGTAAGCCATGCTAAAAGTAAAAAATTTTTAACTTTATCTAGTGAAACCGTCTCTATTAGGGATTTGATATTCAGTAAAGCTTCATAGTTTTGTTTGTTAAAATACCGTTCAGCCTGTTTTTGTCCTTCAGTAATGGTAATTTTGGTGGATTTTGTCTTTAGTAGATCAGACTGTATAAATTTTTTAATCAGATTAATCTCATTATCTGAATAGATTTGCAACTTTATTGCTGAAAGATCAGCGGCAAATGGATTTACGTCTAAACCCAAACAATTAAAACCATGCTGTATGGATTCAAAAACAGTCGTTCCGGACCCGCACATTGGATCAATTACAAATTGCCGCGACGATTCTATGCCACTTCTACGAATTAATTCAGTAACTAAATCGCCTGAATATCCTTCCCTATACCTTGCCCACCGGTAATAGGGCTGAAACTTACTTTTTGAAGGATTAACTAAATCAGCAAAAAAATGCGACTCGTCCTTATAATCATACCTATCTTCTAGCTCATGCAATATGGATTTCAGCCGCGGATTTTTCACGAAATCCGCATATTTGTCAGAAGCATTGAATTCTTCGCTAAAGAGCGACGCTTGGACGCCAGATGAATCTACTCTTCCGGCAAATGAGTTAATTTTGTCTTCCGCTATTTCTTTCATGTAAGCATTAAATTCCATGTTCTGGTCTGTTTATCGTAATCAAAATTATTCTTTAGAACTTGTTCAAAATTCGTTATATCCCACGTTTCATTTATTGTGGCAAAATCTTCTTCTGTTTCAGCTAGTCTAACGAAAATTGGAATCAGCTTAGGATATACCTCAACATAAATCTGAGCGGTTGGCTGCCTGCCTTTAACCTTTAATATTTGTTCAACCGTTTTAGAAACGAATTTGGCAATATCAGAGGAAGAAATTCCATTAGAATTCTTTGTTATAATGTGTTTATTATCTACATTGTCATTTTCAGTTAGTTTTACAAAAGTGTAAATGAAATCCCCTTGCATCGCCCCTTCAAATCTTGCATGAGCAGTGTTTTTATAGTTTTCAATAGGTTCTTGATAAATGACACCTTTGGTATCTAGATAGAAACCAGCTTTTATAGCGGCGCTAATTACCGAATACCAAGCCTGTATATCTTTATTATTAAAAGTAAATACTAATGCTCCGCCCGGCTTTAGTAAGCGGTAACATTCACTAAAGACTTTACTCAGACCAGTAAAATAGTCTTCATAACTTTTAAAGTATTCAGGCTTCTTTTTCTTCCGGTGAACTACCACTTCATCTTTAGAAGACAGAAAATCCTCGGGAATTGAAAATTCATCCTTTAACCATACTAACCAAAAACTGCTTAGCTCACTGTATTGAACATTGCTCCCGTAAGGCGGATCTGTAATCACTAAATCAATTGACTCACTTGGTAGTGGTAAGTTTGCAGATGATTGATTAAATATCATGTGTGTCGCCTGATTTTTTTGCAGGTCAGAAAAATCAAAAGTCCTTTTTACGGAACCTAATTGTGTTTGTTGATATTTAAGCCCTGAATCAATGGCTTTACTTCTTTTCTCGATATATTCAATTGGATTAACCTCGACGAACTGACTAGAAATCCAGAAGGCGTGTTTTGCCCACGACACTGGTCGACCGTCCATCCACGCCTTTGTCGAAATAGTCATATTATTGGTATGCCTAATCACAGCGCTAAAGGTGAACAAAAGCATTTGATAGATTTCAGATGAAACCTTTTCTTTATATTCCTTGATTGTTTTTAACAGTAAAGCATTTGAAAACAATAAGCGTTTTGTAAATAAATCGGAAAATTTATCAATCCCTTTTTTTTGCAATCCATCCTCAAATTGCCTGTCCCAATTCAAAGGAATATCAGCTTCTGGATACCATAATCCATATTCTGTAATCGAATCATTAAATTGAGATTCAAATGAGGCTAATAATTGAATATCCTGCTTGCTTGGCTCTACGGTTTTTTGTTGATTACAGTCTCGGCAACGATATGTAGTCGAGAGTAATTTGTAACCGACTCTAGGTAGCTTTGATGATGAAAGTAGTTCCTTGCAATGTGAACACCGGTACCAACCGTTTACAACTTTTTCACCGCGTTGCTCTTTTTGATCATTTGATAACAGCGTTGCATTGTTGCAATGCTCACAATTTACCAAATATGCAAGTTCAAACCAACGGACATCAACAGACTCTTGGCAGTCTCTACATTCTGTCGAGAATAAAGGTTTAGTTACTGAGTAAACCTTTTCCCGAATTTCATCCATTACCTTCTGGTACTCTTGTCGGGAAATTTTGGTGATTTGACATTCAGAAATAAATGTCGCTAGCGGATTAAGATCAGAAACAACAACTTTTCTTCCAACTGATAACCCTTCAAACAAAGAAACGCCCCCGCCACAGAAACAGTCAAGAATAATATCTCCAGGCTGGGAATAATGCTCGATTAACCACCGAAAAACATTTTGCGGTCGCCGCGCAAAATACTTGTGCATTTTGTAAACGAGCGTATGTCCCTCCGCATTAATGCCGCCAGTGACAAAATTAATAGGCTCGATCGCTTTCTTTGCTTTTTCGTTAAATGATAGTGTTGCTTGCATACTAGGTTGATACTTCTTCGTTTTTTATTACGTCGTAAAATCTGCGAATCCAAATCCAGTTTCCAAAATTTCCTTGAAAATCGAAATCATCAGGACGGCTTATTTCTAATGCAACATCTATCAGCTTTGATGAGTTTTCTTTTAACTTCAATTTTGCTGAATATCCACTTCCTTCTACTTCAAAAATTTCCTCAAAAAGACTTAAGTGGTTTACGAAGTATCGATATTTGTTTGCAACGGTCGTTCTATCTGTCCAAACATCCTTAAAATTAAATCCAACCGGATGCATAGCATTTAACTCAGCAAGAACTTTGTTCTGGTTTGCGTGGTTTGTTAATTGAACATTGGGAATATTCCTTCTTATCAATAAAATTCGGTCGCATACTTCTTCTATTGAAGCTGATGTATCTTCAGCAGCTCGAATCGAATATATTCCGTATAAGAATTCAATTATATTTACGCTCTCAATTGATTTCATTATCTCGAAGACAGCTCGATATGGATACAAAAAGCACTTTTCACCTTTTACTGAATACAAAAGCATTTGGTTTTTGAAAACATCATTGAAAGATATATCTCTTTCAAATTGGTAAAGATTTCCAAGCTGAGTAATAGAAAAGATATTTTTATTTACTTGCTTTATTAAACCAAGCCTTTCCGTGTGAGAGATATTGTTATGATTAATAATTATTTCTGTGCGGGCTTTTTCTTCATCTCTCCGCGCGAACTTGTCTACTGTCGGATCAACACAGGATTCTTTATATTTGTTGACGCTATAATCGCCTAAAATTCCAAAGGCAGTTGAAAAACTGCTTATTCTTTCAGTTTTCCCTAATTTTGAACCCAGTCCAGTCGTGCCGGTCGGATTTTTGTTCACTTCAGCGATTTTTACCGTAATGAAATCATAAAAAGCATCTAAATTAATTTGTTCAGGGAGATTTATCATTAGCTTTCCGGATGATTTACTTCCTCGTGCTGTTCTTCCTTTTACCGCCGTCAAATTCAATTCGTCAATCCAATCAGCAAGCGCTTCGTCCTGATCTCGTAACGCTTGAATTACGCTGTAAAGCATTTCAAAATTAGCGTTATTTGCGTCTTCAATTTTATCTGCTGCTTCCGGCAATATAATTGGGATTATTATGTAAGCGATTTTTCCAGCACTGCCGTAAGGTTTTCGTAAAGCTCTCCCGACTGCTTGAATAATATCTATCGGTGAATCCTTTGGATCAGCAAAAAATATTGAATCTATCAGTGGAATATCAACGCCTTCAGATAGACAGCGTACATTAGACAAAATACCTAGTTCAGTATTTTCAAATTTATTGATTATATCCGCCCGCACAGAAGCTGGTAACGAGCCATTTATGTGATCAATAAAACTCGTTTGGTTTGTGTTTATTCCTAAGCCTTCAAAAACCGGCTTAGAAGCGCGGACACCCGCTATAAGCTGTTTGGCTGTCTTTACTGACGAGTGAAAGGTAATAACCTTTTGAATGTTTAATTGTGCAATTGATTTTAATAACAAAATCAATTTAAAGGCTGTTTGAGCCGCTATCTGTGACGTAGTCTCAGTTGTAATATCTCCCTGCAATTCTTCGATATTTAAATAGCGGTTTGCAGAAATGAGTTTGTCGACTTCCGTTTCGGTAATACCAGCCAAAACAATTCGATAGTCGGCAATGATATTGTTTTCTATTGCATACCCGAACGAAAGTTTATAGAAGGTAGGTCCATAAACATTTTCATCGTCCATGGAAAAAACCACTCTATTTGCTTCTTCAACTTTACTTTTTATCCAGGGTTTGACCATGCGTTCGGTTGCAGTCATAAACAATCGTTTCTGAGAAGAAATTGCTTCATCACGCAACGCTAAACTAAATAAACCTGATTCGCTTACCCCAGCAGTTCTGTGTGCTTCATCAAATATTGTTAAATCGAATTGGAAATTGACGGTTTGTCCAACTGCTTCCGCTATCGACTCTAAAGACTGATAGGTTGAAAATACCACCTTTTTAATGCTTAATTCTTTACTAAGAAAATTAGAAATTTCTGCGGGATCAGTAGTTACCGGAATATCAATATCACTTTCCAAAAAAACTGGGTAATCATTTTGAATGTCAGCATCAACGGTTTTATCGCTACAAACACACAAATAAGCAAATGGTGTGCTAGCTTGCTCTACCCATTCTTTAAGAGTCTGACGGATTAGCGCTAAACTCGGAGCGATAAACAAAACAGTATTTGTTCCAATAAGCTCGCTCGTCCAAAGAGAAATCATTGTTTTTCCAATACCACAAGCCGCAATTAACTTACCACGATTATTTTCTTTAAAACCCTTTAGAATGTCTCTAAGAACAGTTTCCTGATATGGGCGCGGCGAATACTTGGGTTTCGGTTTAGGGGCTTCTTTTTGGGTCGCGTATAAATAAAGACTTTCAAAAAAAGCGGAATCAAGCGATAAAAACTTATCACCCAAAACAGCTAAATGATTCTGCATTTTTCGAGAGTAAGCCGGTAGTCCGAACGCATTTGCCACGATACATCTCAAATCCGCGCGCTCTGCTTCAGCCCAAAATGTTGCGAGTTCTTTGGCAGTTGGTTGCGCGCGACCACTCCGAAATTTAACTTGGTAAGCTAAGATCCCGCCGCTTTTTAAAACCGCCACACCGTCCACGCCGTGATCTATTTTTTCGAGTTTTAATTTTTCTAGAATGTCTTCGGGGACTTGTTTTTCGGGAATTACTTGAGCAAAAACATCTTGGATTTGATATAAGGCTTTATAATAGTCGAAATAAAAAAACACAAACTCTTCAAAGGCGTCACCCTTTTCTTTTGTGTTCTCAATTGCTTCAATCGTTTTTTCTAACTCTTCCCAATTGGTATACCACGTCTCAAATAACTTGTGCATTGCTTACAGAGTTCTCTTTAGTTCAGGTGAGAGAATTTATTCCTCTAAGGTGATTTTTATAAGTCGGACATATTCTACTACTATAATCTGATGTTCGCTAAACTTACTTTTCATCACTGTTTTCGGTTCTCCTTAACTTTCTATTTTGACCGAAAACTGTATTCTTGTCTGGCTCTATTTTACGGGAGGGTTACATTTGGAGTCCATCGTGAATTGGCAATTCGTTCCCTAAGTTCACTTATTTCCCCGAATTCATCGGCATGAACCTCAAGCTGACGGTTGTAAAACCATTTATGAAACTCATATACGAGATTGAAATAATCCGATACGAGAGTCTCTAATTTTTCATCATCGCCTCTGGCGGTTAGATATTGTTTCGCGTATTTACTCCAGTCAAAATTCTTCCTTAATTCAGCTATATCCACTATTAAATTCGCTTGGATCTCATTAAGGTTCAGTATACTGCCCACCATGGGCAATTCTTTATGAACAATGTAGTTGCGAAGCCCCTGTATAAATTGATGCAGCGGATTCTCTACAAAAAGTTCCTTTATCTTGGAATCATATTCATTCTTAAATCCCGCGAATTTTTCATCCGTATATAACTCTTTAACCAAAATTCTCGTGTGATCAACCAAAGTCATAGCCGACGCGAGGTAGTTATGAAGAAGTCTTGTTACCTCTTTGAAGAACTGGTCAAGCTCCTCTCTGTTTCTGACGTCGTTTAATACGAACGAAGAAGGACTTTTATACAATTCGATAGTTTTCATTAACTCTTCAAAATTTCCGCTGAAAATGAAAATCGATAATTCAAGCCTCTCTATTTTTTTCTCGATTCGCCAGCCCTCTGACGACATCAATTTTTCCACTGCTCTATCCCTTTCTTTATAAGTGGCAAAGTCATTTTCATTGTGTGCCGTCATATTTACTAATTTTTAGGATTTACCCTATTTCAGCTTCGGTTTTATCTTCCCGGCTTGTTTAACATAAGCTTCAAATCTCGTAACAAAATCCGGTATAGGAACTCTGAGCGCCCGCAGCCATCTTCTTAGCTCGATAAAATCAAGGCGGCGCTCACCCCGCTCGATTTTGCTCACCTGTGACTGTGTGATCTTCAGTTTTTTAGCGATCTGAATCTGTGTTACTCCAATATCCTCCCGCGTCTTTTTTAAGAAATCCAAAAATAAACGGTAATCTGCTGAAATTATACTTTTTTCCATCAATATTGAGTGGCGGCGGCGGATAGTTTTGTTTAACAGTAGAAGTGATTCTAAAAGGCGTTTTTGGAATAGTCCAAGATGAACTATGTTTGTAGATTTTTCCTTGTGTTTCGCTTATAAAATATTGTATTTTAGTTGAAACAATAAGAAACAAGAGGAAGAATTAATTATGCTCTCCGTAACGCCAAGCAAATTAACCGATTATTTGATTTGTCCACTTAAATTCCAGCTAAAACACATCAACAAGTCAGGTGGATTTGCTTCTTCGGCTGCGTTTGCTTTTGGCAATACCATGCACCGCGCGTTACAGGAGCTCCATGACAAAGAAATGTTTGCTGCCGGAGTGCCGGACACCGAAAAGCTGCTTATGAAATTCTGGGATAAATCGGCATACACCACCGGTGAAGAAAGCAGAAACTACTTCGCCAAAGGCTGTAATGCTCTCGAGAGTTACTGTGAGAATGCCGTCCAGGTAAAAGACGAAACACTAGGGACAGAGGTTTATATGAGTTTCATAATCGAATTCAAAGGACTCAAAATCCGTTTGGGATGCAAAGCAGATCGGCTCGCTCTGCATCCTGACAAAACTCTGGAAATCATCGATTACAAAACCAGCCAATCGGGCAAAATTCCAACCCCGGAGTTTGTACGCGCCGACCTACCGACATTTTTATATTTCGTTTTAACGAGGATCAGCTACCCGCAATGTCCAAACATTAAATTTACGTATTTGAATGTAATGTCGGGCGCAAAAGTTACCGTAGATTATGAACGAAGTCTGGTTGAAGAAAACAAAAAGGCACTTTGGAATTGTTTAAAGATAATTGCCGCCAACAACTTTGCGCCGCGTGGCTCGGAGTGTTGTTCCTGGTGCGATTTTCAAGACGATTGCCCGGCTGCCAACCGAGTCGTAGACTTTCAAACAATTTGATTTATCTAGTCCATATAAATCCGCATCTGCGGCAAATCATACTGTCCGACCATTCCTGCAATTGCTCACGGTAGACGGGCATTTTTTTCTGTTGAACAAATCGATTATAGAAATACAATCCGCATAGAAGAAATCCTACGACCAAAATTAAGGGTAGGGCCAGCAGACCATTCTCCCTGGAAAGCCCGAAAATGGCGATGATTCCTTGTAAAATGCTGCCTCCGATTAAAATTCCTAATACTCCCGCTCCAATGCCGATTAAAATTTGTATGCCGCATCCCATTTTAGGCGCGACGGGTGGTGACAGTTGTCCTGCCAGAATCGTCTGAGAGTTGAACTGTCCGTTGATTAAACCGATATCCCCGCTAAAGGTAACGCCCGCAGCGCTTATATTGCCCGACTTGGTTCCCTGGGCGTGCATCATTTCAAACGAACCGGTGTGTGAACTTCCGCAATTAGGACAATCGTAACTCATAAGATTTTCGCGTTATTATTTATAAAATTGAATAAGAAATATAATCGTCAGATCTTCTTTTTGAATGCCGGAGGATATTTCGGATTGAAAAAGACGGTATCTTTATAAATATATTTTGTCCGCCCGCGCGCCGCAGTTGCTCGGACGAGTGAACTGAAGAGCTTTCCTTTTTTCAAATGCCTGTCGAGTCCGGGTGCATCAGAGCTTCGCAAATCCTTTGCGTAATACAGATCCAACTGATTGCCGTCCGCTTTAACCGTGCATTCGTAATCGTCGTTTGCCATATGCCCGTCGGCAGTAAAGCGGGCAACGATTGAACCGCCTTTTCGAGAAACAATTACCGTGTAGGTAATCGAATCCACATAACCGCTGCTCGGATTACGAGGTTCAACCTGCTCGTATTCGTAAGTGCCGAGCCAATCGGACTCGGTCAACGGTGCTTTCGCTTGCTTTTGCGCCGAAGCGGCAGTAGCAAATAACAGTAAAATACTCAAACAAAAGATGATTACACGCGTCTTTCTCATTTATTTTCTCCGGTAGATTTAAAACCGCCGAGCGAACAATGACGGCGCCCGCGTTTGTCTGGTAAATTAGGCATCACTCGCTCTTTACAAAACAATCTATGCCAGATGCTGCGGTGACCAAACCCTAATGAGTTTTGTCGCTCGAAGAACCGTTCAAAATACTTCTTCGGCGCATTTCTCTAAAACGTCTTTACTGAGACCAAATGGTTACAGCAAAAAGAAGTTACTTCTCTTGCTGCGGATAGTCAAGTTTAATCAACACTTTTCATCAGGAGGGCAATCCTGATGGGTGGTGCAAAACGAATACGACCGGAGCGTCTCGGAGAAAAACTACTGGCAATCCGAAATCATCTCGATTGCAGTCTGGCACAGATGGCGGGCAGATTATCGAACGAGAAATTCAGTGTCAACCGAACCGATATATCACGGTATGAATTATCTAAAAGGGAACCGCCTCTGCCTGTTTTGCTCAGATATGCAAGACTAGCGGGAGTGACAATTGACGTGTTGGTGGACGATGAAGCGGATCTGCTTTAAATAAATCTAAAGGTGTATACGGACGCGACGGCGCGAAGCGGTAAATTCGCCGATTGCACGACACTCGGGATGGTCGTTAAAATCGACGGCATCGTAACTTTAAAAACTTACAGGCGGACGAAATTCAAAAAGCAGTATGTTATCGCTGCGGAACTGCTGGCGTTTCTGCAAGCCTTCGCATATCTAATTCCGAACCGAAAAAAGTTGTTCGCCGAACACCTGCCCGACGGCTTCTGCTACGCCGAGGATGTCTGCCGTATCGATATACCGTTCTCCGTTTACTCGGATAATGAATGTGCCGTTTTGATTTGCAATCGAATATTCAGCGGCGCGCCGCTCAAGAAGTTGAAAGTCTTTGTGCCGGAGCCGACCCTTTCCCGGATCGAAAAGTTTCACCGCATTTTTCCCGCCGCCGCCGTCGAGCATATTCCGGGACGCTTCAATCCGGCAGACGATCCATCACGAGCTAAATTCCATTCGATTACTTAGCTTTTCTCTTTCTTCTTCACACCATTATCTAATAATAATTCTTGAGAAAACTCTTTTTGTTATTTCTGAGAAAAAATAAATTTTTAGTATAAAATCTCTGCTAAGGCTAAAAGCTTTGTTTGGTTATACTTAATACCTAACTGAAACTTCAATAATAACAAAAATCCACGTCTTGATCAGCACAGTTTCGTTAAATATAGTCGACCGCGCATGTCTGAGCTATTCAGGTATATAAGGGTTTAACGTACTTTCTTGTTATTCTTGCTACATCTCTTTGTTATTTTTTCAGGAAGTTGAGAGAAACCATCTCAAAATAGATTTTGATAAATATCAGGTGTTGAAACTTATATTGCTGGTAATACTTCCTATAAATGTAGCAAGAATAGAAATTAGCGGTTTACCGGAGTGGAAACCAGCTTATTATTATTATCTAGTAAAGTATATAAATGCTTTTTACCAGCTCTTCAACCAGCAGATTTTTTTCTGAACCAGCATCGTCTTACCAGCAATTTTTCGCGGTAATTTCCGGCACCAATTCTGGTATGGACGATTTTAGACGCTAAATTATTTATAGTGCTTGATTTATCTAATCTCGTTACCGGCACGTCGCAAACTACCGGCAATTACTGGTTATACATTTGAAAAGGTTTCTCAAAACATTTTTTGAGTGCGAAATTCCTGCGTATTATTTCGCGTGTAATTTTGCGTAATGTTTTGATTGACTGCACCATTTTTCGAGGCGTATAATTAGGCAATCATTTTTGCGGTTTAACATATGATGACAATTTCCGATGTACTACCAAAGCTAACTGACAAGCAGAATCTTTGCTTGAGGTTTATTCATGACTTCTACGAGCGAAACCGGTTCTATCCTTCGCACCGGGAGATAGCTCAGGCTTTGATTGTGAAGACCACAAACATGCGCCCCTATTTAGCTCCCTTGGAGAAAAAGGGATACATAATGGCGGATGATTCTGACGCGGGAAGAAATATTAGATTAACTAGAAGAGGTTTAGAAAAAATTAAGTTGATGGAAACAACACAGTAGAAATTGTTTTACTGACTAAAAATTAAACCGGTATAAAAAGCGATAGCCTAAGTTGGTGCTTAGGCTATCGGATGAACTGCATCAAAAGTTTTGCGACGTATAGATGCTTTTGTAATCTTGCCTTTTTATACCTTTCCTTGTCAATACTCAAATCACTCCAAAATGGTTATTGAATAGCCTGATTTGTATTTGTTTATTGATGAAAAACTAAATAATGAGAGGTAATCAGTGCAAGATAAACAACCAACCAAATCTCCACAATCATCGTCGGTAAAAACCTACGGTGATCTCGAAGCCGCATATTCAGCTCATCTGAAGTCAGAAAATAAATCAGAGCAAGATATTAAGAACTTTCGTTCTAATCTAAAGACTTGGCGCCAGTTTTTTAATGCGGAAATAGATACAGCAATCAATTTACACTTTGGTAAGAATTTTTCAGTAAATCTCGAAAAATTCAAAGCAAAACAACTCAAAGACAAAGCAAAGGAATCGACTGTTGCCTCTAAAGCTTCCAACTTAAAGAGAATAAACGAATTCCTGACTGCAAAATCTACTCTTGAAAATTTATCACCGAAGTTTGGTGAAAGATTGCTGGAACTTATTCGTAATGCGGGCTTTAGTACGATTGATGACTTCTGGCGCTTTTATCTTAAGGGAAAATGCGATCCTAGAACGATTAAAAAATGGTGCGCAGGAGTCATGTATCCAGGTCAGAACTGGGTGTGGCTAATTATTGAACTAGAAAAGCTGCTTAACGTTCCAGCCGGAACGCTTTTATCTCTCCTTAGATCTACCCTCAATAAAAAGAAGGTTGTTCATAAAGAGAACGCGAGCAGAGCAAAAAACCGTCTGATCAACTCTTATAAATATAAAGTTTGGGAGGAAAGTTTAGAGGAAGAGTTTCAAGGTTTATTGAAATTCAAGACCGAACGTGTTTTACCAGAAGGTATAGAGCGGCATATTAAAGGGGATTGGACAACCTCCGAAGGCAGAGGAGTATCGTCAGCGAAATACACGATGGATAACTTACAGAGTTTTTTCGGTTACCTGCATCTGTCTGAAAAAGCTAGTGACCGTATGTTTCGCGGAATGAGTTATTCAAAGGATAAGTTAACGCTTGGTCTTTTAGCCGACAAACATTTAGTCGAAAGTTATGTTACCGGATTCAAGAAATGGCGTTCCTTTGATAAGTATAATAATGGTCATATCAACTTTCTAGGTCTTTGCACTTCCCTGTTACGACCGAAGACAGGGTACCTCTACCAGAATCCTGGATTTGCACTGAAAATCGGTTTAAGCGGGAATGTTAAAGAATGGCAGAAAAAGTGTGTAAATACACGAAACCGTTTGTTGAAAATACAGCAAGTCATTAAACAGGCGAAAAAGTCTGGAAGCAAAGACGACTTCCAAATGGGACGGGACCCGAGAGAACCGATAGTTGATATTTTAGCCCTCCCGAACCCGATTTCAGTCGTTATGGATATGCTTAGCATTATGCTGAGTGATGTGGAAGCTTACACACATGGAAACAAGAAAGCGATTTTTTTTCGCGACATTCTTCTGATTGCAATGTTGGTTGGCAACCCGCTCCGCATCAGTATGTTCTCCATAATGAAATTTGATCGCAATTTGATTCGTAAGGAGGATGGTCGCTGGTGGATTCATTTCATACGCGAAGATTTCAAAAACAGGAAATCGATTCAATCAGATTATGCAGTTCTTGTAGCGCCGGAACTGATCCCATTGATCGAGAGGTATAAGAGGGAATTTCGCCCCTTACTTTTCGGTGCAGAAGAAAGTGATTATGTTTTTTTAAAGGGGGTTGATTCAAGTAGAAAAAAACTACCACTCCAAAAAAAGGATAGCTTAATTTATAAACCAGAACGGGCTGTCAGAGATATATATTCTTTTGCTCCAACGGTATTGTCCGGAAGGATTATAGTTCGAGTGATGGAGTATCTTGATCTCCCTCAAGGATTCAGGGCGCATGCCTTTCGTCATATCGTAGCCACCAATATCATAAAATCTACCCCTGAAACAGGTTTTTTTCTCGCTTCCAAAGTTTTACACGACAAGTTGGAAACGGTAGAAGATAATTATTCCCATCTCAAAACGCATGAGTTTTTTGAGCCTTACAACAGATTCATATCTGGGTTTTTTAGCAAAATTATTGATACCGACGGCAATGGCATTTCAGCCGACAAAAATGGCGGAGGTGGAAAATAATGCTGAATCAAGGTGCAGCTCAGAGTTTTTCACGAGAAGAAGTAGAGCGTGTCAAAGATTTGCTCGCAGGTCGAATCGATAGCCTCGTGGCAGAACTTTTCCGTGGCGCCGCAAAAAAAGCCGGCAACGAGTATCGTTTAGGATCGCTGGCGGGTGAAGCCGGCACGAGTCTTTCGATTTCACGCGTCAGAGGTAAAGAAGGATTGTGGCACGATCACAATCCAGGCGGCGACGGTTCCGGCGACATCATCGAACTCGTCAAGCGCGTTAAGAATTTCAATTTTAATGAAGCCGTTGTCTGGTCAATGGAATGGCTGGGCGAGAGTCCGAAGGCGGCGGAAGCTGCGAGAAAATCTAAACCCGTCGATAAAAAGCGAGAAGCCAACACCGAGTTTCTTGCGCGGCGACAAAAGCGTTTAAAGGATAATAAAATCGCTCTCGATTGGTTATACAGTCGCGGTTTGACTGACGCAACCATCGAGAACTTCCGTTTGGGGTTATCCGAGCCATATATCGATAGTCAAAAGGTGCATCACGAAAACGCGCTTTTATCGCCGGTAATCGACGAAAAAGGTCTTTATACCAATCAAACGGTTTATCACAATATTCTGTCGCTAACCGTCAACCCGACGGCGGAAAACGGCTGGATGAAAGGCGCGCCGGCGACGTACTATTCCGGCAAATACACAAAGCAATCTGCGGTTTTCGTTTGCGAGGGACTAAAAGACCTTTGGCGGCTCTGGCAGGCTCTCGGCGAGCGCCGCGGCGAACTCGACCTTTTACTGATTACCTCAACTCACGGCAGCGCGATCCCGGCGGAATGGAAGCAGCCGGATTTTTGGAACCGCTTCGATCTGGTTTTTCTGGGTCCTGACAATGACAAAGCCGGCGACGAGATGGCTATTAAGATTTCAGGTGTCGCCGGTCACGAAACCCTTCGCGTTCACCCACCGTCGGCTCGCGGAAAGGACTGGACGGATTTCTGGCAGGCGGGCGGAACCTTCGATGAATTTAAGTCCCTGCTCGCCGAAGCTTCGATTATCAGCATCGAGGTAAGCGACGCCGTCGACAATAAAAATAAAGCCGGCAGATTCGCTTATCAGCCGGTCGATATTGCAACTGCATTCCATCGCGGATTTCTGTATTATCCGATCAAAACCATCAGCAATGTCCTTGAAACTACACGGGATCTTCAAGGAAAAGAAAAAACGCAGCTCGCCACTCGAATTGAAACGGTCATTGTCAGGAGCGACCGCACAATTCACGCGGTCGTCGAAGATCCCGCGCCGAAGGGAACGCCGTCCGAAGACCGGGTGCTGCGCCTGACGGATGGAACTTTGATCGATTCGCAGCCGAAAGCTTCGAGCTATTCAACATGGTCATGGAATTCCGTACAGGCATATAACAACGGGCAGTCGAAGACCCGACCTATTTCTGAAATGCTCGCTGAAGTTAAATCGTTTCTCAAACAATCGATATGGCTGCCTTACGATTACGATTACGATTTATTAACTCTGCTTGTGCCGGTAACCTTCGCTCAGGCGGTTTTCCAGTCGGTTCCGATGGTTCTCGTAGTCGGACCGCCGGGAAGCGGCAAAAGCGCGCTCGGCGCAGCTATGGGTAAAGTCAGTGCCAATGCTGTCGTCGTCGGGCAAATCTCCGCCGCCGGTATTGCCCGGTTGATTCACGAAACCAAAGGGTTCGTCGTTCTCGACGATCTCGAATCGGTCGGCAACCGCGCCGGGCGCGACGCTCCGCAGTTTAACGAGCTGATCCAAGCCTTAAAGCTCAGTTATAACAAGGATACGAGCTGGAAAATATGGACAGACGTAAAACGCGGGATGCGCGTCGAAAAGCTCAATTTCTTCGGCGTCAAGATGATTAACAATACGAGCGGCGCCGACAATATTCTGGGTTCGAGAATGCTTCGCGTCCAGACCCGGAAAATTCCGAAAGAGTTACAGTCGGCGATGGGTATCAAAGAGGAATTCGATTTGCCGCGCCTCGAACGTCTTCGGGATGAATTTCACACCTGGACATTTTCAAACGTCGAACTCGTCGCTCAGACTTACAAGCGATTGTTTCCGCATCCCACTGATCGCGCGACAGAAATTTCCGCGCCTCTGCGGGTTTTTGCTGAAATCGCCGGCGACGCTGAACTGACCGACGGTCTGACTCGTGCGCTCGATACCAAATCGGAAGTTTCGACCGATCTCGACGACCCGATTGATGTGATGAAGGAAGCGATGACAAAGCTTATCCGCGAAGGATTCCGCGAGCTTTCGACGACGCACGTCGTAATGGAGATGCGGACGCTTGTCGATCAGAACTCGAGCCGGGAGACGACCACCCAGATTTTGCCGTGGGAAGATCCGGCATGGGTTGGACGCCAGCTGCGCAACCATGATTTTATTGAGACGAACGCTGCCGCTACCCGACAGTTTCTTTTCGGCAAATCCCTGCGTATCTACCCTGTAAAGGAGCATTTCTTAGTTGAGGTTCTGAGTGAAAATAAAACGCCTGCGGATTTATTAGAAAAGCCGCCGACCTCTTTCTGCGTCGGGTGCGAATGCTGCCGTTACCGCTCCGCGTCCTGTCCGATAATGGAAAACAGGCTTGCCGCGGAAGGAAAGCAGCGTCGTCCGGCGAGTAATAATAACCATAAGAATCATTAGCTTTGTTTGGGTAAGTTATTGCCTAATTATGCACAAGGAACCGTTTCTTTTACGGCACACGTATATCGACTGTTTGACTTTTAACCGTTTCAATGTTTAAGTGTCTGGACGGCTAGACATTTAGACATTCAACCGTCTAGGCGATTAAACAATTAAGAGTTTAGATGTTTAAACAGCTAGACGTTTACACTCTTAAATGTTTAGACGTTTGGCTGTTTAACCGGAAGGAAAAATGATAATCTCGCTTGTTAGCTTCAAGGGCGGTGTCGGCAAGACCACTACCGCCGTTCACCTGGCGGAGTATTTGTCTCGCAGAGGCAGAACTTTGCTCGTCGACGGGGACCCAAACGAGAGCGCGACTGAATGGGTTCAGAGCGGAAAGTTTTCTTTCGCCGTTGCTTCGCCCGAAGGTCTTGTTTCCGGACCGCAGGCTAAATATGTGGTTATCGATACGCCGGCGCGTCCGACGGTCGAAGAGCTGGAAACTCTGTCCGAGCAATCGGATTTGCTGATTTTCCCGACGATGCCGGACGCCTTGAGCCTTGCGGCTCTGGCTAAAATCATAAATG
>MWWG01000041.1_pt1 | contig 17978 bp, 18 predicted proteins | sample 1047331 | NCBI WGS metagenome assembly MWWG01 (sample SAMN06349968, study PRJNA376086) | soil metagenome | isolation source: MG6-4 sample Antarctic (ecotone) soil | place: Antarctica | collected 2015-01-13 | reverse complement strand
GGTTTTTTTGCTTTCGGTTGCTTTCTTACATTTGTATCCATCTCATTATAGCGTGTTTTTTCCTCTTGTCAAGGCCTTTGGCGATAATTGTGCAATATTTTTAAAGTTTTTTTCTTGGTGCCCTCTCTCCCTCTGTAGTGATCTACCCTCCTAGTATACCCACGATTTGGGCCATTTCAATTTCGCGAAAAAATGATTTAGGGCGAATTGGAGATAATATTGACACTTTTTCGTCTTATGCATAGGGTTATCCACTTATTGGGTGTTTACCTGTTAATAAGTGCGTTTCATTGACTGGCAATCTAGTGAAGCTTCCTCCGCTCGATATCCACTGAGGGGGCCTAATTCCACCCGATGCGTTCCAGAAACGATCTTTTTCGCTTAGGCCTCTGTGGTTCGTTTCTAGAGGAGATTTCCCCTTCCTTCGTGTCTTCAGTTGTCTTCGGCCCCTTGGGCCCTTCCTGGCCATCCTGGCGCAAAGCAGAGGGTGCTTGATCCCCCCCTTTTCTCTCTCTGTGTTCGACCTCCTCAGTTGTCCCGGAAGGCAGCGCCTTGGCCGAAAGCTTTAGGTGCTCTCTTAGTGCCGCGGTGGACTCAGATGCCTGGCGGTTCGCAAACTCAATTTGACCCCGCAGGAAGCTAATTTCGCTTCTTAACTGCTCTACTAGTTCGCGTCCTGGTTCGTTCGCCAGTTCGTTCGGGTCGGTTCGTTGGTTCGCGTCCTCTATTGTCTGACTTTCCTCGTGACCGGTAAGTGAGGAGTTCGTTGGTTCGGTTCGTATGTTCGCGTTCGGGCGCTGGTTCGCGTCCTTACTAGGCTCGTTCGCGTCCTGGTTCGGTTCGGGTGTTCGGGTGTTCGTTCGGGTCAATTCTTCGGCTAGGACCTCCCACCGCGTCCCTTGAGGCGTGGTGATCCTGCGTGCGGTTAGCTTTCCATTATGACAACGCTTCTGGACTGCACGCTCACTGACTCCTAGCGCCACCGCCGCCTGCGCCACTGAAAACCATTCTGTCATATCGGGCTCGTTTACAGCATCCCTCTTATCCTGTGGATGCATCACTTGAACCCTTCACCTCGACGCCATCTCTCTGCGCCTTCTCTCTTATTGCAAGCTCCACGATCCCCGCTTGGCTCAGTCCACTGTTTCCAGCTAATACGCGAAGAAGCCTAATGCCTTCAGGGCTCAATCGCAGCCCGATGGCCCGCTTCATAGATTTATTTTCCATTCGTGCCCCCCAACCACTATAACTATACATTGTTTGCTGTATAATAGCAAAATTTTTTAATTGTATATTAAAACGCTATACATTGTATGGTATAATATAAGTATACAGGGAGACATCATGAACGGCATCTCTTTCGACACGGTGACAAATGATTGGGCAATCAGTTTAGAAGCAGCTGGCGGCGTTGTGGGGCACGCGCCGACGGCAGAGGAAGCACTGCAACGCTTCCATAGCGAGATGGCACGTTATGTACGCATAGGTGCCATAGAAGCCTCACCGTTGGCCTCGGAAGAGCTGGTGGCAGTTTCCTCACCTAGGGTAACAAATAGCCCTAGAATGGTCACTAAACGGCAAGGAGAGGCACCTCTGCGGTGTGCTTGGTTCTCTGCTATCCGTCGCTTCTATGGTTGCGCTCAGGGTGCGGCACTCGACACCAAAGCAGAGGATGCGATGCGTGCAGCATTGTCCGCCTTTCTTGGTCGCACGATCAACACACGGAGGGAGCTCTCCGCTGGGGATTGGTTACTTGCGGGAGATGCTGTTAAGTTTGGACGCCTGGTGTGGTAAGTGTAATTGACTTGTAGTTTGCATTGAATATCGAGTTCAAGAGGGGACAAATATGAGATTAGTCAAGTTTATTTTACCGATGCTGTTCTTTTGCTCCGTCACTTGTCAAGCAGCGTCCAATAGGGCCAAGGCTCCTGAGGACCCTACTCCTAAAATAGAATACAACCACATTAAAGACCTCTCGTCGGTCACTGCACCTAGAATTGATCTTGTCCCCCGGCCTAGTATGTTATCCGTTTCAACGTTCTATTCTTTTAGAGGGACTGGATCCCAACGCCCTGACCATGTCTCTGTTATGTTTTCTGAAATTCATGACAGTCTGCGTTGGAATGACGAGAAAATAATATACATTCGTCATGGTGATACGAGATCGCAATATCCGTTCTTAGTAGCTCCTGAGGCCTTGAACGGCGGACTTTGGGCTGAATTTGCTATTGTGCGTGTACCCGCTGACGAGTTCATAAATATGGCAAATTCTGATGCTGTTTATTTTCAGATTGGCTCAACCACAGATGTACTAGAGGGTAAGTATTTGGATCCTTGGAAAAGCTTGGCAAAACTAATTCCTGTACAGTCAAAAGATGATGAAAAGAATTAAGGAGTTACAATGAAAAATTTGTTTATATTTGCTCTGGTTATCATGGCTGCTATTGAGTGTAGTAATATCGCTCAAGCTCAAGAATTAAACATTGATGAAAGTGCTAAGATACTACAATCATCTACTGGCCTCGGTGCCATTACTAATGGGGAAAGCTCACTGGGATTGATGGGATATGATGCTGTGAAGTATGCTCCGTTCATTATCGCTGGTGATAAAGCAGCTCAGGGTTATGCTGAATCCGCGCGAGATGCGACATCCTCCAATGGCGTAATTGCTAGATCACTGTTCAGCTTCTATACCAGAAAATCTCTTGCACAAGGTGCTGCCCAGGTGTCTCAGCTAGCAGACGAGGCTACCGTTCGTCTCCAAGCCATGTCTGTTGCTCAGAACCAGAGGATTATTGAACAGAACGATCAAATCATCACACTACTCAAACAGATTGCAAATAAGAAGTAAAGGACGATTATGTATAGGGAGCGGGTTGCCTTTACAGGTTGCCCGCTCTTTGCGTTTGGTCACAACGCTAAATATTTATTAATTCTAGACATATACCCTTGCTATAAGACAGATAATGTTTAAACTGTGCTTTGTATCAACCAGTGAGGTTGTGTGGAATTGAACGTACGGAGTATTGATGTTGAAGAAGATGGTAAGTCTTACCGTGTTGCTTTCGGTAAGTGTGTCCGCAGAGTCCCCCTCGCCCCCATTTCTAGTTCCTTTCGAGAGCTCCAACCTCAAGATCGTCAAGAGCCAACCCGGCGTTCTGGATACCACCCCCCTGGTCAAAGGTGCCGCTCACAACTGGTTTGCTGCCACGTTGGGCGGTCTACCCGTGCAAAGTGAGTTGACGCTGCGCGTCCTGATGAAGGGCAACGACACCGCTAACAAGGCCGATGTCTCTAAGTGGCAGGGACTGTGGCCGGTCATGACCTATGCTGATCCAACTGATTACGACAGCTACAACTGGTTCACCAAGAAGGAAGGGCAGTGGGTCTCCGGTGACTCGCTGCTGAAAAGCAGCAAGCGCTTGGCGGGTAGTGGTGTCACGCCTATCCAGAGTGTGATCCCCGCTGCTCAGGCGTCACAGTTTCTTTCCGCCGATGGCACGTTCTGGTCAGCCTGGCGTACTCTCCCAACGGCCACAGCTGATAGTAAGGGCAACACTTTTGAGCTAAGGCATAGTTTTGAGCGGCCCCAGGCCACAATCGCCATGCGGGTGCCCTATAGCTACGGATATCAGCAGCAGTTCCTCCAGCGCTTGCAGGCGGCTAAACGTCCTGGTGTGTATGTAGATCAGGTGGGCTTGACGCCGCAAAATCGCAAGCTACAGATTGTGCGCCTCGAAGACGATGGCTTACCTGCTAATGTTGCGACTTCGGGTGCAAGTAATCCCGCTGCGAGCACTGTCGCCCTAGCATCCTCTGCTCTGAGCCCGCAGCAGCTGAAGCAGCAAAAAGATGAGGCACATAAGACAATTCTGGTGATTGCGCGTGAGCACGCTACGGAACACGCTTCCAGCTGGGCGGTGCATGGTCTGCTGCTCGAATTGCTAGCCGACACGCCACATGCCAAACGCCTGCGTGCCGATACGACTTGGATGCTAGTACTCATCCAGGATCCGGACGCTGCTGCTGCATCGCGCTTCGAGGGCATGACCGAGCGTTTCCGCAATGCTCACAGCCCCGACACGCCACCCGAAGTCTTCGATTATGCACGCTACTTCGTGGACTATGCCGACCGGGGCCGCACCCTGGATATGGTGGTGTCGATCCACAACGTAGAGGCCAGCGAAGCCTCCAACGTGTTTTCTCCTTATGTGCATACCATCTACAAAGAGGATACGTTGGCCTTCAATCAGGCTTTGTTCAAGCGCTTGCAAGGTCTGGGCTATGCCACGGGCAAGGCAAAATCCTCTCGTGTGGGCGCTACACCGTTTCGCTTGTATGGCTGGTGCTCTCAAAAGTTCGGTTCTTTCGATCTAGCTTACGAGGTGAACGACCAATATCCGCGTAACCGCCTCAGCTTTGCCCACCTGCAGGGAGTAGGAATGATCCTCGGTCGCCAGATCGGTTCCTGGTGTCGCAGCTATGCGGGTCGGCGGCATCACCTGGCCTTGCGCGAGTTATTGGCGCAGCGGGAAAAGGAACGGGCGGCATATCTGTCGAAGAATGGCGTTGCCTCGACCGAGCGTGCTCGCTATGACCTGTTGATACGGGGCTATTAGGGCGTGGTTAGTATGGAACAGTTGTAGAGAATGTGTAGAGAAGGACAAGTGAGAAAAATAGTGAAAGTAGCAAGGAATGAAATGAATTACAAGTTGAACAGTGCGAAAAGAATCAGCCAGGTCACAATGCTGGTGCTGCTGATGTTAATGGGACTGGGGTTTGTTTCACAGGCGGCGCAGTGCAGCGAACAGCTTCCTTTGCCTGGCTTCACTGACCAGGACAGCGTCAGTATCAGCTTATCGCAAGAGACTTATCGCCCCTGTGATGTCATCGAAGGCACGGTCTCTGTCAGTCTAAGCAGAGCCGAGAGCATAACGGTCAGTATCTCGGGTCCTGGTGTCACACCCAGCAGTTTCTCGCTGGATTCAGGTGAGTCCAAGACGATCTCCATCGAGTTGCCATGTGAGGATGCTCCTCTTTCCATTACCTACACAGCCAGCATCACCAGCGGCGACGGCAGCGAGGAAAGCGATAGTGCCACCGTTACTCTGCTCACCAAGATGTGGGATAGTGGAAGCGCCATCGGTAGCTCCGCTGGAGCACAAGACGGGCGCATGATCTCGCCTCAAGACCAACGTGCTGATGTCGATAGCACAGAGAAAATCCAAGTCGGTTTTCAGGGCACTCTAGCGTGTGAAGTTGAAGGCGCTACGGATAGCGACCATTGGAAGCAAGGCGAAGAGGAAGGCGAAGCTGGAGATTCCGTTAGCTCTTACCTTTGGTCGGCATCGGGTGGCACCATTACACCTGATCCCTCTGATCCCAAGAAAGCAACCTGGACAGCACCCAATGAGAAGGGCAGCTTCACTATCAAGTGCACCATTGATGATGCGCCTACAGCGGTAGAAAGTCCTGACCGAGGAAGTCGCGATGACTCCGCTTTGGTGCGCCAGGTGCAAGTTGAGGTCGCATCTTACAAGGTCGAGGTGCAGGCCAAACGCTCCGGCACCGATGACAGCAGGTTCGCTTCGTCCGCCAAAGTGGCGGCAGCTAGCGGAAGTGCCGACATCAGAGTCAAGGTGACTAACCTTACGGGCGGGCTACCGGTATCCGGTGTGACCTTCGATGCGCCACAAATCACAGGTGGTGACAGCGGCGTTGAGGGGTATCGTGCTGCTACGGTCTCCTTTTCCAGCTTGACTACGGACTCCAATGGCGAGCTAAGAGGAAGCCTGAGGGCGAGCAACGCCATCGAGAATCTAAGCGTTGAGTTCACTTCACCACAAACGGACTCCAGTAGTGCTACGGTGGACCAAGTGTGGAGTGAGCTGGAAGGCAGTGACGAATCCTGGGTGTATAGCAAGGAATTCGAGTATGGTGTCGCGGAGCCCATCACCTACAGGATGCAGTTCACCGATGAGGAAATCGTTCCCATTTCCGGTCACAGCATGACTTTTGAGACCACCGGGTTGAGCGGTGAGATCTGGGACGAAACAGCCGGAGAAGACATCGATGGGGATGGACAGCCAGATGGCGGCTTTGAGCCGGAACACTACGACAACGAGGAAATCGATATTTTCGGATACAGAGACCTGGTCACTTATCCCCCCGTTGTGACTGAAACGCCAGCAGGAAGCTACCATTCCAGCCAAACAGTTTCCGAAACCAAGGACGATTACTTCTTCGTGGACTCCGTGGAGTTCGATATTGTGGACCAGGATGTACTCGATAATGGTTCTGGGAGCGAATAAAGAACAGCTTATGAAAAGACAACTTTCGTTAAGGGTGCTGGGCTTGAGCTTAGCTTTGCTGGGTGCGATTCCCTGCTGGGGTGAAGACAGTGCACAGCCTGCATCTCAAGCTCCCACCACGGCTCGACCTGCACGCCGAAGCGGACCACCCGTCATGCCAGCCAGCTTTGATCGCGAAACGGTGCAACGGCTTGTTGACCACATCGAGCAGGGGCATAACGCCTCTATTCTGCACGTGGGCTACTTCATGCGTCGCAAGCAGCATGCACTGCCCCAATCCAAAGGCATGAAGCTGCTCAACGAGGCCATCAGCAAAGAGACAGCTGGCTCCAAGCGCTGGTTTGTGATGCAAACACTACGAGGCTTTGCCGCCTTCCGTGCTACGGGCGTTGCGTCCGATGAAGGGCTGGAGGCCTACACTGCCATTTTCGATCAAGCAGCCAAAGCCAAGCCCGCCAAAGCAGAGTATCAGCTGCGACAGGCAATCAACGAATACGTTTTTGGTATGCAGGGACGGATCAGGGATTTGGGGCTGCGCTATGACGAACGCGCGCAAGACCTATTGCTCAAAGCATGGAGTGCTTATGTGACTCATGTGTTGCCTGGCCAGACGGCTAAGGGCCAAAGCGCCAGCAGGGTGCGTCAACCAATGTGGGCGGCAGCTATCCAGGATGCAGACCTAGAAGAAAAGTTTCTGCCCCTACTGGACAAGTTCTTAAAGTCTCCCACCACGCCCAAGAGTTACAGTCTGCTCAAAGAAGCCTCCATGCTTTACGCGCCTAGTAATCCTAAGCGGTCTTTAGCTTTATTGCTGCAAGCGCGGCCCCTAGTGCCCACCAGCAACAAGTTGGAAGCAGGTCGCTTCTTTGACCTCTTAGCAAAAGCACTCGAAAAGGAAGATCGTTTGCCCGATGCTGTCCAGGCACGAGAAGAACGCGTAAAGCTGACGGGTAAAGGGCAACCCCAACTGGCGCGTCTGTATTACCAGGCGAAGAACGACAAAGCCCTTGATGCCACGTTACAAGCGCTTAAGTTGCCAAGTGCGAGTAGTCGCGATGTGGTGGATACCATTGACGAGTTATCCAAGGTATATAGTCAGGACCGCATAGCCAATTTGAGCGCGGGTGTGCGAGCAGCAGATCTTGCATCGAACTATCTGAAGATGCAACAAGTGCGAGATGTGGAGCATGAGCTGAGTGCTCGTATTGCATTGGGCGACTTCCTCATAGGGCAGAAAAACCTGGCAGGTGCACGGGCTGCACTCAAGATCGATCATCTCAAACCGCGGTTAACAACTAATGCAACAAAATCGTATGTTCAATATATTCAGCTACTGCTGAAAAAATTAAACGACACAAAGAAAGTGAAGGTAGAAAATAAATGAAGAGAGAGAATGTTGGAGTTACGATGAAAATAAAATTATTAAGCCTCGTACTAATTGGACTTACTGCCATAAGCAGCATGCATACTGTAGAGGCTGCGGATCCGAAGACTAAAAGAGCGAATGCTAAAGGGAGTAGCACGAACAGTTGGGTGCGGAAGGGCACCGTTGTAAAAAAGGCAGATAATATTAAGGCTAGTGATGGTCATTGGGATGGAATGCCGACTTACGCATTCAAGGTTGAAACGACATCTGTGTGGAAGAATCCAAGTGCTTATTCATATCAGCGGTATTGGAAAGGAGTAAATGCCGTTGAACCAGAAGGCGTTCTTTCACCATCTATATCTGGTGTAGAAGGCTTTGATAAATTCGGAGTTATATTTAAGCCTAGGGTCAGTAGAAAACAAGCGAAAATATATCGAAGTACGTTCAAATACAGTTACAAACCTTACTTAAAAATTTACATTTATACAGGAATTACAGATGCACTTAAGTTGCCCAAAGTCGAGAATGTAGGTGAAGCAGGAGTCAGGCTTTACATCCGAGAGAATACCCAGAAATCGGTGCTTGGAAATAACGGCGTCTATAGATACCAAACGACTACAGGGGCTGGGTTTACCGCAACGATGCCTTCATTACAGTATGGCCTTATAACCTTGCCATCTGTTGAATTCGAACCGACAATGCCAGGAGCTAATTCTATTGCTTACGATCCAGGTGTTTTGCATGATCATCCTGTAAATTCAAGCGAGCGTGGAGGGAGTGCGACAGCACCCATTACTTATCTCTTGCCAATTGCGGCACAGGTATGGACAAGAGTTAAAGGTGGCCCGTCCAGTTACGTAAAAGCAGACGCGGGAATCTGGCTTGGTTTAGATGACGCTCAAGTTTCTCAGCCAGATCAAAGCCAAGGCGGTGCTTCTTATCCAGATGTTACAGCAGCTTTCGAGTTTGGAAATCCGTGATTAAGAACTATAAGAGACTATAAAAACCTAGTAATAAGAGTTGCCCAAAATAGGAGAGTGTCATGAATCATTTTCAGTCAATGAGCCAGCAGAATCATTTCAAGCCGTTCTTTTGTTTGTATTTTATGGTCTTGGTGCATATCAGTTTTGCAGTGGTTCCTGCACAGGCTGATGTAAGCAAGAAAGCGCTCCAAGAGCAAGTGCTCAACAGCTTAAAATCAACACTTAATGCTGAATTGCCCTATAAAACTACTACTAAAGAAAATGAAAAGAGAGATGAAAAGGAAAAGAGAAATAAAATCTCAGCTCGCGCTCAAAAGTGGTCTGCTCTAATTGATAAAATTCCTTCTGATGTGGTGCGAGATGATGTAGCATCTTGGATCAAAGATAGCATGGTGAGCCAAGTCCAAGGATTAGGGCTTAGTTCGCTGTTTGAAAATGATGTGACAAATGAAAATATCTATTATAACGATGCAGTTAAGAGGCTTTCCAGCCTAACTCCTCAAGCAGCTGACCAAATGTTAGCGTCGCGGAATAAATGGCTAATTAACGCACAATCATTCAATGCGTCATTGAGAGAGTACGTGGCAAAGAAGATGTCTGAACCTGATAAGTTGAAGATAGATGTGGGACCTGGGGGAATTGAAGACTACGTTTATTCAACACTCGGGGACCTTCGCGAGCTAAGGACAGTGAATGCACCAGTAGACAAAAGGCCTTTTGTTATTAGTAAGGGAGTCCTGGATTTTTCTAACGATAGTGTTGCTTCGCAGATCGTGTTAAATGGTCTTTGTATACAAGCCAGGGCAATGATGTCGAGCGCGACTAACTCGTTACATTTTGGTGTGTACAACATTTTTTCACCCGCTTATGATGAAGGGCAGACGACCCTTGTACAAGGGAATAATAAAGTTTTCGCCGACGTTAAAAGTGAGATCGAAAAATATTTTACAGAAGCTGTGCGCATTGATGCTTCTAATAAGCAGCTTGGCTTAGTTGATTACGAAAAGTTTCATCACTTTCTGTGGGAATCATCCCAAACAAGATATCGCAAATTTAATATCAGTGAGCGAATGCGTATCCCGACTGAGGACGTGTATAAAGAGAAGCAAAAACAGTTTTCCTTTGTAGTCTGCAAAAATGACAAAAGTATATGGAAGACGTTGACGTCAGATTGGAATGCTTTGAGTACACCACCTCTTCCATTAAAATAACTTTAATGTATAAACATTGTCAATATTTATCGGGACACCTCTGCAATACCAGGCATCGCACAACATTACACTGGCAAGAGGTTCAGATTACTTTTCAACCAGTCTCTACTGTGTAGTGGATAGGACTGTGGAGACGTAAGCACGAAGCGGGTTACCTTTAGAGGCGGCCCGCTTTTTTGCGGTCCTCTGAATGGTCAGCAAATCTTTTGGCCGTAAGGACCACAACAACTACAGGCGAAATTGAAGGACACAATAACTTATGAAAAAGCACGAAATGAGAAATAAACTTATCCTCGCAGTGGTTTGTATCAATGGATCCATTTTTGCGAGCCAGCTGCCAGGAACATGTCAAAACACACCTGTTAAGAGCACGCGGCCAGATACCTCTGTTCTTGCTATTGATGGCCAACCGTATAGCTTCAAAGACTTGGTGGGCACAAGTCAGGCTGAGATAAAAAGTCAATTCGACAAAGAAGTCAAGAAACTCTCAAATGACGAAATCACTCGTCGTATGATCAGCCCTGGAATCGAAAGTGCGCCTGAAGAGGAAAAGAAGACGATGCCTCTTCAAAGCGCCATAGACAGGCGAACCGCCCGCGAAGTCGCATTGTGGAAGTCTTTCCGCAATAATTTACTGGACCAAGCTGCGGAACTCCTTGCACTCTCGCGTGTTACCGATCGGATCGTAAGGGAACATCGCATCAATTTATCTGATTATTTCAATCTTCCTGTTCTACGTGACGCATGGCAAAGACAGATGGCTTTTTCAGATTTTAGTTACCTTCATCAGAAAGACCACGGCACTAATAATGACGAGAAATTATTGGCTGAGGTAATAAAAAACTACCGCTTTCGTTATACACGGGTATATTGGGATGCTACGTCGGAAGAATTCCGTGCTCGACCGGCTTTCGTGAAGTGGAGCTTAGAACTGTCGCGCCATCTGAATAAAGACGGTGACGTTGGCATCAAAGTGATGCTGGCAAACTCTTTATTGAAAGAAGCATGTGAGACAGGGATATATCAAGCCAAAGCGAAAGAATTCTATCAAACCAAGTGGGGGCAGTCCAGGGTAATAGATGTCGTAGGGTATCGAGGCGACCCAAAGACCTTGCATGACTTTATGACATTGGCTGCTGCCAAAGAGGATAATGCTGCTCTGGTCGAGGTGTCGAAGCTCCGGTTGTGGCTGCGTGATCTGGCTCCAGGCATCAAGGTTACCCAAAGAAGCGTTTTCGGCTCGGACATACAAACGGGAGCTGTGTCCCCTAGGCCAGGCGTTTTGTATCAACCAGACCCCAATACCTACCGGGTTGTCTTATCCTCGGTAAAAACTGCTTTGCCGACACAGAGCAAAGAACAGAAAGAAGGCACCAACCTCATTCACAAAATCTACGCTTACCAGATTGCGGTACTCGACTTAGCTCCAACCGTAGAATCTCGTTTGCCAGATTGGACGCCCATTCCCTTGCTACTCAATACAAACGTAGCAGTCGAGGGGCCGCCACATTTCATAAGTGAAGTTGAAATCGACCCTTATGTAAAGAAACCATATCCTGGTCTGGTTTTCGAGGAACTGGAAAAGAACAAAGGTGACTTACACAGCCTGAGCGTCAAAGTCGCCGCCCTATCCATGCAGAAAGACCCTACGGCTGCAACGGCACTTATAACGCAAATAGAGAAGAAGATGGCCACGCTTCAAACAGAGCCAGCCAAACACGCATACCGCGTCATCTCTGACCGATTGAAAGACGGTGCAAAGTTAGCCAAAGAACCAAGTAATTCAAGCCCATTATGATTACTTCAAAAATCAATCCGGCGATCGATAGCCTCATATCAGATGAAGTGGCTATGCGTGATGCTCGTTCCATCCTTAACCAAGAGCGGGACCCTAACCTGCCATGGTCTGTCTATTTCGAAGATGGAAAGATAATCATCCCCAGAGATGCTCACATTGAAGTTGTGGGCAAGCGCTACAATCACTGGAGATATGACTTCACGTACGGTACAAACTTCTACCACGTTATGTTGAGCATAGGAAAAGTCATAGAACCAGAACCAGCTGCTCTACATTCTGAGTATTGCTTTTTGACGCTAATGTACGATGAGAATGGGAAGCGCATCGATGAGGAGTATTGGGATAAGTTCCTAGATTGATCCTATGATTACTGTAAATGAGATAAACGAAGCGATTGATCGCTTAATACCGGATGAAACTGCTATTAATGATGCGCGCTCCATTCTTCACGAAGACCAGGAGAAGAAGCACGAATTATTTTACCCGATCGAATTCGAAGACAATGTGATGATGGTTCCAAAGGATGCTCACATCGAAGTCATCGGGAAGAAATATAAGCACTGGAGAAAGAGTTTTCCCTATGGTGCTAATACCTTTCGAGTTATAGTGAGCTTAGGGAAGCCGGAGGTGCCGACAGATGACTTCTTTCATGACTCTGAGTATTGCTTCATGACCTTGCTATATGATGAGAATGGAGAGCGTATAGATGACGTGTTTTTCGATGAATTCCTGTAAGACAAGTCATCTATCAAACGCGATATTACAGGGTGTATGAATATAACAATAAAATGCGCACCGATGAGCCGCTTATGATGGATCGCGTTCCAAGCACCCTATATTGACAAAAGTGCCGATTGGCTTCATATAATGGCACGTATATTCAATAATGACATCCACAAGAGGGGGGAGTATGAATGTTCTCGAGGTCGGAAAAGAGATGGTTCGATTGGTGCAACAGGTAGACAATATTGAACTGTACAGAAAGATTCTGGAATATCAATCTGAGACCCTAAAAGTGGTCGAAGAACTCACTGTCCTCAAAGGGCAGCTTAAAGCCTTACAAGAGATCATCGAGGTCAAGGAAAACTTGTCCTTCCGAGATAACAAGTACTGGATAAAGAAAGAGGGCTTAGAGATGGGCCCATATTGCACCCACTGTTGGGATAGAGAGGGGAAACTCGTCCATCTCCATCAGGACTCCGGCGACACTAGGCATTGGTTTTGTATCACGCACGGAGGAAGAGGAATGGTAGCGGCGTGTTTTTGAAGCGACGGGGATGTTGCAGAAGACCAACACTGGCAACCCAAACAGCTGGGTCATCCAGACCCTGTTAGCGGCCCGCTGGGACGCCTTGCCGCCCCAATAACAAGGGAGTGGCTCCATGACAGCCTGTCGAACCTTTGACCATCTGGAATCGCCTCTGATACCCCATCCGGTCAAAAATGGAGAGGGGGTGGGGGTCATATACCGCCGTTAGGCTGGTATGCATAACGATCGCTATTTTAAAAACCTTGCAAGACTCCTCCTGTGTCCGTCCTCCTCTTCTAATTCTTCATACCAAGGCCGAGTTAACCTTTTCATGCGATTTTCGGATAAAGAATTCCAAAAACAACCTAAAATTGGTTGAGATACAACTAAAAACAACCACCCATGGGCCTTACTATTTCACGCTGTTTGGATGCACATCATTAATCGGGGACTATTTATTTATCTACCCCAAAATATATCAGCGAACATCATTTGTATACATTTAATTCACTTTTGTATGGGGAATCGACAAAATCCTTCTCTGGACTTACAGAAGGTCCATTGCCGGAGGAATAAAACGTAGAAATAATAACGGGATTTAACGTATTTTTCTTAAATTTAAATGCTGTGAGGAGGGGAAAAAGGCTACCCACCTACTTGCACGAAGTCTAGCGCAGAACCTTGCAAAAGGTAAGCACCACCCCGAGAACCTAAGCTCCCGAGGTGATATCTACCTTCTACAGCATCCTAAAGCTACTTAAGCAGGAGAGTCGCCTTTGCAGCTGTCATTTCCTACTGGCAACGCCCCCTTCCGTTGTTCGAACGCGACCAGTGCGCTGCCACTGTGAGGAAGTTTTGTATGGCTCAGGCGATATCTCTTACAAAAAGCCCCTAACCGTTCCTCTTCGTATCCATCATACCGATGAATCATAGCGTGATAAGCGACTGGCTTGCCGTCACGGAAAAACATGGTGCCGTTATCCCAAGGAAAGTAGAAGTCCCCGTCTTTCTTTCCTATCAGGGCTCCGATACTTTTATGCTCTGATTCTCTGTAATCACTTCCTCCGACGCGCATCATACAATTCCACTCCTGCTCGAGCTCCTGGTAAGAGAGCGTTATACCGTAGGAGTCGTCACACTCGATTGCAGAAATCAATTGTTTTGAAGCTTCATAGAGACCTGCATTTTTTTCATTGATCTTCATTTTTTACCTTTCCTTGTGGTTTATCTAAAAACTGAGGTGGGAATAGTGTGCCACCTAAACACACAAGAGCCACTCAAAAACCTTGCGAGGGATACGACACCACCCCAAGAGAGTTATCCCCTAAGATGGTGTCACAACACTCAACGTAACAGCCCTAGTTCAAGCCCTCCTCCTTCCTGGTCAGCACGACCAGAAGCGAAGCACCTGGAAAATACCACGACTCCCACGCCCTGATATTTAATTTCAAGGAGTTCTCATCACAGAACCCTTTTAGCTCTTTTATATTTGAGTCTGAAAGCTCATAAGGTTGGATCACATACGCGTAAGGTTGCCCATCCTTTAGCCATAAAGAAGAATGGTCAGCGCCTGGCACCCTGGGTGTACCGGAACACTTGCCGATTAACCGCTTAATGTTGGGAGTCTTTGCCTCAGTCAAGCCATGCGATTCCGCCCATTTCTTCTTGCGCTCATCACAGGCAACGGCGGCAAAGGCACGGTGGACAAGATCACCACTTTCCATCTTCTCAAGCTGCTTCAATTCATTCACAGCAGATACAAACTCGGCACTAGGCTTCTTATTGAACTTCATTCTAAATCACATCCTTAAAGGGTTGTCTTACTGTTGTGTGGCGTGTTCTTCGGCTTATTACATTTTGTGGATGGCGGGGCTCTCAACGGTTGACACTTCCTTTGAACGGGGTCGCGCCGTGGGAATATGCGAAGCATGCTGAGGGCACACCTGCATTAATGGAGAAACAACACTGTTAGTGCTGTCGATGCTGTTAATGTCGAGGCTCTAGTCCTAATGCGAAACGTGACATTATTAAGCACTTTCTGCATGCTTGATGTTTTGTTGCTTGAAATTGTAGGTTCCGCGTACGGTAAGAGAGATCAGCACTGACAGCACTGACAGCACTGTTTTATGGTGTTTTGGGTGGTAAAATGCGCCATTTTACGCCACTCGCGCCTCTTTGTTCGGAGCGGATGATGGTAAAACCTGCAAAGATTTTGTTCTTTCGCTGTTGCAGCATTCTTGAAAAACGCGTTGCTTGTCCATCTTTACTACCGATTAACGCGCTTAATTCATCGCACTTTAATGCACTTTCGAGGAGTTTCTTCGAGGACACACACTCACTACCGTGCGCGTGATGCCACACTATCGCGAATTCGCCCCACGCTGCGGCTTCGGTATTCATTTCGGCGCGGGCCTCGAGATGGTTATCAAGAAATCCTTTGATACCGATGGTCTCTAAGATGCCACCCATAATCTGCTCCCATTCATCGAAGCGTGATCGAGTCGGCTGATCAGAAATCGGACGACCTACTTCAAGCCATGCGCGTATTAGTGTGAATATTGCTCCGAGAACTTCAGCACGATGCTGAGCGATATATCGTACTGGCTTGAGTTTGAACTGCCGCTGTTCGGGATTTTCTTGTCGAGTGTCCAATCGGATCAGCACTGAGCGACTTACAGCATCGCTGCACAGTTGCGCGTTGTTGCTAGTGCCTACCCATACAACGCGGGTAGAGACTACTTCAGTGCGTCCCATACCCATAACGCGGCCATCGAGATACTTTTCTGTAATAGCCGTTGCTAGTGTCGGGTCACTCATATCGCCGGTGATGTTATCGGTGAAAATATGAGACGGTCCGCTCATCAGACGAGCAAATAGTTCTTTTTGGTTTTCCTCGTTGTTCTTCTTATATGCTGATGGGGCAATTTCCCGAAACGGCGCTATACAAATCTGTGCTGCGTAGGTTTTACCACTTGATTGCGTCGGAGCATCAAACAGGTGCAGTGGTGTGAATCCATCAATAGTACGCTGCACGAAAGGCAGTAGTAGTAAAGCCAGAGCGTTAGCGCGCGATGCTTGATCGGCGAAAGCTACTTCTCCAAGCAGGGTATGAAGTAAAAGGTTTTTCGCCGCCTCAACATTGGACTGCGTGGGAGTCGTTTCGGGCATCGAGAAGCCATAAGGAAGTGAGAGCCAGATTTGCTCACTTTCGTGATAACCTGGCGTTGCGCATACGCTGCCATGTCGGTCAACAAAAGGTGCCGTTAGGATGCGTTCGATATTGGGAATGTTTTGCCAAGCGTCGGGTGAGACCAAGAACTGCGTGCAGAAATCACGTGGTGGCGTTACGTCCCGTGGGCCCTCGCGCTCAGTGGTAGAAATCCATGTTGCAGCCTTAGATGCAATTACTTGCATTCGCTCACGCGCTACGGCTCGCAAGACAGATTCTCCCTTTGCGTTCTTCCCAATTTCCGTGAGGCCATACGCACTATTAAAAAGTGTGGGTGCGCTGCTGTTGAATTGCCCGACTGCTGTTGCGAATTCGCCTAGTCTGTCGCTCAGCTGCCCGTCATTAGTTTCGATATTGGGCAAGCCGCGATTACTTAACTCATTAAGCTTCGCTTCGACCTTCTCAGCTTTCTTGCGCCGCTTGGACTCGTTTTCACTTTCAAGATCGCGCGCCATCATGAACAGCATTTCTTTAGTGCCCTTGTCGCGGGCAAAGAAATCATCCAAGCCCGTTTTGTCACCATTGGGCGCTGCCTTGAGTCGGATAATCTTAACAACTGCGCCACGTGCTGATACCAGTGCACAAAAACGGCGCAAGGCATTCTCAACACTAGTGTTTTCGGTTACGTCGGAATCGAAAACAATGTAGACAATGCGCCCGTATTTTTCGCCGGATTCAGCTTTGCCAGTAAAAGCAATTGAATCGAACGCCGCCAGATTCGCAATGCCGCCTTTCTCGTTGATACCACGAAAGCCAAAGACCCCGTTAAGATTGATGCAGCACAGGTTATTTGATGCAGCGGCATCGGCTTTCTTGGCACCCTCAGTAACGAACAGTGGCTGCTGTGGGTCGTCAATGTATTCGTGAGTTAGTGGTGCCACGTCTACAACTTGTGCTGCACCTTTCGGCATTAAGTACTTGGGTGCTTTTCCACTGCGTTTAGAGAACGGAATGTCAGGACGTGCCATACATGAGACACGTTCTCCGCGATGGTTATATAGGGGGATGATCAAACTACGGCCTATATTGGCCTCGAAGCCCAGTAACTTGAATGTGCTCTTATCATCGCAAGTAAAGTAACCGCGTGTGTCAATAGCAGCATCACTTAAACCTGACTCGATTTGAAGCTTGGTGCGGTGGTCGGTGGTAAGAACACCAGCGAGGGCTTTGCTGATGTCAAAATAAAATTCGTCTTGGGCACGCTCAATACCACTCACGTGACCATTTGCACCGCTGTGCGGTATGAATTTATTTGCTACATTCTCTTGCTTTTCGCTGCCACTTGTGGCATAGTTAGGTATATCCATTGTGTCTCCTTAGTTGTTGGCTGAGGTCATAATGTTCGTCGTTACTTTCAAAGAGCCTAAGGCCTGGTACGCCTTGGCTCTTTTTGTTGTTGCGACCCTTCTTTTAGTCGTTCGTCTCACACACACACCTCCTTTTAGGCGCTTCGTATCAGTTACGAAAAAAGGTCGTACCAGTTAAATAACAAGAGGATTCCCCACCCTTTGCTACACCGGTACGACCCGTCACCAATTTTTATTTAAAAGTACCATCGATACCCCTTGACAACGGGTTAAAACGATGGTATGCTTTAGGCTGTAGTAAAGCAATATGTCAGATATATGCGGAGGGGAAATCCTATATCTGGTGAAGGCTTAAAAAAACTTCCGATACGAGCTTTCCAGAGCTTTGTATATCGGGGGTTTTTTTGCTTTCGGTTGCTTTCTTACATTTGTATCCATCTCATTATAGCGTGTTTTTTCCTCTTGTCAAGGCCTTTGGCGATAATTGTGCAATATTTTTAAAGTTTTTTTCTTGGTGCCCTCTC
>MWWG01000040.1_pt1 | contig 18119 bp, 27 predicted proteins | sample 1047331 | NCBI WGS metagenome assembly MWWG01 (sample SAMN06349968, study PRJNA376086) | soil metagenome | isolation source: MG6-4 sample Antarctic (ecotone) soil | place: Antarctica | collected 2015-01-13 | reverse complement strand
ATAATCTCTACGCGACTTTTCGCGGACGGCGCATCACGTCGGCGACCGGCAGACGCTTCAAAACGGACATCGCAGTTTTAGCCAGGGCGCAGGGCGCGCGAATCTTAAACGGCGATTTGAGCGTTACTTTCCGCGTCTTTCGACCGATGCGCCGCGGCGATTTGGATAACCGGCTGAAAGCCAGCCAGGACGCGCTCAAAGGCATCTGCTTTGCCGACGACAAACAAATAATCGAGATTCACGCTTTTCGCTTCGACGACGCGAAAAACCCGCGAATCGAAATTGATTTGAAAGAACTCGAACCAAGGCGGAAAACTAAAAACTGAAGCGGAGAAAAAATAAAAATGCGGACTTCAACCCAAATCAAAGCGGAAATAGAAAAAACAAATTCGAGAATCAGCCGGTTAAAAGATTTGAGCAGCAGCCAGGCGGTGGAGCTTTCATCGCTCGAAGCGGCAAAGCTCAAACTGGAAACCGAACTAACGACCGCGCCCGAAAGCGAATCGCCGTCGAGTAAATACATAAATTCGCGCTACAAACGCCCGGACAAACCGGAAACCGAATAATTTTAAGACAAACGAAAACGGAGAAAATCAGAAAAATGTCAACACGAACCGCAGCACAAATAGAAACCGAATTAAATCAGACGAACGCCCGGCGAGGCGAATTACAGGAAATGCGCGCCGACATCACCGGCAGGCTCGACGCTTTGCAAACCGGCTTTATTGACGGCACAGCGCCGCTCGACGCGCTTCAAACCGAGCAAGTCAGACTAACGACGCTCTCTTCTTCGATAACCGCTCTGGACGCAAAGCAGGGCGAATTACAAAAGCAGCTCGCGGCGGCGCTCCGGCTCGAATCGGAAAACGCTTCGCTCGAAAAGGCGACCGCGCTCGCCATCGAAGCCGCCGCCGGCATCGTGAAATATGTCGAGCTGCGAAATGAATTCGATGAGATTATCAGAGAGCGTTCCGAGCAATTATTTGACCAAATCCTAACCATTCGAGGTTTTCAAAAAGAATACAAAGAAACGCTCGAACCGGTTGACGGACTCAAAATCGGTTTGCGCGCCGCGTCCGGCGATGCTGCACGGCTCGACGACGTAAAAGCCGAGCTTCGACGAAAAGAGATGTGCGACGACGTGATGAAGTGGGCGCGCGCCGAGTCCTTGAACGTGCCGCCGGTCGAATCGGATTTTGCTTTCCAAATGCTTCTCAATTCGGTCGTAGGCAAACGCGAGACTGAAGCGCGCCGGATAAAACGCGAGGCGGCATGAGTCGAAAAAATTGTCCGAAAATGTCTGAAAATGTCCCATGAAAATTGCAAATAGAGAAAAAGCGTTAGCCGCGCTGCTCGAATCCGCTTCGATAACTGAAGCGGCGAAGGTTTGCCGATTGTCCGAAAAGACGCTCCGAAGATATTTGGAAGACCCTGAATTTCAAAAAGAGTTTCGAGCGGCGCGGCGTGTAGTCTTCGAGCAAAACATCGTTCGTCTGCAATCGCTTCACGCGGGCGCGGTTGACACGCTTGAAAGAAATCTAAATTGTGAAAATCCGTCGGTTGAAGTTCGCGCCGCGCAAATCATTATCGAAGGCAGCCGGAAGGATTTTGAGACGCTCGATATTTTGGAACGACTGGAGATTTTAGAAGATGAGCATCGAAAACAGACTTAAACAAGTTGAAATCAGCAGAGACCGGGCGATTCATAATCGTCTGAAAAGTTTGTCGGACGACGAGCTTCGTCGAATCGCATACTCCGGGACTGGCTCTGATTGTTACGGCGAATGGCTGAAAACTCTAACCGATGATGAAATTGAAATAATCGTGGACGGCAAACCGGGCGCGGGCGCGCTTCAGCAGCAATTCGATGAATATCAAAAAACGTCTCAGAAAAATTGAAATGCGCGCCGAATCGCAGACGGCGAACGTCGAGCGGCACGGCATCACGCTTGACCAGTGGCGGCGGCTGGCGGCTGGTATTGATGTTTTGCCGGAAATACCCGAACGAAACCGACCGGCTTTCGTCGAGTGGCAGAATCGCGCCGGTGAAAGGCGGCGCGGAGCTGCGGCGACGGCGAAAATGTTCGAGATTTAATTGTTCCGATGTTTCCGAGCTATCCGATAAACAGACTTTTATGATACCTCGCCGACGGCACGGACTTTTGTGTAAAATTTACAAATCGGATACCTGAAAAAGAAGCCGTAAGCGTCAAAACTTACGGCTTCTTTTTTGTTCGTTCCGGGACAAAGACACGAAAATCTTTCGCGCTCGCTCAAAATCGCCTTTACTCAACTGCTTGGTTTCGCACAAAGCGCAGTAATCAGTCGTTTGCTGAAATTGATGCCGGAAGCATCGCAGCTTCGATAACGGCAGCGGCGGCGGCGGTTCCGTGTCATTGCCCATCGCTCATCGTTTCACCTCCGAAGAATCAAACCGTTTTTCGTATTGAGTGAGTTCACCGTCAATTTCGGAAACCATATCGCTGTCGAGAAGCGAACGCAGAGCCGAGCGAAAGCCTTCGCCTTCCGATGGCAGAGCGTTAAAAATTAAAGGCAGAGAAGTTTTAACGAGTTCGGGATTGTTGACGCTCAAATTCGATTCGGTAGAGGCTTCTAAAATAATGCTTTGAAAAGCGTCTTTCGTATCGTCTGAAACCTTATCGCTTTTGAGAATATGGCTGATTTTATTTGCCATAATTTGCAAAGTATGTTCGGCGAGAGTTTGAGCAACAGGTTGTTCGGCGGCGGCGGTTTCCCCGCGCTCTTTTAGCAGACCGCTGTAATTGGGCAGCCGCTCGCACAAGCCTTCGCCCATTTGCACGAGAAATTGAATGTGTTCTCTGAACTGAGCATCGTTATAGGCTTTGGTTTCGGTTTGCAATTCGAGCAGACTTTCGGCTTCGATTGCTACCCGAATAAACCAAAAGATTGAGCTAAGGTAGTAAGATGTGTAGTCAATTTGCGTGTGCGCTTCCTGAAATTTGTTGCTGTGCGCCGCGCCGGTGCGAATCTGGATTTCAATTTTGGTTTCCGTTAATTCTTTATTTTTTGTTTCGTTTGTCGTATTATTCGTCATTGTTGAATCTCCTGAATTTTTTATTTGGGAAAGAGAGGCTTTCATAAGTTCGCGCTTATGAAAGCCTTTCGTTTTTAGTTGATGCGGATGCCGCCGACGCGCTCCGCTTTGATTTGAACCGTCGTTTTCAGATACGGAATATCTTCGTTTCTCACCGGCGCGTTTTCCGCTTCCAGATAAAGTCTCCAGATTCGCGCCGCCGATCTGTGAAAACACGCTTGACCTTGCTCGAATGCGCGGCACTGGCAGACTCCGTTCGCCGTGTAGATTTGGTTGCTTTTCTGCGACCAGATCAACAGGCTGTGATCTTCCGGCTGCCAAGTCATAAACACGCCGTTCTGCTCGATCTCGACGGCGGCTTTGGCAATCGCGTTAATCCATCGTTTTTTCGTGTAAGCGTCTTTGCTGTTCCGCTCGACGCTCGCCAGCGCGTCGGCGATGACTTTTCCGAATTTATTTTTGTCTTCAATCTGCAACATAATTTTTAATCTCCGTTTAGTTTTTCTGGAATGATTGAATCAATCAATCTATAATATATCTTACTATACTTAAAATATAGTTGTCAATACTAAGTAGATAGATTTTCATATTTATTTGATTTATTTTTATACTTAGGATATATTTCTTGAAATGGAAAAAGACGAATTAAAAAAACGGCGTGAGCGATTGGGATTGACGCAAACCGGAATGGCGGAAAGATTAGGGTTTGCTTCAAATACAGTTTCGGGATATGAAACCGGGCGGCTTGAAATTCCAAAATTTATGGACCTTGTTTTAGAGGCACTGGAAGCGCGGCGCGTAAAAGAATTGCAAGACGAATCGCAAACCAAGTAAAAATGGTCGAAACGACAGGGGAATAGCCTTTTGACCCTAAAAAACGATTTACGGGCGGTTTCCGATTGATTGCGGGGCATCTCTCAATCAATCGGAACGTCTTTTTCGCACAAAAAAAGATTGCCGCCGGTGGTTTCAATTTCGGCAGCAATCTAATAATTCAGTCAACGCCTATTGACTATGAGTAAATTAACCGAAAAGCCCGAACAAAGCAACGGCAAAAAAAACGACGGCGATCTGATTCCGGGATTCGCCATAATTCCCAAAATAATGATTGATACGCTGGCTTCGGTTTCACCCGCGGCAATTAAAGTTTACATCGTTATCCGATCATTCAAGCCGAACGATAGCGACAACACGGGCAAATACTCTCCGAGCCTTCCGAAAGTTTGGGGACGCGCCGATTTGTCGCGCGACACGGTCGAACGCGCATTGGAGGAGCTGGAGAAGCTCGGCTTCATCGTCCGCCGCAAATCGAAAGGCAAACCGAATAACTATCGTTTCCCGGACGAAACCGAGCGACTGACCGCGCCGCCGGTCGTCGTGAGCGATCAGGAAGGTCACGACGAATATTTAGCCCGGAAGCAAGCTGAATTTCCCCAGCACGATGTTGCGGCGATCTGGAAAGATTTCGCGGAAAAATGCGGGTCTCCGAAATATCGGAACATGCGACCGACGCGCCGCAAGTTCGACCAGTGGCTTCAGAATCAAGACGAATTGCTCATCTGAAAGTTTTACCGGAAAAAAAGTGGCGGCGGTGGCGGCAGGCAGGCTTTCTCGCGCGCGAAGAAAAAAAATACCGACCAACCGCCGCCGCCGCTTTTTTTTCTTATCTAGTTTAAAACGTCTAGTTCTTAGTATGTATAGTATGAGGCGTAAAATTTACGCCTACTAACTAAGCGGAAAAAAAACGCCTAGAAGTAGGCGTAAAATTTACGCCTACTTCTCCCAAAGACGACATTTTTGCACCAAGGTTTGCCAAAATACTGCCGTAGCTTCGATGGAAAACATTTCCTGCCGGAATATCTTCCGAATCTAAATTGCTCATCTCACCGAAAATTTCGGCTACATCTGCTTTGGAGTCTGATAATCTGCGTTTTATGGGTAAAACTTATCTATTGAGCAGTTTGAAATTAGAGAAATGAATTCTTACGAACATTCGGTTTTCGCATCTGTTCGCAGGTTTTCGCGTGCAAGGTTACAAAAATGACTGAGACTGTGTGACCTTAAATCAATGCTCAAGGTTACAAAATGGATTCGTTTGTGTGACCCCGGTTACACATCTGTTCCGAATGTGTAACCGGAATCAAGCCGGTTGTTTTCGCGGTCTGCCGCCTTTTTTCCCGTTTTCCGCACTTGATTCGCGTTTGACTTCCGAGCGAGCTGCGCCGCCTTTTCTACCGGCTGCCGATAAATGCTCTTTTAACTCGCCGATCCACTTGCGGGTGCCGAAAACGCCTTGAATAAGATTCGGGACGAACAAATCTTCGTCCAAACTTTTCCAGCGCAGATAAAGCCCGCCGACGGCTATTTCGACATCGTTAATTTGCGCGGCTGTCGCATTGTGTAAAATCTGAATCAACTTGCTCGGAATAACAACGACGGCACCGTTTTCAAGCTCGACGGAAATTCGCTTCATTTTCACGCTGTATGAAATCGCTTTTGCTTTGGGCGACGCGGCAAGCGTTTCCTGTCCGCGTCTGGTTGCTTCGTCGAATTCTAAATTTTCTTTGTTCATCCGTGTATTTCTCTCCATTTGATTTGAAAATCCGCCCTGTTTGCTTCAACGATGCGGACGGCGCGGCGGGCTTCGTTTCGGTTGAAACCGTAATTGCGTCGAGCGACAACTTCGGTTTCAAAATTTACAATCAACAAACTGCCTTGATGCCAAACGTGAACGTGCATCGGTTCGTGGTCGTCAGTATTTATTTTGAAATGAAATCCGCTTTCTTGTAATACCGTTCCCATACTTTTAATAAACTCTTTATGCTTTTTCTCATACAACAATTATTTTACCTAATCAGCTTAGGTTTAGCAAGTCAGATAAAACAAATTGTTTCCCGAATGATTTTTCGCCGCTAAATTCTCGCGTTTTCACAAAAAGAGCAATAATTAGTGTTGATTTTAACTCTTTTGTGGTATAAAGCTAGAATCATGAGCAAAAGTTTCACGCCTTTTTCAACTTCCCCGAACCCGAACAGCTTATATTTAACCGACTCTTTGCAGGCGGTCGTCAACAAATCGCGGTATGTGATTGACACCCGGCAAGGCTTGACGTGCATTGTCGGCGACATCGGATTCGGTAAATCAACCATTCTGCGCTTTCTTTACGGCGAATACAGCGCGCTCGAAGACTGCAACGCCAAACTGATCACGATGCCGAATTTTCCGTCGTCGTTCTCGATGCTCAAAAACATCTGCGACGAATTTGAAATCGAATCGGCGCGCTCGATGGTTGACCAGCAAAAACTTTTTCAGCAGTTTCTTGTTTCCGAATACCAGAAAGAAAAAAACGTCGTCTTGTTTATCGACGAAGCGCAGGATTTGAAAGCCAAGCAATTCGAGCTGTGCAGGGCGATTCTCAATTTTGAGACGAACACGGAAAAACTTGTCCAAATCGTTCTCGCCGGTGCGGTCGAACTCGAAAGCATTTTGAAACGGCAGGTAAATCGTCCGCTCAAATCCAGAATCATCACGCAGTCGAATTTGCTGCCGCTCGACTTCGGCGAAGCCAAAGAGATGATTGATAAACGCTGCGAATATACACGGATTCAAAATCCTTTCGCCGACGACGTGCTGCAAGCCGTTTGCGAGCGGACGGGCGGCGTGCCGCGCTCGATTCTCAAAGTCTGCGGTTATCTCTACAAAATGAAAGAACTCGGCGCAATCAAAGATATTCCGGTCGAGCTGGTTGACGGCGCGCTCGAAGAGGTTTCTTTATGACGGCACGCAAAGCATCGCCTTTTACGCAGATGTGGAAGGTGTCAACCGAAAAAGAGGAAAAATCGAAGATGGCGGCGGCTCCGGCTGAAGAAATTTCAGCGGCGGCGGCGGTCGAAAATTCGCCCGGAACCGGCGAAAAAACTGGACAACTGGACAGCCAGTTACTGGACAGCCAGTTGTCCAGACTGGACAGCCAGTCAACTGGACAGCCAGTTACCCAGTCGGAAAACACACTGGACAGCCAGTTTTCACCCGACGAAAAAACCTATCCGAGCCGAAGGCTACGCAAACAAAAGACTTGTCGCCTTCCTATTCAAAAATTAGAAAAATGGGAATTATGGTGTTATCTTAATAAAGTGGATTTTCAAGATGCCGTTGAAATGGCTTTGGACAAATTAACTGGACAGCCAGTTACCCACATCTTGATTGATGATTTAGAAGATAATAAAGAGACTGATGATGTCCTCATCTTTTATCGAAAATGGACGGGAAATAAAATTTCCAAAAAAGACAAAGACGCGCGCGAAACGGTGCGAAAATTTTCCGACGACGATTGCAAAATCGGAATCGCAACTTCAGTCTTCCGGGCAACGGCGAAAATCAACAGCTTCAAATACTGCATCGGCGCGATTGAAGAAGCCGCGGCGTCGCCGATTAAAGACCGGCAGGAATATTTAAAGCACGTCGTCAAAGTCATTTCAGGAAAAGCAAAACCCGGCGAATGACAGCCGCGAATTTTATGGACGCGAAAACTTTCAATCAAAACTACGAACTCGACCGAAAGGCGAAAAGCCTTCGCGCAAATGCCAAGGGCGCGCCGCCGGAACCGCTCGAAATAATTCTGACGGCGGACGGCACAGCTTACGACGCGAGCAAAACATATTATTTCTTTGATGCCGGAGCCGCCGAAGTTCGGCAATCGGTTGGCTTGCGTCGGACCGGCGAACATCTTTGCGCCATCGGCAGAAAAGTCATCGCCGTTTCGCTTCTACGCACGACGCGAGACGGCGCGCTAGCCGACGGTCAAGAGTTTTTCAAATCCGAAGTCGAACGCAACCAGCAGCGAATTAAAAACTTCGAGCTGGAGAAAACTTCATTGAATCGCAGCTTGAAAACTTTTTTAACTGGATTAGCCTAAGTCTCCATCCATAATCCGCTTTGGGATTTGGATGGAGATGTAAGGCGTTCCAAACAATCGCGCTTTTCAGCGATTGTTTCTTCGGACGTTATTATTCAATAACCTGTTGGTTTTCGATGTATTGTTTGACGATGGAAAGCGGCGCACCGCCACACGTCAAAGCACAATACGAACGACTCCAAAAAACAGGCTTCCAATAGTATTTGCTCAATTCGACGGCGTAATCCTTGCGGATAAGCCGTGATGAAGTCTGTTCAAATCAGTTTTGTGCATTTTTCGCCTCCCGTTTCGCCTTGCGTCTGGCTTCTTTCATTTCTTCTCTATCCCAATAAGTCTTGATTTCATTCATTTCGATATTGATTTCTCGGAATATCGGATAAAGCAAAGCCATTCTTTCCGGTGTGCAAATTCTGCCTTTGACGGCTTTATTCATTTCATCGGCAAAATGCTTATACAAAGTTGTGTATAATTCGCCTTCGGCATTTAGAATCGCTTCGGCAAATAATTTTCCGTCGGTTAAATCTTTCTCTGGAATTTCTTCTACATTCGTGTTATTTTCTTGCATAAGTAAGTTCTCCTTTGGGGAATTTGTAGAAAGGCTTTCCTGACTTGACGGTTAAGGAAAGCCTTTCGCTGTTAGTCGTTACATTCAGGACAAAACTGCTCGTTTCTGCCTAAATACCATCCGCGATTTTCGAGTTGTGATTTTTCCGCTTTCGCTTCGTTGTCGCAACAATCGCAAAATGCTTTGACCGTTTCGTTTGTGTTTTCCATTTTCATTTTTCCTCTCTTAGTTGGTTTGATTGAAAAATTCAACCTATAACCATTCTACTATACTAAACGTAGAATTACAATACTAAAAGTAGAATAATTATACTTCAAGCAAAAAACTTATACTTGTAGTTGAATAAATAAACTACTTGAGGTATATTTATGAAATGGAAGCAAAAGAGTTCAAACGAAAGCGAATGTCATTAGGATTAACCCAAGTCGAGTTAGCGGAAATTTTAGACGTAAAATCTAATACGGTTTCCCGATACGAAACAGGATTGCTGAACATCCCCAAAACGGTAGAACTTGCTTTGGAAGCCTTAGAACGCAGACAAAAGGCTTCCGATTCACAAGATAAATAATTTTAAAGAACGAATGAAAAGTTATAAATTCAAAATCAAAAGACCATCGAAAATGATTGTTCAAAAGTTTGAGCAGACGCTTTCAATTTGCCGTGAAATTTATAACGCCGCGCTTCAAGAAAGGCGCGATGCTTACCAACTCAATCGAATCTCGATTTCCTATCAAGACCAACAAAATCAGTTGCCTGAAATAAAACTGATTCGAGACGATTTGAAAGACGTTTATTCTCAGGTTTTGCAGGACGCTTTGAAGCGACTCGATAAAACTTTTGCCGCTTTTTTCGGGCGCGTCAAACGAAAAGAGAAAGTAGGCTTTCCGCGTTTCAAAGGCGCGAACAGATACGATTCTTTTACGTTTCCACAAGCCACAGGCGGTTTCCGTCTGGACGGCAACAGTTTGTATCTCTCGAAAATCGGAAAGGTCAAAATTCGTCTTTCTCAAACGATGAAAGGTAAAGTCAAAACTTTGACCATCAAACGTGAAGTTTCCGGTTGGTTTGCCATTTTCACGGTTGAAACGACAAAAGAGATTCTGCCGAAAACGGGGAAACAAATCGGAATTGATGCCGGAATCGAAAGTTTTATGACGCTTTCGGACGGCACAAAAATTGAGAATTTCAAGTATTTTGAAAATTCTCAAAAGCGTTTGCGAGTTGCTCAAAGAAAAGTTTCGCGCCGCAAAAAAGGCTGTAACCAAAGACGAAAAGCGGTTTTGCAACTTCGTAAGATTCACGAAAAAATCAAAAATCAGAGAAACGATTTTGCTCATAAACTTTCGACAAATCTGGTCAAAAACTTTGACCTTATCGCCATCGAAAATCTGAACATTCTCGGAATGAGCAAAGGCATACTGGCGAAACAAATTCACGATGTCGCTTGGAACGGCTTTTTTCAAAAGTTGACCTACAAAGCTGAAAATGCTGGTCGTCAACTGATAAAAGTTTCTCCAAACTACACAAGCCAAGACTGTTCCGCTTGCGGCGAAAGAGTTAAAAAAGACTTGTCTGTTCGTGTTCATAATTGCTTGCAATGCGGCTTAATTCTCGATAGAGATGTTAATGCCGCGATAAATATATTTTCGGCTGGTCAAGCCGATAAGAGCGTAAAGTGGGCGGTTGCGCCGTGCTTGCTCTTAGAATCTCCATCTATAACCGTTTCGGTTTAGATGGCAGAGCGTCAATGGCGAAAGAATAAGCGGCGGCGGTTTTTTCCGGTTATATGAAATTTTCGGAACACGCAAAGCAAGCGAAGCAAACGGGCGAAATTAAATTGATTTTGCCTTATCCGCCGTCGATCAATCATCTCTACGCGACTTTTCGCGGGCGGCGCATCACGTCGGCGACCGGCAGACGCTTCAAAGCGGACATCGCAGTTTTAGCCAGGGCGCAGGGCGCGCGAATCTTAAACGGCGATTTGAGCGTTACTTTCCGCGTCTTTCGACCGATGCGGCGCGGCGATTTGGATAACCGGCTGAAAGCCAGTCAGGACGCGCTCAAAGGCATCTGCTTTGCCGACGACAAACAAATAATCGAGATTCACGCTTTTCGCTTCGACGACGCGAAAAATCCGCGAATCGAAATTGATTTGAAAGAACTCGAACCCGAAAATCCTTGAAATAATTCGTAAAATAAGTTACTTTGTAATCTGACAATTTAAGTTCTCAGAGAGAAAGAACGCCAAGACAGAGTTGAGGTGTAGAAAGCTGAATTTTTTCAGCATCTACGCCTCTTTTTTTAGCAAATTTTTACGCAATTCAAAACGTGGAAAATTCATACCAAGAGAGCGGTAAAATTTCAAACGGCAACCCGCCATTTTAGACATCCGAGTAAAAACTATGAGCAAAGCAAAACGAGAAAAGCTGAAGGCGGCAAAAGCATAAATCATTATCGTTAATTTTACGGAGACCAAGTGAACATTCAAAGCCGATTGAAGAAAATGGAAAATCAGTTTTTATAAAAAAATTATGGCAAACGGTAAAATGAAATTAGAACTGCTTTTGAAGGGCGTTGACCAGATGTCGGGCGTCGTCAAGAAGCAGTCAGTTTTTATAAAGCAATTAGACCGCGATGCGACAAAGGCTTACAACAGCTTAAAAAAATTATTCAGTCTCTCGCCGAAAGGAAATTTCGGCAGCTTTGGAAAACAATCAACCGCCGATTTTCGTAAAGCTAACTCCGAAGCCGCCAAATACAAAAAGACTCTTGAATCAATCGGCAAGATTAAAATGCCGAAAATGACCGCACCTTCTTTTGACGGCTCGCCGAAGGTCAATCTCAAACAAGGGCAAAAGGAACTCGATAAACTCTACGGCAAAAGACAAGGTTCAAATAAATACGTCAGCCGTCTCGCCAATCTCAACGACAGAGTTTTAGAGCCTGCTTCACAAATAAAAAATGTTTGGCGAGACCAGCTTGATTCGTTAAAACCTTACGTCGAAGAAACGAAAAAACTCTACCGGGCGCAGGAAAAATTCAAACTTCTAAACCTGTCCGAAGGCGACAATAAAAATGCTTTCGATACGGTAAAACAAATCGTCAAAAGCGTTCGCGGCGCGACTCTTTCCGACACTACGGAAGATTTGATTGACCTTTACGGCGCGTTGGGCAATTTATCAAGCGCGACTCAATCCCTCCCGCTTGCAACGAAATTCAGAACGAATTTCACGGCTTTATACGGCGACAAACTCAGCAGCGAGGAAATAGGCACACAAATTCAAAGCGGTTTCAAATTCTTGGAAATTATCGGTGCGACGAACAAAGGACGCGCCGAAATGGAAAAGACGTTTGACACCATCACCAAAATTTCAGCGTCAACGGGCGGACGAGTGACGGGCGAACACTTTTTGGCGATGGCTAAAACCGGAAAAACCGCTACGAAAAATCTTTCGACCGAAGGCTTGATGAATATTTCTTCGCTCATCGAAGAAACGGGCGCGGGCAACACAGGCACGGCGATGATGAGCATGTATCAAGCACTTGTCGGCGGCGTGATGAAGCAATCGTCGGCGGAAAGATTTGATTATTTCGGTTTGCTTGACCAATCGAAAATCGAATACGGGAAAGCCCAGAGAATTAAAAGACTCAAACCCGGCGCGAATAAACTCGGCGATTCGATGCAGGAAGACCCGCTCAAAGCCGCCGATATGCTGCGCGAAGCGATGAAGGCGAAAGGCGTTAATGTTGCTGACGCCAAAGCCGTTGATAAGGAATTATCGGTTTTATTCCAGAACCGAAACGCGCAAGCCTTAATGTCTCAACTAATTAATCAACGCGACCAGGTTGTAAAAGAAGCTGACAGGGCTAAGAAAGCAAAAGGAATTTTAGGCATTGACGACCAGCTTGCCAATTCCGAATTGAAAAAAATTCAGGAATTTGAAGCGGCGATAAAAAACTTCAAAACCGAAGCCGGAAAGCCTTTGATTCAAATCGGAACGCAGTTAGCTTCATCTTTAATGCCGCTTTTAGGACTAGCCGCCGAACATCCGATGCTGACCAAATTCGCGTTAGCCGCCATTCTAACGGGTAAAGGCATTGCCAGTATCGCTCAAACCGCTTCGATTCTAAAAGGCGGCAGTTTAGCGTCTATTTTTTCGGGCGCAGGCGATTCAGCCGGAAACGCATCAACAAAGGTTGCAGGATTTGCGAGAGGGTTAGATACGGCAACGACGAAAACTTCAAAATTAAGAGGAGCATTCCAAAACCTTTCAAACTCGCCAGCGGTCAAGCTGGGAGTTGGTACAGCCGCGCTTGTAGGAGCAGAAATTCTTCTGACAGGATTAATTCAAAAACAAGGCGAAATTAACGCGCAAAGCGAACAAATCCTAGCAGACAGTAAAGAGATCAGAGCGATATATGACGAAATCTCAGGAAACCGTCTGCGTCACAACGCGCCGGGAAATTATAAAGACAAAGAAGGAAACGATAGAACAGACCTTTTTGATAAAGAGGCGGCTAAATTTTTAGAATCCGCTCAAATGGGTCGTGAATTACTTCTTGCTTTTCATCCTGATAAAGCGACGTGGTGGGAATCATGGAATTTTGACAGCCCTTTCGGGGTAGATTTAAGCAAATCATTGGTTATGAAGCAGCAATTCGACCCGGCTAAAGCCGCTTCAACTTGGAAGGACGCAGGAATTACAGCACCACTTCACGACCCAAACTCCTTAGCTCGTGTGATGGTGCAGCTTCAAAAAGACGGAGGAATCAAAGATGAAGCCGGAAATCCTAAATTTAATTTTGAAGCTATTAGTTCAATGTTCAAAACTTTTGAGAATATAGTAGGCGCGGACAAATTCAAAATCGCTTCCGATTTAGCCAATAAAGAGCTCGGCGGCGGCGACAAGTCACAGTACGGGCGTCTCCTCGCCAAGCCGTTGGATTTTCTAAACCCAACGCCAATCAAACCTTTTCAAAGTCCTTACAAACAGCCGCCGACTAAATTTGAGGAAGGAATGCTGACTTCATCTCTTTTCAATAGAATCAGCCCGCAAATACAAGAGTTATCAGGCGGTTTTAATAAACTGCCAAATCCCGTAAAAGAAGCTGCCGCTTCTTTCAATAATGTGTCGCAACCCGTTAACCAATTTCAGACGGGAATGCTGGGATTGCAGCAACCGACAGCAGGCGCGTCTCAACAGCTTTCAAATCTAAACACAAACGCGAGTTCTTCCGCTAACGCCATAAATTTAATGACCGGCGCGGCGTTTAATTTTGCGAACACGGTAAGCACGCTGAAAATTACGCCGCCGACATTCGGGGCAATTACGCTTCCGCCTTTTGGTCAACCGGCAAAACCTCCGCCAAGTGTTGGGGGAAATCCGAATATCTTACGCTTATTCGGCGGCGGCAAAGCAAAAGGCGGAAGTGTTAATAAGGGAAAAGCGTATATGGTCGGCGAAGCCGGCAAAGAAATGTTTTTGCCGGAAGCGTCCGGCTCGATTGTCAGTAATGACGCTCTAAGAAATCGCCGCAATACCAATTCAGTCGCTCAAAATACTACGGTGCATAACCATTTCAACATTACCGGAACGAACGCCGATGAAATTGCGAATAAGGTTTTAAGTAGATTGGAAGCTAGAATAGCTGACCTTGAATTTGATACGTCGCCCGAGCGGATGGCGCAGCGCGTAGTTTATGTGGCTAAAAGGGATTCTGAAAGAATCTAAAACCGAAATAAAAAATGGACAATCAAAACGAAAATAAAATAAATATCCTTGAATCCAATCTTGTTATAAACGCAACCGGATGCAAGGAAGAAAACTTACGGTTAATCGTTTCAGCGATTATCGAAGGCGTCAAAGACTCAATGCACGGCATTCCGGTCAACTTGCAAATAAATCTGTATTCGCAAGACGGAGTTCTGCAAACTCAAAATCAATCAAATCTAACGGGAGACGGAAACGAAAAATGGAACAATTAAACGAAAAACAAGAAAATGCGGAAACCGAAACGACACCTAAAAGCCGGAAATTTAACCTGAAATTCGGTTATCAGGACAAAGAAAACCCTGAGATTTTCCACCGCGAAGTCGTCATCAGCCGAAGACCGACAGGCGCGGATCTCTTCAGAGCCGTCGAGGACGGAACGGACGGTAAAGCGGCACAGACTCGAATCAATCTCGCGCTTATTAAATCGGCAATTTCAAAATTCGGCGAGCTGCCGATGTCGGTGCCGATAACGACGCTTTTCAGTCTCAATGAGATTGACGAAGATAAACTGAATGGCGAGTATTTGCTTTTTCTTATCGCCTCACAACCCGAAATCGAGCAGAAGATTTTGGAAAACGAGCGCGCTCAACTTGCGTTCGGCATCGAGCGCGACGGCGTGAAATATCACGTTGTCGAATTCGGAAAACTGCTGAACGGCTACGACCGAATTGCTATTCAAGCCGACGCGCAAAACGAATGGATGTTTCAGGCAAAAAAAATAGCGCGGGAAGTCGTCAAACTTTCAACGCTTGACGGCTCAAATTCGGTTTCCGGCGAATTGACCTTTGAAGAAATCGAAGCGATGGATGCGACTGACTTTCTCGTAATGCGGGAGGCTGAGGGCGCGTGGCTCAACTCCTTTCGAGACTAACGAGAACCTTTTAAGCAAAAACATTTTGGCGGAAGTTATTTTGATTTCCCAGGAATGCGGTTGGAGCGAACACGATATTTTAAGTTTGTCCGATATGCGGCGGCGGTCTTATGTCTCGCTTATTCTCGAAAAATACAAAAGTTGATTATGACGGATAAAGTAAAAGAAATAGCCGGGAAACTTAAAAACGCGGCGGTTTTCTTCAACAACAAAAAGGAAACCATAACCGACGGTAAAACTTTGAAATCGGAAGTTGATTTGATTTCAAAAGAATTTGGTTGGAGCGAAGATGAGATTTTGAGTTTGCCTGTTTTGAGGCGAAAAACTTATGTTTCGCTTATTCAATCAGAGACTTCCCGCAAAAGCCCGATTAATAATGGAGAATAAAAAATGAAAACACGCACTTCAACCCAAATTAAAGCCGATCTTGAAAAGACAAACTCACAGATTAATTCACTCAAAAGTTTATCTTCCCAACAGGCACAACAGATGAACGCACTTAACGCCCGAAAAGTTGAACTTGAAAGCGAGTTGAAAGACGCGCCGGATACTGTAGCGGCTGAAAAATATATCAATTCGCACTACAAATGCCCGGATAAACAATAACAATTTTAAGTTTACAAAACGGAGAAAATGATAAAAATGTCAACACAAACAGCAGCACAAATAGAAACCGAATTAAATCAGACGAACGCCCGGCGAGGCGAATTACAGGAAATGCGCGCCGACATCACCGGCAAACTGGACGCTCTGCAAACCGGCTTTATTGACGGCACAACGCCGCTCGCCGCGCTTCAGACCGAGCAAGCCGGACTAACGACGCTCTCTTCTTCGATAACCGCTCTGGACGCAAGGCAGGGCGAATTACAAAAGCAGCTCGCGGCGGCGCATCAACTCGAATCGGAAAACGCTTCGCTCGAAAAGGCTACTGCAATCGCTGTCGAAGTCGCCGCGGGCATCGTGAAATATGTCGAGCTGCGAAATGAATTCGATGAGATTATCCGGGAGCGTTCCGAACAATTATTTGACCAAATCGTTGTGATTCGAGGTTTTCAAAACGAATACAAAGAAACGCTCGATCCGGTTGACGGACTCAAAATCGGTTTGCGCGTCGCGCCCGGCATCAATGCTCGTCTCGAAGAAGTAAAAAGCGAGCTTCGACGAAAAGAGATGTCCGACGACGTGATGAACTGGGCGCGCGCCGATTCGCTGAACGTGCCGCCGGTCGAATCGGATTTTGCTTTCCAAATGCTTCTCAGTTCGGTCGTCAACAAACGCGAGATTGAAGCGCGTCGGATAAAACGCGAGGCGGCATAAGTCGAGAAAATTGTCCGAAAATGTCTGAAAATGTCCGATGAAAATTGCAAACCGGGAAAAAGCATTATCCGCGCTGCTCGAATCCGCTTCGATAACTGAAGCGGCGAGGATTTGCAGACTGTCCGAAAAAACGCTGCGGCGATATTTGGAAGACCCGGAATTTCAAAAAGAGTTTCGAGCGGCGCGCCGAATTATTTTCGAGCAAAATATCGTTCGTCTGCAATCGCTTCACGCCGGAGCCATTAAAACGCTCGAAAGAAATTTGAGCTGCAAAAATCCGTCGGTCGAAGTTCGCGCCGCGCAAATCATTATCGAAGGCAGCCGGAAAGATTTTGAAACGCTCGATATTTTGGAACGACTGGAGAAAATAGAAGATGAACATCAAAAACAGATTGAAGAAAATGGAAGCCGTTAGCGTTTCGCGCACGTCGAGCGGCGAGCTGCACGGCATCACGCTCGACCAGTGGCGGCGGCAGGCAGGCGGCGAAGATATTTTGCCCGAGATACGCGAGCAAAATCGAGCCGCTTTTTTTCGATGGCAAAATCGCGCCGAAGAGCGGCGGCGGTCGGCGGCGGAAACGGTAAAAATGTTTGAGATTTAAAGCGCGCCGGACTATTCCGAAGTATCAGATAATTTACGTTTTATGATACATCGCAGATGACGGGTTTTTATAATAGGTTTTGGCAAACGAAATTTTGTAACAGCCAATAGACACGCGGTTTTCCGATAGTAAGTATCCGATAAACAGTCTTTTATGATACCTCGCCGACGGCGCGCAAAGCGGACAAAAAGGACACCTGAAAAAGAAGCCGTGAGCGTTAAAACTCACGGCTTCTTTTTTGTTCGTTCCGGGACGAAGACACGAAGATTTTTCGCGCCCGTTCAAAGTCGCCGCGCGCTTCCTGTTTTGCCCGGCACAGCTCGCAACTGAAAATCATTTTTTGGAACTGATGCCGGAAGCATCGAAGACGTGAGAGCGGCGGCGGTTCATCCTTCATCATCCACAATTGTTTTTGCTTTAGGCTGCGAAATTTCTTCGGCTGGCGTTTCCAATGGAATTCCGTATTCGTCCAAGCCTCTTTTAGCAAGCGTTTCTTTTTTCCAATTCCTTAATGTGTTATCGCGCAGGAATGTATAGTTAAAAACGTGGTCTGACAGGTTTTCGAGAAAATCAGGAATATAAAAATTCTTATGTCTGACTGAAAGAATCTCGAAAAGTTCTAATAACAATCCGTGACCCCACTCGTTGTTTTCTTTGACAATGACGTTGTTGCCGGTCGTTACCGATAAAATACCGTCAACTATGTTTTTCGCCCGTTCAAAAACTTCAATCTGGTATTTATACGCTTTTTCCTCATCGTCTAAAGTTTTCAATAATTTCTGATAACTTGTTTGTTCTGGAGTTTTTATTTCATTGGTTGTATCGTTTTTCATAGAAGTTGATTCCTTCCCCGAAGGGATTCTAAAGAGAGACTTACCCGATTACAGTCAGGTAAGTCTTTCGTCGTTTATGCCGTCTGCTGCTGTCTCGCCAGTCCGATATGAAGCGAAAGGGCGGCGGCGGCGTGATAGCAAACCAGACCTTTTTCCGCGCCTTTGC
>MWWG01000039.1_pt1 | contig 18149 bp, 17 predicted proteins | sample 1047331 | NCBI WGS metagenome assembly MWWG01 (sample SAMN06349968, study PRJNA376086) | soil metagenome | isolation source: MG6-4 sample Antarctic (ecotone) soil | place: Antarctica | collected 2015-01-13 | reverse complement strand
GTTCACGCTTTTGAAGCCGGCAGCACCGCGTTTAAGCGGCTTGAACTCGTTTGCGACGCAATCGGAAGAAATAATGTCGTGTTAAATCACCTGGCTATGTCGGATAAAAGCGGCTTGATTCGATTGCACGTTTACGACGATGCTCTTTCCAGTTTTAACTCTCAGGCGGCGCGTCCGCTTAAAAATTACGGACTTGACTTTGAGCCTGTCGGAATTGAGGAAACGCCCGCGACGACCGTGGATGATTACTGCGAAAGAAAAAAAATCGAACTGATCGATTTATTGAAGATAGACGTCGAAGGCGCGGAACTTCAGGTTTTGCGAGGAGCGCGTCGGATGTTGAAGTCCAAACGCATCGCTTGTCTGACGTTTGAATTTGGTCAAACGACTTTCGATATGGGCAACAATCCTGAAGAGATTGAAGTTTTCTTAAAAGAGATGAATTATAAAATTCGCAACATAGTCAAAGGCGACCGGATTTTTCCCGGACGCGAGAGCGTCGAAACTGCCCGGTACTCGATGCACGTTGCAACGCCCGACTTGAAATCAAAATAGATGATTCGCCTAAAACCCGTCTTAGAAATACCGCCGGTCGAATGTCCGAACTGCCGCTCGACTCTAACGGCTTCTGATTTTTTAATAATCGGAATGCGTAATCTCGCGGACTTTCATTGTCCGCAGTGCGAAAGCGAATTTTACGGCGACTTACCGGCGGGACAGGCTTTATACACGCCTATTTTGCTGAATAAAAAATCGGGCGCGGTTTACGGCGATGACAATGCCGCCTGGTTTTCCGGTTGGCTGGCTGATTCTTACAAACAGCGAACGAAAGAGCCGCTTCGCTTTGAAGTGCGGAAATTGTCAGAAATTAAAAACAAAGTCGTCCTGCTCAATTGTCTCGATACTTTATACGGTCATTCGCTCCTCAAACTGCTGAACGCGCAGCATTACATAGACCGGCAACCGGATGTGAGTTTAATTGTGATGCTGCCGCCGTTTCTCGAATGGATGGTGCCAGCCGGGGTTGCCGAGGCTTGGGTGATTGATTTACCGCTGCGGCGCGGAACCGAATGGAACGATTGGCTGGCTGGCGAGATTAGCGAACGGCTCGAATCTTTTTCGGAAGTTTATTTAAGCGTTGCTTTCTCGCATCCGCGCAGCGAAGATTTCGACATCGAACGCTTTACGCGCGTTTTGCCTTTCCCGCTCGAAAATTTAGGCAGGCATCAAAACCGTCCGGTCATTACGTTCATCTGGCGCGAAGACCGATTGTGGGAAGCGGAACGCCCCTCGACATCCGGGCGTTTCAGGAAAATAAAACGGCGTTTCGGTATTTCTCGAGCAGAGCGAACAAACGAGCAAGCGAACAAAGTTATTAAACTCGCCGAATGTTTGCGCGACGAATTTCCGTCGCTTGATTTTGCCGTTGCCGGTTTAGGCGAAGCGAATAATTTACCCGATTGGATTTCGGATTTAAGACTGATGAAGTTAAATGTCGAAGCGGAACGCGCCTGGTGCGGACGTTATTCCAAAAGTCATATCGTCGTCGGCGTTCACGGCTCGAATATGCTGCTGCCGTCAGCCCACGCGGGCGGCGTTATCGAATTAATCGGCGAAGAACGTTGGGGGAATTATCTGCAGGACATCTTGTTTCGCCGTTCGGATTCGCGTGAAATGTTTTTCCGTTACCGCTTCGTGCCGCATTCGACCGCGCCGGAAGATATAGCTCGCCTGGCTTCGACGATTCTGCGATACGAAGACTTTCGGCGTTTGATGAGTCCCGAGTTTTGCAGGCATCAGGAGAAATATGATTTTAAGCAATGGCTGTCTCGCGGAAGCGGCGAACAAAACTAGTTTGGAAACGATGTATGTGCGGTATTAGCGGAATTATTACGCGGGAAAAATTGTCGCCCGAATTAAAAGCAGCGGTTTCGCGGATGAGCGCGGCTCAAATTCATCGCGGACCGGACGGCGCGGGTGAGTTTTACTCGAATAATGTCGCGCTCGCCTCGCGCCGTCTCAGCATTATTGACCCGCAGGGCGGATGGCAGCCGCTTTATAACGAAGATAAATCGCTCGCCTTAATTATCAATGGAGAGATATACAATTATGTCGAACTGCGCGAGCGGTTAAAAGCATCCGGTCACAGCTTTCGCACCGACGCGGACGGCGAAGTTATACTGCATCTTTACGAAGAAAACGAATTAGATTTTATCACTCACTTGCGCGGAATGTTTGCCTTCGCTCTCTGGGACAATAATCGTGAGCGCCTTATTCTGGCGCGGGACCGAATGGGCGAAAAACCATTGTATCTTTTCGAGCGCGACGGTCATCTGCTGTTCGCTTCAGAATTAAAAGGCTTGCTGCATTCGCGCCTCGTTCCTTTTGAGCTGGATGCGCGCGCCGTCAATCTTTATTTTCATTATCAATATGTGCCCGAACCGCTGACCGCGATCAAAGGCGTGCGTAAATTAGATGCGGCAAAGATGCTCGTCGTTGACGCGGCAGCGTGGCGAATCGAAGAAAAAACTTACTGGCGCATCGAAGACGCGCCGCCGCTCGACGGCGAGCCGCGAGATTTGATTCGTCAAAAACTCGAAGAAGTCAGCGAGTTAATAGTTCGTTCGGATGTGCCGGTCGGCGTTGCTTTGAGCGGCGGTTTGGATTCGAGCGTCGTCGCGGCTTTCGCCGCCCGCCGACAGCCTGCTCTATGCGCCTTCAGCGTCGGTTACGCCGGAAGACCCGAACCGGACGAACGCGCCGATGCGGAAGCGTTCGCGCGTCACCTGAATGTGCCGTTCTTCGATGTCGAACTCGATACCCGGACGATTGTAGATTTTTTCCCGAAACTTAATTACTGGCGCGACGACCCGATTGCCGACATCTCCGGTTTCGGCTATTACGCCGTGATGAAACTCGCCCGCGAACACGGCGTTCCCGTTTTGCTGCAGGGACAGGGCGGCGATGAATTATTTTGGGGTTATCCACAATTGCGCGAAGCATTCGGCAAAACGACAAAAAAAGCCGCCCTGTTACGCAACCCGTTTTCGCAAACGCTGCTTCAATCCTTAACGCTCGGCTCTCCTAAAAATCGTTCGCTAAACGGCGTGTCCGACTGGGCGCGTGATTTTGGCGGAGTTCGTTCCGGCTGGCGAAACGTCAGACGAGGACTTAAAACTCCTGACCGAATGATTTTCTATGATAAATCGCCTGATTTTATTTCGGCATCCGCTCAGGCTCAATCGCTTTATAGCCCAAGATTTAACGAGCAAATTGACGCTGATGACGCATATGCGCTTTTTACTTTTCCGGGCGAATGGAACTCTGTCGAAACTACTTTAACCGCTTTGGTCTGCGCCACTTATTTACGCGAAAACGGAATCGCTCAGGGCGACCGTTTGGGAATGGCTTCATCCGTTGAAATGAGACTTCCGCTGGTTGATTATAGATTTGTCGAAACGGTCGTCGGCTTGCGAAAAAAACAATCGGATGCGAAACTGCCGCCGAAACATTGGCTCAAAGAGGCTGTCAAAGACGTTTTGCCCGATTGGGTTTTGAATCGTCCGAAGCGCGGATTCGCTCCGCCGACGCGCCAATGGCACGACGCTCTTTTCGTTGCCTACGGCGATTCGTTACGCGACGGTTATCTGGTCGAGTCGGGTGTCTTGAGCCGCGAGAGCGGATTGCGGTTAGCAAAAGGAGAATTTCCGGCGGAGGCTGTCAGCCCGCTTTCATTCAAGGCGCTCGTGCTTGAACAATGGTGTCGTCAAATGCTGAACATTTTGTAAATTACGAATTTCAAATTACGAATTACGAATGAAGAAAAATCCTCTTTAATTCGTAATTCGTAATTTGAAATTCGTAATTGAAACGATTTTGGAGATTTTCGCTTGAAGAAAAGATTACGCATCGCTATTAACGCGCAGATTCCCTCCGGCAGCGGCGCGGGCGGAATCGAAACCGTGCTGCGAGTCTTGACTTCACTCGGTCGGCTCGACGGAGATGAAGAATATGTCTTCATCGGTCATTGGTCCGAGCCTGATTGGTTAAAGCCGTTTTTGAACGAGCGACAAACAATCGCTCGCGCTCCGCAACCCGAACAACCTGAACCAAATCGAATTGAAAATTTCAAGCGTGTTCTCGGACCGCTGCGCCCGCTCGCTCGCGGTGTCAAGCGTCTTGTCAGGTCACCGCCGCCCAAAGCGAACGTCAGCGTTCCGTCATCCGATGGCTTTTATGAAAATTTGAATTGCGACGTCGTTCACTTTCCTTATCAGGATTTCGTTTACTGCCGAGTACCGACCGTTTATAATCCGCACGATTTACAGCATCTGCACTATCCCGAATTCTTCGCGCCGGAAGAGAGTGAAAGGCGCGAAATCGTTTATCCGGCGGCGTGTCGCGCGGCGAACATCGTCGTCGTCGCTTCACAATTCGTCAAGCAAGACGTGATGCAAAAATACGGAATATCAGCGGACAAAATTCAAGTTATTCCGTGGTCGCCGCCTGAAACGGCATCGAACGAATTTACAGAGAAGGACGTCCGTTCTCTGTTTGAAAAATACGAATGCCCGCCTGGTTCGTTCATTCTCTATCCGGCGATGACGTGGGAGCATAAAAATCATATTCGCCTGCTTGAAGCCGTCGCTTTACTGCGCGAGCGTGAAAAATTAAAAATCAATGTCATTTGCACAGGTCACAAAAACTCTTTTTATCCGCGTATCGAACGACGACTTCACGAGTTAAAACTTGAAAGCCAAGTCAAATTTACAGGCGTTGTCGCATCCAAAGAGCTCAGCCTTCTTTATCGCCAAGCGCAATTCATCATTATCCCGACGCTTTTTGAAGCGGCGAGCGCGCCGCTGTTTGAAGCCTGGCAGCACGGTGCCGCCGTCGCTTGTTCGTCGGTAACTTCGCTACCCGAACAGGCGGCAGGCGCGGCTTTATTCTTCAACCCTTTTTCAGTCGAAGAAATTGCGAATGCCGTTAAGACAATGACATCCGACGAAGCCCTCCGCGCGGAGTTTCGCTCGCGTGGTTTCAGACGGCTGCAAAACTTCGACGGCGAGCGCACGGCTAAGGCATACAGGGCGGTTTATAGAAGAGCTGCCGGCGTTGTTTTAAGCGACGAGGACAGGCATTTGTTAAAATGGGACTGGATGCGCGATTCATCAAGTTAGACGGTTGGAAAACGCGGCAAAAATCGAAGCGGGAGAAGAAAATGGGAATTGTAACTTTGGGAATCCCTCAACAAATCGTAATTGAGCTGGCACGGCTCAATAATTCAATGACATTCGTGGAAACAGGCACGTTTCATGGCGGCACGACCCGATGGGCGGCAAACTACTTTGAGGTTGTTCACACAATCGAGCGAGCGGAAAACCTTTATAACTTACACAGCAAGGATCTTTCTCAAATCAAAGGCGTGAGTCCGCATTTGGGAGATTCCAGGAATATTCTGCCGCAAATAATCGCAGATATTCGTGGTCAAAGAGCCGTATTTTGGTTGGACGGACATTGGTCGGGCGGCGAAACAGCCGGTGAGTTGGATGAGTGTCCGCTCCTGGATGAATTAGCCTGTCTCTCGAATCGCACGGAAGACATCATCTTGATTGACGATGCCCGCTTGTTTTTGTGCGCTCCTCCGTTACCACACGATCCGTCTCAATGGGCTACAATTTCCGACATCCTCGACGTTCTTTCACAATCAGTCAGAAAATCATTCGTTCAGATTATTGATGATGTAATTTTCATAGTTCCTGACGAGGATGCCGTAAAAAATCATCTGGTTGATTATGCTCAAAAGCGTTCTAACGCTTTTTGGGAAGATTTCGGGAGACTTCAACGAGGCAAATCATCCATCAAAACTCGTTTGATAAACCGTTTGGCGAGAATCAGGCGCGGATAACCGCTTTTGCGAAGAGTTGACAAGCATTCAAAACGAGTGCGAAGCTATGTAAATAGTTTGAATTTCACCGACGGAGTTTCACGGCAGCCGGATTTCAGATACATTCGCGTTGCCCGCAAAAGAATTTGTAAAATGATAGTTAGAAAAAAATCCCGGATAATTCCTGTAGCGTTTTTAATTTTGATTTCAATTGTTTTAGCAGGCTGCTCCAAAAAACCTGAGCCTGATGTTGTGAAAACCGGCAATGTAAATCAAGCACCGACGGCTTCCAATAGCAACAGTATTCCCGCCAACAACAATGTTTCCGCCAATCCGCCTAATACTCAAGCAGCATCTAATAATACCCCGACAACGATTGTCAATAAGGATAAGAAGCCTTCGCCTCCCGTAAAAGACCCTACGCCGCAGATTAGCGGCGGCGGCAGCGATTTCGCTTTGTTCGCCGAGGCGCGAGCCGCGATTAGTTCGGATCAAGAACTACTAAATACCGTCATTATTCAAATCAAAGAAGGCAACGTTACCTTGACCGGCAGCGTCTCAAGCGCAGCCCAAAAGACAAAAGCCGGACAACTCGTTCAAAGTGTCAAAGGAATTAAAAGTGTTAAAAACAACCTGCGTGTCGCATCATAAGTGAAACGGCTTTCGTAATTATAAAAGCGCAGTAGAAAATTAGAAAATGGAGAAACAGACGAATGCAAAAAATGATTTTAGTTATAACCACGCTCTTATTAATAACATCGGCGAGTATCAGCGCTTTCGCGCAAAACCCGGAGAAAAAGGAAACTGAGAAAAAAGAAGGCACAACAGCCGATGCCTGGCGAAAGGCGTTGCCGGCAAGCGAACAAACTTCAGATACTGCGCCTGAAGTTATTATGGAGGAATCGAGAAATAATATAGAAGCCAAAGAAACGGCGGCGCAAATTGAAACAAGAATACTCGACCTCCAACAAAAATTGATGGAAGCCTTTAAAGGGCGCGATTGGGTCGCGCTCAAACAGCTTCTTGCCGATGATTTTATGCCAGCCGGAGCGAACATACCCGAATCACAATCGGACAAGACTCATTTTATTGATTGGGCAACAAAGAATTCGGAAATTAAATCATACGCCGTCGAAAAAACCAAGGTGCGTGTGTATCCGGCGGCAATGGCGGTGGTTACAACTTATTTCAAACAAAAAACAGTCGTTGACGGTGTGTCTTCGGATGCTGATTTTATAGCGACGGATGTTTGGGTCAAACGTCGAAAGCAATGGCAGGCGGTGTCGCATCACGTTAGTCAGTTGCCGAAAACCGTAACGACCGTTTCGCGCCCGGCGGAAGCAAAGAAAACTCCCTGAGAAAGATAAGAAAAATGAGAAAAATGAGAAAAGCAAAAAAGAGTGAGTCGCGCGACTCGCTCTTTTCATAATTTCCGTCTTTGGCGCTTTTTGCCCGAAACTCGCCCGCCGCCCGCAATCGAGTAAATGGAAACCAATTTATACAAATCTTCCGACCGCCCCGTTTATTTAGCAGTTCCGCAATGTTTGCTCATTCCGACTGCTTAACTTGCAGAGTCGCTTGCAATAAATACCGCCTAAACTTTAAAGTCTGAAAAGTATGTGGGAAAAAAATACAAAAATTCAGATTGCCGGCTCAACCGGAATGGTCGGCAGCGCGATAAAGAGAGATCTGGAACATTCAGGTTATACGAATTTGATTTGTAAGACTTCAAAAGAATTGAATCTTATCAACCAAACGGAAGTTGAAAGATTCTTTTCTCAAGAAAAACCCGAAGTCGTCATCCTTTCAGCCGGAAAGGTCGGAGGCATTCTCGCCAATGATACTTACCGCGCCGAATTCATCTACAACAATCTGATGATCGAAGCGAATGTAATTCACGCTTCGCGCGAACACGGTGTCGGGAAACTTATTTTCCTGGGCAGTTCCTGCATCTACCCGAAATTTGCGGCGCAGCCGATTAAAGAAGAAGAGCTACTTGCCGGGTATCTCGAACCGACGAACGAGCCTTATGCGGTTGCCAAAATCGCGGGAGTCAAACTTTGCGAAAGCTATTATCGTCAATACGGCTGCAACTTTTTTTCAGTAATGCCGACAAATCTTTACGGCGCGGGCGACAATTTCGATTTGCAAAGCTGCCATGTCATTCCCGCGTTGATACGTAAGTTTCACGAAGCGAAAACGAGCGATTCTCCGAGCGTAATTTTGTGGGGAACAGGTGCGCCTCGCCGGGAATTTTTGTATGTTGACGATTTAGCCGAAGCCGTTATCTTCTTGATGGAAAACATTGACGCGGAAGATTTTTACGGGCAGGGCATCTCGCAAATCAACATCGGCGCGGGCGAAGACATCGAAATAAAAAAACTCGCCGAACTGATAAAAGAGATTGTCGGTTTTCGAGGAAACATCGAATACGACGCGACCAAGCCCGACGGAACGCCGCGAAAATTGCTGGACGTTTCAAGACTCCATCAATTAGGCTGGAAACATACGACGACGCTTGAAGAAGGTTTGCGAAAAACTTATGAATGGTTTTTGCAGACGCATTCGACTGCCGAAGCAATTTAAGTTATAAACAGTTTATTCCAATAGACATTATCGGAAATAACAAATTGCTTGATTATGCAAATTTATAAGAATATTTTGCCCGCGAATAAACGCGAAAAAGCGCGAAAAATAAGAAAAGATATGAGAAAAAAGAAAAGAAAAGATATTTTTACAATCTTATTTTCTTATTTTCTTTTTTTCTTTTTTTTCGCGTTTATTCGCGGGCAAAATATTCTTATTTCCAATAATGTCTAATATGCAGTCACGTAAACCGAATACCGAATTGCCGGACAAACCTTTGATTCTTATTGAACCGCGCCGCAGTTCGATAGCTTTAAATTTGCATGAATTATGGCAATATCGTGACCTGCTTTATATTTTAACCTTACGTGACATCAAGGTCAGATACAAACAAACAGTTCTCGGCGTTTTATGGGCGATCATCCAACCTCTGTTTATGATGATTATTTTTACGGCTTTTTTCGGCAGATTAGCCGGCATCCCGTCAGACGGAATTCCATATCCGCTTTTTGTATACGCGGGTTTACTGCCCTGGACTTTCTTCTCTAACGCTCTCAACAGCAGCGGCAACAGCCTCGTAGGAAACTCGAGCCTGATTACAAAAGTTTACTTTCCGCGGATGATAATTCCGATAGCCGCAGTCGGTTCGGGCTTAATTGATTTTCTCATTTCATTCGGTTTGCTCGTTTTCTTAATGCTCTACTACGGTATCGGTTTTTCACCGAACATTATAATGCTGCCGATTCTCACGGTGTTAACGACATTTCTGGCGATAGATATAGGAATGTGGATGTCGGCGCTTAATGTGAAATATCGTGATATTCGTTATGCCCTGCCTTTTTTAATTCAACTCTGGATGTTTGCCACACCGATTATATATCCTTCAAGCCTTATACCGGATAAGTGGCGCTGGTTATTCATAATCAATCCCTTGACCGGGCTTATTGAGGGTTATCGTTCGGCAATTTTCGGAACTCCGTTTGATTTCGTTGGTCTCGGAGTTTCAATTTTCATTATTTTCGCTGCATTGATTTATTCAGCTTATACTTTTCGTCAAATGGAGCGCAGTTTTGCTGATATTGTCTAAAGTGAAACCAAGTATTCGTGTGAAAAACTTATAGCAGTTTTCAGTTGCGTGAGCAATTAAAGAAAATTAGTCTGCCGTCGCGGTCGTGACTGTCACTGCGATAATCAAACCCAAAGTGTCAACAAGAATATGTCGCTTCCGACTATTGATGCGTTTACCTGCATAAAAGCCGCGCGAAATGGCACAGCAGTAGTTTTCACCGATTGCGAATCCGATTCCGGTCGCTTATTTAGAATGCCTGTTTTTTAATTACTTATTTACAAACTAACCCCGACTGTCTAATTTCTCATTTAACGCTCTAATTACCGATGTTCTGCCAATTTTAAGTTTTCTTGCAATTTCCGATTTATTTAAACCTTTGGCAAAAAGTTTTTTGACTTCTTCTTTTTTATTTGAGGCTGAGCGCGGTCTGCCGTGCGCTTTGCCTTTGCTTCTGGCTTCCGCAATCCCGGCTTTTACTCGCTCTTTTAAGATCGAACGTTCAAACTCGGCAAACACCGCCAGCATTCCGGCTAATGCTTTTCCTGATGGCGTTGTTAAATCTAAAGACTCATTCAAAGAAACAAAACTAACACCGAGAGAATTCAGTTCATCGAGCGTTGTAATCAAATCAGCCAAGCTTCTCCCGAATCTGTCTAATCGCCAGACAAGAATACAATCGATTTTTCTCTGCCTTGCAAGTTTCAAAAGTTCTTCACGTTTGGGTCGCATCTTAGCTCCTGATGCCACATCAGATATTTCAATTTCAATTTTCCATCTTCGGCGTTTTGCAAATTCGCGCAGATCTTTTATCTGAAGCGGCAATGTCTGTTGCTCTTGCGTCGAGACGCGGGCATAAATTCCAACTTTCATATTCGGAGAATTATTTATAGATAAGTTGCTAATTCGGTGGTGTCCAAAAACCCCTCAAAAAATGGCTCGTAAAAGTTCAATGAATACGGGCTTTTTGTAAATTTAGTATAGCATGTCCAAAAAGAGTAGTTTTTGGACAGATAAACTTGAGAACATAAACAACCCCTCGTTTCTAATGTCTGTTATCAAACTGAAACTAAATTCGTTTAGGATTTACTACAATTAAAGCTTTCACCAGTCCTGAACATTTGCGCTCGGCGCGTTCTTGAGAAATTAGATGCGGAATTTGACGGTTGTACTAATTTCCACGGTGCAACAGGAGCCGCATACAGGTTCATGGAAAGCCTGGCTCGATGGTTACGGTTCAGCCCATACCGACACCCTCTTTCAACAGGTGAGTATTCCGCAAACAGCATTGAGCGCGACTTTGTTGTTTTGGCGATACATCGACACTATTGAGACGACAATGACCAAAGCTAACGACACTATGAAGGTGCAGGTCCGCAATTCAACGGGAACTGTATTGAATACGCTGGCAACTTATTCAAATCTGAATGCTGCGGCAGGCTACACGCAAACTTCGTTTGACTTAACTTCTTACAAGGGGCAAACGATTCAAATCTATCTGGTCGCGACTGAAAATTCGAGCCTAAAAACTTCTTTTGTGGTCGATGATTTTGCTCTGAATGTGAAAACTCCGTAGCCTTGGAAGCTGTTTGAAAACTCATAAGGGTTGTAATCGGCGAACCATCAAGCGAATCATAGCAATTTGAATCATGGCTTCGCTGGTTTTGGTAAATCGCAGCTACGGAAAGTATTCTCCTGCGGGAGTTGTATCTTAGTGTGCTTTGCACTTGATATAATTTCCTCTAATCGGGCAGAAATCTTTGACAGATTGATGGGGGAATGCAGCGTGAAAACCAAGCAAAAGAGATGTTCGGTGAGGTCGTCTCTTTTGCTTGGTTTTCTTTTTATCCGTGATGGTCGTCGTGCTTTAGTTTTGGTCTTCGAGCCGATTCTCGATTACCGGGTCGTGAGTGCATTGGTGCATCAATCCGAAATAAATCTCGCGGTCGCTTTTGATGTTGCGGTAGCCCGTCTCGTCGCAGAATTGGCAGTCGTCAATTTGCTTTTGCCGTTCGGTGTGGACTTCCGCCACTTCCCTTTCTCTCAAATGAGCGTAGTAAGTTTCTGGCAAACTGTATTTTTGTTCAATCGCCTCGATCAAAAACCCTGCCTTGTTTTTCGGAACGATTTCCCGAAATGGAAAAGAGTCAAGTTGTTTGAGCGTTTCGGCTAAATTATCGCGGACGAGTTTCACCGATTTGTCGTAGGCGACTTGATACTCGATATGAAGCTGGCGGATGGCTTCCAAATGATCGGCGGTCATCACGCTCGGTAGATTCTCCGCTAAAGGCTGGTCGGACTGTTTGTCAGAAATCGCCTCAGATGCGAAATTCAGCACCGTGACAGGTTCTTTTTCCGTTTCAGGTATATTGGATCGATTCTCTTTTTCCGGTGGCTCTACGGGCGCGTTTTCGCTTTTTTTTCCTCTTCGGCTTGAAAGCTGCTTGAGAGTCTGCTGGTCGCTGTAGAATTTATACCCGTGACGAAAGATAAGTTTGAAGTCCTTGCCGTCGGAAGTCTTGACGATTTCCCACGCCTTCAAATATCCCTGTGCCACGAGTTCGTTAAGCGACGGCGAAAGTTTTTCGTTAATTTTAGATTTGTGTTGATACTCCCTAATGTTCAAAATCTGGCATAGCTCGGTGTAACGCTTCTCAAAACTGCCCGCTTCCCTGCTCGCGTAAAGCCACACTTGCAGCAGTGGGATGAGCGCTTTAGCGATATTGTTTTTTAGTTGCCGATAAGTTTCAAATTCGATTGGTAGCAAATAATGAGCGTTCAGGTTTTCCAAATACCAATCCGACAGCCAGACGTGGTTTCGATCTGCGATGCTCCCGTCGTCGAGTTCCTGCCCGGCGCGTTTAACGCGCTGAAAGATAACAAAGCTGTCGGACGCGAAGCGTTTTTTTCCGTTCAGCCAAACCGCTCCTTCGGACTCGATAAAAGTCGCGTTCATTACCTTCAGCCATTCCTCGACTTCACGGTAGCGGTTACCATTTTTTGATGTGCCAAGCAATGCGAGAAGTTCGGCGGTAGTAAAAGTAATTGGGTTGACGACTTCGCCGTGTTCGCGTTTGCAGCGCTCGATAATTTTCTGAAACGCAAGATATTTGTCCTGGTCTGCCGTGATCGGCATTCCGTATTCGACGTTGCCGGAAATCTTCACCTTGGCTTCGACGCGGTTGCCGTCAACTGTCTGCGTAAACATGATGACCTTCGGGACGTTTTTGATCCGCTTGCTCGATGGCGTGAAGAATCCGAAACCGGCGATGTTTTTTTCCATCCGTACAAAATCCGGTTCGGTGAGTGCGGTAGCTCCGTTAATTGTTTCCAAACTTTTTGTTTCCGATTCGGATGTTCGGTTAACTTCTTCCTGTTGTTGCTCTGTTGATTCTGTTTTCTTTTTTCTGTTCACGTCGCTTGCTTCCCTCTCCGGTGTATGTCCGACCTGAACAAGCCGTTTGGTAATCAGGTACTCCATTGATGAGAAAGATTCTTCCATAAGTGAGAATTTTTAACAACAACAAATTTATTTTGGCGGGTCTGATAACTTTTTCAACTGTTTGTTGTTGTATCTAAATAATAGTCTAAATATATCTAATTATATCAGACACTTGTGGAAAACCTTATAAACCTTTTATTTGCATCAGAAAGATAGTTTCCTATTTCCCTTATAGGTCACCACAATTTCCCTCAAAGGTCACTCATATTTCCCTTGAGGGTCACTCTTTTTTCCCTTATAGGTCACTACAATTTCCCTTGAGGGTCACTTAAACTAGTCGACGACGGTGACCTATAAGGGAAATTTCCTTTGAAGGTCACTATATAAATTAAATCTTTAACTGCTGTAAAATTATTTTTTATTTTTCACCCAGCCAGCCAGAAGTTCCTCAACCAAATCTGAGACATTGCGTTTCCGATCGTCAAATATCAAAGCTGCTTTGACGGCGTTGTGCGTATCCTTGCGGATGTAGGTTAAAACCTGAGCATAGTCGGTGTTACTGCTTTTGCCGGGAGTTCGTTTCTCGACTTTTACTTGAGGCAGTATTTTCATCGCTTCGGCAGCAGGGGATTGAGAATCATTTTTAGTTTTCTCTTTCTCCGTTTGAACATTCGGTTTTGTTTTTGCGGGTGCTTCCTTCTTTTCTTTGGTGTCCGTCTTGAATAACGAGGCGAATTGACTCATCGCATTATCTCCTTTCCAAATTTTTGATAATCGCTCCACGCTTGATTGGCATACGGATCTTTCGTTTCACGAACGAGCAAGCCGTGAAGCGCAGCTTTTTTGAACGCCGTGTACCGGCGGATCTGCGACTTGAAAACTGAAAGATTGTTATCGGTTAAAATCTTTTGTGCGTCAGCACCGTCGTGACTCGGCGGCGGCGGAATCATCGTCAGCAAAATTTTATAAGCATCTGTTTCAAGTTCTGAAAGAGCCGCTAACATTTTAAGGGTGGCTTTCAAACTCATCGCATCCGGTGTGGTCGGAATTACTAACAGGTCGCAACCCGTCGCCAGCACTTTCAAATCTTTTTCGCCGGGTCGCGCTTTTGTATCGATTACCGTGTGTTCGTATTTACCGGCGTATTTGGCAAGCTGCATCACGTCTATTGTCTGAAAGGGAAGTCCGCCCGCTTCCGCCCAATCTAAACAACTGCGGTTCGGATCCCCGTCAACTAATAGTGTTGAACCTTTCTTGGCGAGGTATCCCGCTAGATGAATTGCCGTTGTCGTTTTGCCGACTCCGCCTTTGAAACTGGCGACAGTGATTATCATAGAACGAGAAATTATCACAGATAGTTAAATATGTAAATTGTCGAATAGGGAAATATCTAAATAAGAAAATAGGTAGATAGGCAAATATATAAATATCTAGTTATCTAAGTAGCTAGATATTTGAACGGGTGGAGTTAATTTTCTGCCCAACCGCCTGCGGATTAAAAATTTTTAAGAACTGCCCTCAAGCGTTCGTATTTCCAAACGTATTGCGAGCGGGTAGGGCAAAGACCGCGCGGCACGACCGATTCAACAACAGCGTCTTTGGGCGCGACGCTTTACTGGGAGGTTATAGTCCTACAATAAGCATCTGGTTAGAATCGGGGAAACGCGCTCGAAGGTATTACCTGCTATTTTTCATTATCGGACGTAAATTTAACCTAACGCGTTTTGAAAATCAGGGATTTATCCGGTTATTTTTTTTATTCGTTAAGCGGCAATTTTTATTACGCCGCTAAATACGGTTTCATCTATTTGACTCAATTCCCAGTTGTTTTGCAAATTCATCCAAAAAACAGGGCTCGCCCCGATAGCCTTTGAAAGTTTCCAAGCCATTGCCGCGCTGATGCCGCGTTTGCCGTTGCAAATTTCATTGATCGTTTTTGGCAAAACTCCGATATGCGCCGCCAGTTGTGATTGACTGATGCTGAGTTCTTCAAGTTCATCCTGCAAAACCATTCCTGGATGAATTGGTGTTATAAGCTGGCAAGCCAAAGTTTTGTAACATAATGCAGAAGCCCGCACGAAGTAAGGGCGAATTTCACACTTACTTCGTGCGTGTTTCCGCATTATCATTATATTACAAAATATATGCTGACCTGCTTATGATTCATTTTTTTGTTTCCTTACTAATGGTAATCAACAATTTCCACGCAACTCAATTTATACTGCCAGAACGCTTAATATCTCTCTTGAGTTTCGTTTCCCGATTGCTTGTTCTATTTATCCGTTTGAGCCTGTTCAAGAGTAGATTGCTTTCCGCATTAGGTTATCACTCAAATCATCACCATCATCACGGTCACAACCACGAACATCATCCGACCACGATGAAAAATCTCGACCATTAACATCACGACGATCACGGCGCGTTTGTTCATACGCACGACGAACATACGCGTTTGCATCTGCCGCCGGAATTAGTGACGTGGCGAATCCTTCTGACACTCAGCGTTTCGGGCGGATTATTTCCTTGTCCGTCGGCGTTGGTTTTAATGCTTGCGGCGATTAATCTGAATCGCGTCGGCTACGGGCTTTTGTTGACCTCGGCTTTTAGTTTCGGTTTGGCTGCGACATTAATGTACGTCGGCTTAGCATTTCTTTATCTGGAAAACTTTTATATCGCCCTTCGCTTGGGAACAATTCGATTGTAAAGACTCTGCCTGTTTTCAGCGCGTTTGTTATTGCTTGCGTCGGAGCGGTTGTTTGTTATAACTTATTGACGTAACGGGAGAGATGAACGATGACAATATCAACCGTAACAATTTTATTGAGCATTAGACTCAGTCTTTGGTTTGTTTACGAAAGAGGTTCTGCGGACAAGATTATTATAAGGTATTCTTTGCAATCAAGACACTTGCTGAAATGAACGCAGAATTTTCAAGCAACAATTATATTCTATTTGCGATAGTGAGTTCGCGCAAGAAGATTCGGGACGATTGTGAAGAACTTTGGACGGACGCGGCAACTTTTTTATTTAAAGGTGGTAACATAGCGTTAAGACATACAAAACTACGTTGATAAGTAGTCGGACAGAATTGTATGATAGATGAATCAATGCAGAAACACGCACGAAGTAAGTGTGTCCTTTGCGCCCTTACGTGCGTAGCGTGTTTCTGCATTTATAAAATAATTTAGTCCGACTATTTATTAGGTATAAACAAATTACCGAACTTCAGTCAATTGATTATTCGATTGTTGACCTTATTAAAACTCATTTATGCGTCGTTCTCAAGGGGAAACTTCGATGGCGTTCATTTCGGTGAAGTATGTCGAAAAAGAAATTTCACGGCTGATCCGGCGGAGCAATTTGCAAAAATGCTTTTGCAAATTGTCAGCGAACAAAAACCAGCTTTAAATTTTTCTTTATCATGATGCATCACAAATTAGTTTCCGTAATTATACCGACTTATAATCGCGCCCAATTAGTCGTCGAAGCCATCGAGAGCGTAAAAGCTCAAAGCTATCCGGAAATTCAAATAATTGTGGTTGATGACGGTTCTCAGGACAACACGGCGCAGAGCGTCGCAGAGTTTGAAAACGTCGAATACTACTATCAGAAAAACAAAGGGCAAGCGGCGGCGCGCAATTTAGGATTAAGTTACGCTAAAGGTGAATATATCGCTTCGCTCGATTCTGATGACATTTGGCACGAAAACTTTCTCAAGGTCGCTGTCGCTGCTCTGGAACAATATCAAGCGGATTTTGTTTTTCTCAATTGGACGGAAATTTTTGAAACCGAAAAATTAGTCAGTGGTTGGGAACTAAGCAAAAAATGGCAAAAGTATTTCAATAATTCAAATGATGAATGGGCAGTGTTGAATGCGAAGGAAGTTCGGGAACTTTTCTTCAGCACCTGTCCGGCGCCGTCTTCAGCATTATTGATTCAGCGTTCCTCATTCGTTTCACCTTGGAATGAAGAGATGAAGATTGCCGATGATTGGTGTCTGATTTTAGAGATGGTAGTAATGAAGCCGTGTCGCGCAGCTTTTACATTATCCCGATATTGGACAAAACGAGTACATAGCAGCAACATTTATCACGGCAGAGAAGAGTTAGAGATAATTAGAGATTTGGGATTACACGATGAACCGCTTATTGCCCAACTTTTTCAAGAACAATTAAGTTTTACGGAAAAAGCCGTTATGAAGAAGAGATTGGCGAGTCATTATTTTAACTTCGGGCGTTTGAATTTGAAACGCGACGGTTTTTCCCTAAAACATTTAAGGTCTTTCGCAACCGGTTTCAAGCTCGCGCCGATGGGCAGCGTTTTTTATATCACGCAATTATCTTTCTCCTATTTGAAAAACCGACTCCGCAGTTCCCGAAATAAGCAAAAATAATTTTAGAATAATCTAATCGAGTCAAAATTTATGCAAGGTGACTAATTGCCTGCAAACCGTCTTAAATTTCAAAGTTGATAAAAAAATTTAATTGCTAATGTTATACGATATTCCCGTCGCCAGCCCGCTTTTTACCGGCAACGAAAAAAAATATGTAGAAGACTGTATGGAATCGGGATGGATTTCATCGGCAGGTAAATATGTCGAGCTATTTGAAACCGCCTTTGCCGAATTCTGCGGCGTAAAACACGCCGTTGCCTGCTGCAACGGCACGGTGGCTTTGCATCTGGCGCTCGTCGCGCTCGGCGTGCAGCCGGGCGATGAAGTGATTGTGCCGACCTTAACTTTCGTCGCAACTCCGAACGCGGTTACATATTGCGGCGCAAAACCTGTTTTCGTCGACTCGGAATCGGAAACCTGGAATCTCGATCCGAAACAGGTCGAATCCAAAATTACCTCTCGCACAAAAGGCATAATCGCCGTTCATTTATACGGACATCCGGCAAAAATGCGTGAGTTAAAGGAAATTGCCCTCCGTCATAATTTATTCTTGTTGGAAGACGCGGCAGAGGCTCACGGAGCGATATGTGACGGAAGCATTGTCGGCTCCCTCGGCGATGTCGCCGCCTTTAGTTTTTACGCCAACAAAATTATCACCACCGGCGAAGGTGGTATGGTCGTGACGGATAATGACGCGCTGGCAGATCGGGCGCGGCTTTTGCGCGGTCAGGGTATGGATCCGAATCGGCGTTACTGGCACCCGATTGTGGGATAC
>MWWG01000038.1_pt1 | contig 18268 bp, 19 predicted proteins | sample 1047331 | NCBI WGS metagenome assembly MWWG01 (sample SAMN06349968, study PRJNA376086) | soil metagenome | isolation source: MG6-4 sample Antarctic (ecotone) soil | place: Antarctica | collected 2015-01-13 | reverse complement strand
AGCGCGGGGTGAAGTGGTAGCCCGCCGTTAGTTGGAGCCGGCGGGCGTTCGTGCGGCCGGGTTCGGGGTCGTGGGCGAAAAAGAGCTGGTAGTCCTGCCGGCCGTACTGAACGCCCCCGTACCACCGCGGGGAAGCGGCGTCGGACGTGGTTTGGGCCCAGACGGGGATTGTGCCAGCCAACCCGTAGAAAATTAGCAAAAAACGTGTGGTCATAGCCGGCAAATGTAGTCGTTGTCAACACGAGCGGTTGACACGGGGGACCACAACCCCTAAAAACAGCCCAAGAGGAGGGGAAGCCGACCACAATTCCCAGAGGGCGAGCATAACACATGATGTTCAGCCAAAGGGTGATTTAAGCAGCCACCGTCTTTCGGATAGGGTCCGATAAGGGCCCGCTATCGCACCCTTATTTGGCCTTGGAGTTTTTCTTAATATTTTCCGTTTTCTGAGAGAGCCCCTACTTACCAAACACCCGTTGCCAAAAACCTTTTTTGGCTGGCTCCGGCTCGGCCAGCACAACTGGGGCTTCTCCCGGCTCAGGCAGTCGCTTTTGCAGCTCGCCTAGCTGCTCGTTTTGGCTAAGTAACAGTTCCTCAATGCGTCCAATGCGCTGACTATTCACTTGACTAGTCAGCGCATTCAGCACGTCGTTCTGCTCTAGCAGGCGGTGTTGCAGCTGCTGAATGGTCTGGTCGCGCTCCGCAAGCTGCCGTTGCAGCTCGGCAACCTGCGGAACCTGGGCCAACTCCGCGAGTACCGGCAACGGCTCGGCCTGGCTGGGGTACTGTTGCGCAAGAAACGTCTGACTAATCAGATACGTGTTGCCCTTGGGTGTCTGCTCGACCTGAATATGACTAGTCTTCGCGTGTTGTTTGACTAGTCGCCGGATAGTCTGCTCAGACTTGTTAACCTGCTGAGCTGCTTGCTTTATGGTCAAAAAAGTAGCGATTTTTTCCATCGGGGCCATGACTAGTCAGAGGCCACAAAGTAAACACTCTAAATCTTCTTTAACTTCTGCTTGACTAGTCACCGACTAATCACTGACTAGTCAAGCATTTACTACGGCTAGGAGTTAGTGCCAATAGTCAGCGGCTGCTCAAAGCTAAACAGCAGCGGCGGGCTCTCTTGACTAATGTCTACCCGATTGAGGCTGTCCTTAATGGAGCCATCTTCATACACCCGGATAGAGGCTGGGAAAGCAAACTGCTCGCGCAGCTGGGCTGCGTTGAGGGGGTCCGTGAAGGTGTAATGCACTTCCCCGCCTTGGTCATCCCAAAACGCATCGCCCCGCCAGCCGGCCGGCCGGTTGCCTTGGGCCAGCAGGAACGCAATGACGGGGCGCAAGTGGTCGGTGCGCGGGTCGTGGCCGGGGCCGTCCTCTCCCTGGGCGGCTAACGGTATCTTAGGCATGGCAGGTAAGCAGGAGTTGATTAAAACAAAAAAACCCCGCTACGGGAGCGAGGTTTTTTAGGTAAGTCGCCGACGCTCAAGCGTGCATCAGCACAAAATCGGCGGGGATATGCAATTTGGTATGCAGCCGACGGCCCAAATCCATGTTAACGGCCCGCTTGCCGTTGAGCACTTCACTTAGGCGACTGTTCGTGATACCGAGTAGCTGCGCCAGCTCCTGCTTTTTCAGGCGGTGCTCAAACATGTAGCGTTCAATGCGGAAAACGAGCGAATCCGGACGGACGGGCGCGTGGCCGTGGCTGTCTTCATAGACTTCGAGGGCGTTGCCCAGCGCTTCCATTTCCGCGAGATTGGCGGGGTTGTTACTGTCGAGGGCTTCCAAGCGGCTCATACCCACTTGGTACGCTGCATCATTTTGGATAGTCATTTTGTACGGTCTTTTAAAGTTTTACAATTTTTTAGGAGTCAACTCCTTAGCTCATAGGTTCGCTATATCGGTAATGCGGTCATACTCCGCGTGGGTACCAATGAAGCGGATAAAAATCTGGCCGGTGAAGGCGGGCAACTGCGAATAGTTAATCTTGACCACCAGGCGGTAGCGGTTGCGCAGTAAATTAAAAACCCAACGGTTGTTCCCAACGTGGGTAGCGCTCGGGTCAAAAGCCTTTATTTCAGCGGCATTGGCCCAATTCGCGGCTTTCATGTCGTCATAGAGTTCCAGAATGGCATTCGCTACGTCCAAGTGTTCAATCGCATATTTTCTTACTTTTTCTTTACTTAATACGTTCATAATGTGTTTTTTATTATTTTATTTTCTATCTCATAGTTGGCTCTTTAGTGGCTAACACGACAAAAGTACCATAAATTTACCACAATCGAAAATAATTTACAACTAACGAAAATACAGTACTTACGCTCGCGGTTAAGGCCGCGTTGGCATTGCCCTAGCAAAACAGGATTTTGGGGGCAGTGGGGGAGTACCATTTTCCCCGCTTGTTTCGCGGAATCGTCCCTTTACATAATGTCGCTTATCCGACCACTCCCGGAATCAGGCCGGTTTTCGACCTCCTTCCGGGGCGCGGCCGGCGTGGTATTATTTTCAGTTGGCCCCCTTTATTTCCGGCCTTTTTCGTCGTGGCGTTCCTGCACCGTCAGCCAGAACGCGGCCGTGCTGTTGGGGAACAGCGCCGCCAGGCGCGGGGCCATCGCGGGCGTGACGGGCTGGTGCCGGTCGAGAATCGCCGCCAAGGTGCCGGGGGTCGTTCCCAACCGCTCGGCCACGTCCGCCAGCAGCAGCGGCTGCCCGATTTCTGCGCGCAGCCCTTCGAGGTTTTCCCGAATCAGGTCGCCGGGGTGGGAGGGGTTGAACATGGCCTTTTCGTAGTGGTGGGTGCTGTTTTGCAATTGCAAAACGGCCAGCATGGTTTCCTCTGGTTCAGGCCCTCAAATCAGGGGCCGGTCGGTGGGTGCCAATGTAGGCGCGGGCCTCGTGCTCGGCCTGCTGGTGGCGGGCGGCGCGTGGGGGGTCGGCCGCCCGTGCTGCGGCCCGTTGGAGCCGCTGCGCCCGGTCGGCGTGGTGGGCGGGGTTGCTGGGGTCGAGCATCTGGGATTCGTCGGCCACTCGGCCGCCTCGTTGCGCTAGCACCTCGTGCGCGGCCAGCAAGTACAAAATACGGTTCCGCTTGTACGGCCAGTGCTCTAGCAGTTCGTCCAACTCGTTCACCGATGCTTGGTAGGCCAGCGGGTCGCGCTGAAGCTGCGCGGCCGTGTACCGGGGCCGGGCGGCGGGCCGGTTGTACGGTCGGGGCTGCGCGGGGGTGAACCGGAGGGCTTGGGGGTGCTGGGGAGCCTGCGGGGACTGGTGCGGCCCTTTTCCGGTCGGGGGGCCTTGCTTGCGGCGCTCCCGTTCGACTAGCGCCGCCTCGGCCAGCGCCAAGTTCCGCTCGTAGCGGGCCACTAGTTCGGGGTACGCCTCCCGCGCCCGTTTGCGGGCGCTGCACGCCGCCACGTCGGGGTTCACCAGCAGCTCGCCCTGGTAGGCCCCGACCTCCCAATGCGTGGCCCCGTTGATAAAAAACGCCTGCCGGACCGCCAGCAGCGCCACGGTTCGCGCCTGGTAAACGGGCCACCGCTCTAGCAACTCGTCCAGCTCGTTGCTGAAGGCGTGGTAGCCGGTGAGCTTCCACAAGTCATAGAGGTCGTACTTCGGGCGGGGCGGTTTTCCGGGTCGGCAAACCTCGTGCGCGGTGGTCGAAACTATCTGCTCTCTCGTCCGATATGCCATGCTACAAGATACGAAAAAACGGCCGTACTACCTCAAAAACGCGGTTTTAAGGCAGCGAGAGTCGCGTATTTGCATCAGGGCCTGGTCTAGGTTCCAAATACGCTACTCTCGCGCTACTCTCCCTTTTGCAATTGCAAAAAGGAACGCCCACCCGGCACTTGGTCTAGCGCCTCGGCCCTCGCTTCGGCACCTTTGGCTTCATCTTGGGGGGGTCTGATTTCGGCGGTTCCGGCTTCAGCGCGGGCTTCAGCTCTGGGGCGGGTGGCTGCGCAGCCACGGGCCGCTGCTCAGGCGCGGCCGGCTGCGGCACCACCGGCATGAGCTGCGCAGCCGGCTGGGGCTGCTGCGCTGGCCGGTTGGCTTTCATCTGCGCGGCCATGCCCTCGACGCTGTACGCCGGGCTTAGCTCAGTGCCGGCAAATGTGTAGTTGCCCTGGGTAAAGCGCATGCTGCTCTGGCCGGCCTCGTCCTTCTGCACCTGCCATGTCATGCGGCGGGCAGCTAGTCCCTGCTGAAACTTCGGCCCATTGGTCGCGGTGGCCAGCACAGCCGCTAACGCCTGGCGCATCTGCTCCCGCGCCACGTCCACGTCGGCGGCCACCGGCCGCTGCACTTGGCCCACGAGCTGCGCCGGCACCTCGGCCGGCTCTACCTGCTGGGCCTGGCTGCTGGGCCTGGCCACGTCGGGCACGAGCTGCGCGGCCGGCTGCTGCACCTGCGCTTGCTCCTGGCGCTGCGCGGGTTCGTAGTGGTCGCGGAGCTGCGCGGCCTTCATCCCCACTTCCTGCCCCGTAACTGCGGCCTTGCCCTGCCGGAAGCTCACGCCCACGAGCTGCCCGGCCTGGCTGCGCTTTAGCCGCGCCTCGATGCCCTGGGCCGCTAGTCGCTCCTGCAACTGCGCCAAGTTCTGCACCTGCGGGTCGCCCATTGCCTCGACCAGCGCGGCCCGCACCACTTGGCGCGTGTCCTGCACCGGGGGCCGGCTGTCCTTAAAGCTCTGCCGCTGGCTTGGCAACGGGTTTAGCCCTAGCTCCTGGGTAATGGTCTTGATGGCGGCTAGGTTGAATTCGTAGTTGTGGCCCGTATCCAGCGCCGCCCCCCCATACACCGGCACCCGATTTAGGTAGATGTGGATATGGTCGTGGTCCTTGTCCTTGTGCTCATATACGGCCACCTGGTGCTGCTCCCACACATTGTAAGTGGCCCGCTCTTCATCGGTAAGGTGCTTGTTTTTGGTGAGCTGTGCCCGCAAAAGTTCGCAGTACCGCTCGGCCGCTTTTAGCTTCTGCTCCCGGCTTAGCTTCTCGTCTTTGGCCCAACTCAGGGACGTATGCCACACGGGATTTTTACATTTGCTGTTCTCGTCGGCTACGGCCTGCATCTCGGCCGCTAGGCCGCGTGGGTTGCCCACGTCCACGAGGTTGCTGCTGCCAATTAGCTCCGCCCGCTTTTTTGGGCTGTCCCCCTGGCGCACCCCGGCCCCGTAGGTCAGCGCCCCGTCAAAATCGGCCCCTATGGTCGTCCGCGTTATCATCGCGTCGCTTGGGCCAGTGCCTGGATGATGCTACTTAGCGCGTCCTCGTCTACCCCATCCAAGCGTCCCATATGAGCCAGCTTTAGGTACTGGTTCAGGTTATTACTCGTCGCCAAGAGCACCTGCTTTAGCTCGGCCGGGAGCCGCTGTTTCACTTCCAAGCCCAACGCGGCCCGTCGGATAAACTCATTTGTATTGTGCCCGGCTTCCTTCGCTTTGGCCTGCATCAATGCCTTATCCTGCGGCGTTAGGCGCAGCCCAAGCACGGCGGTTTTATTCCGTTTTGTTCCCTTGTCAGGCTGGGGCTGGGGATTTTTCTCAACTTCCATAAGGCAGAATGACGTTGGATTTGAGCAAGGAAAGGGAAGGTGAGCTTGCGAACCTGACCGCTGGAAATGTGCAGACAAACGCAGTTTGTATGTACATTTCCATATCTTGCTGCGTAATAGCACGAAACACGCGCATAAAGAACGAGCGGAAGAGGTGAAAAGTTGGGCAAAACCGCATTTTCCGCCTTTGCTTATACTTTGCATTTTGCCTTTATTGAACAAAAGGGAAAAAGCACAAACCCGCGTTTCTGGTACTCGTTGAATACTTACTCTTTTCCTTTTAGCCCTCTTCTTATGGACACGGACAAACCTGTAAACCCTGCGGCTGCATTTCTTGCATCTGTTCAAAACGGAGAGAGCACCCCGGCCCTCCCTGCCGATGTAGCGCACCTGTTTCCGAAAGGCTCAGGCACCAGCCCTGTTCAGCCCGCAACCTCTGCCCCGGCTCCCACTCAGCAGCCCCAAGATTTTGCAATTGCAAAAGATACCCCGGCTACACCACCTCCTGCACCGGCCCCGGCTCCTGCCCCCTCGGCCGAACTGGAGCAACCCGCCGCCCCCGAATCCAACGAGCTGGCCACCCCTGCCGGCAAGCGGCCCCTGGCCCACTTCGGCCAGGCCCTGCCGGCCACCAAAAGCAAGGCCAACCGCAAGTTGGTGCTGCAACTTACCCCGGAAATGTACCAATACTTCGCCCACGTCGCCACCCTGCCCGGCCTGGATGGGGTACCCCTGTCCAACCTAGCCGTGGCTATCCTGCAAGCCTGGCGTGAGGACTACCGGCCCGACATCAAGCGGGCCAATGCCGCTTTCAAAGCCTAGCAGTTAAAAAAGGCAAAATAGGGCACATAAGCTAAACAATTTGGTATATAAACTGTTAATTACTAAATAGTTGTGTCAAAGACGCGCCGCGCCCTGGTGTGCGAAGCTGTTGATTGGCCCCGTTTGCTTTTTTGTTTCCCTCGCGCCAGTCGCTCAGCCAAAACAGGCCCTAAAAGCCGTTTTTTTCTCGCGCGAAACACAACTTGTGTATTTATGAGTATTTGTTCTATTTGAGGGGTTCATAACTAATTGATTTACAGATTACAATAGTGACTAAAAAAGGGTTTTAGTGTAGCTGCTAAGGGTTTTCGTGTAGCAAAAAAGGGTTTTCGTGTAGCTGCTAAGGGTTTTCGTGTAGTTATCAAAGGGTTTTCGTGTAGCTGCTAAGGGTAACTCAAAAGAGACTCTTAGTAATTACCCTTTTTACTCGTATAATTGCTCTTGAATCAGCCAGATACTGCTTAATGGACAGGGAGCTAGAAATCCGTCAGCACAATGCGCTCACGAATGCCCGCTACGAATACACGGAGTTGCAATTAGACCTGTTCTTCTTCATCATCTCCAAGCTGCGGAAGGGCGACAAGGACACCGTTTACCAACTGGATATTATGGAGTTATCCAGCCTGACGGGCAAACGCTACAACGGGGCTTACCTGCACAAAGCCACTGCTGATATGGGTTCTCGAATGCTGGAAGTGGAAGATGCCAAGGAGTACCGGCAAATCTGGATGTTTCAGCAGATTCGCTTCCTGAAAGGGCAAGGAATTATTGAGTTCGACCTAACCCGGCATGTTCTACCCTTCCTGTTTGACCTCAAAAACAACTTCACCAGCTACGAGTTGGCGGCTGCGCTCCGCCTCACCAGCAAGTACGCCAAGCGGGTGTATCAACTCTGCTCCCAATGGAAGAACCTGGGCGAAACCAAAAAATATGACCTTCAAGACTTCAAGAGAATGCTCGGCCTGCTCGATGACAAGGGCAACGAGAAAATGAAGCAAATCAAGGACTTTCGGGAAAGTGTGCTGGATATCGCCGTGAAGCAAATCAACGAGCACACCGAACTGCATATCAGCTACAAGCTGGAAAAAAAGGGCAAAGCCTTCAAAAACATCGTTTTCACGGTCAAGCCGCAAGCTCTGGCCGATACTATCCCGTTCGACCTAATGCCGGGCTCGGCTCCGGCTCCGGCCGGGCTTCAGCAGCACCAGGTGGACAATGCCGGCCGGCTGCTAGCGCAAATTGGCATTATCACGCCCGCCTTAGTGGCCACCATCTTGGGCAACGCAGTTCACGTCGCTGCCTGCAACAAGTTTGCCCACGACCTAAAAACCGGCAAACACGCCAAAGCTAATTCATTGGCCGGCCTCCTGCTGACGATTTTAGGGCTTAAAAAGGCCGCAAACGGCCCTCTGTTCGACAAATCATCTACAACTCACTAACCTGGTAGGGACCGGCCTTCTACTGTCCTCTACGCCTACTTGGGGTCCTCTCAGAAAAAGGAAAATGCAGCACGTTACGGCTCAGGAAACGACCTTTGAAGCCGAGGTTTTACGTGTTGCAAACGACCGTGGCTGTTGCAGAACTCGGCGCCAACTGCTAGCCAATCGCGTTACAGCACTGAATAGGGATAGTCAGCTAGTAACCAGACCCCAAAGAGGCGTTTACTCTGCCGCTGCAGCCCTGGTTGAAGGGCTAGAGCCAGACTCACCACCCGCTTCGGCTGGTGCTTGAGTAGCTTCTTTAAATTGTAGGCGACAGCACTGAGCAGCATGGTCTTATGGGCAGCCGCCTGGCCCTTGGTACCGACTCGTCGCAGCCCATAGTGATGAAGCAGGCTCCCAAAGACCGGTTCAACCGTGCGTTGCCGGACCCGGCGCATCTGCTGGCCCGCCCGACTGCGCTGGCGGTGCCAGGCGCGGCGATAGGCGGCATCAAAGGCCGAGCGCACGAACTTTTGTTGCGGGGCCGCCGGCGTACAACTCATCTTCAAGGGACACTGCTGGCAGTCCTGATAGGCCGCCCGGTAGTTCTTGACCCAGTTGCCATCTTGGCTGGTCGCGTAATTGCGGAAGGGTAGCAGCTTGCCCGCCGGACAGCGGAAAGCGTCGGCCTCCGGCTCGTAGCTAAACCCTTCCGCGACTAGCTTATAGGCCCCAAATACTGGAATCCAGGGCGTAATCCCTCGCTGTTCTAGAAACGCATAATTGAAGCCGTTGGAATACCCCGTATCGGCCACGAAGTCCCGCAAGGTTAAGTCATTCGCCGCTAGACGTGCTTGCAGTAGCGGCACCAAACGGGGCAAGTGCGTACTGTCGCGGCGGTCGGCGAAGTCCGCTTGGATATGGCTGATGATGCCGCTAGCCGTGTCCACGGCTACGCTACAGAGGTAGTTAAGCGCCCGCGCTTTGCCCGGCTTGACCGAAATGCGCGCCTCGGGGTCGGTGGGACTATAATGCGTTTTGTTGCTCAGCAACTGCGCTTTGGGGTGGCGTGCGCCCAGCCCACCCGGGGCGGCTTGTCGTTTGGCCCGCCGGGTTGCCTCGCGGCGCAACTGATGGTCGGGCGCGGTGCGCGCGACGGGCGCTGGCGCCGTAGCCCCCTGCTTGCCGGCCACCGTCAAAGAAGGGACTACGGTCGCTTGCTTCTCGCGCAGACTATCGAGCGAAGCCGCGGCCTTGACGGGGGCCGAGTCCACGACTTGCGTATCGCCGGCTACCAGCCCCGCGCTTACGCACTGGCAAAATACCTGGTCAAAGAGGTGCTCGAAGACGGCGGCTGGATAAAGCTGGCGGGTGCGGCTAATCGTCGAGTGCCAGGGCAAGTCCTCATCCACTTCGTAGCCCAGAAAGTAGAGAATATCCAGTCGCAGGGCGCACTGCTCCACTAAGCGGCGGTCGCTAACGATATTTTCCAGGCGCCCCACCAGTACCAGCTTGAAAAAGACAACCGGGTCCAGCGAGGGCTGCCCCGTATGGCTGTAGACGGGGCGGGTCTGCTGGCGCAGAAACTCCCAGTCCAGCACGTCGCCCAAGCGGCGATAGAAATTATGCTTCGGCACGCGCTCCGACAGGCGAAAGTGCGTGCTGACTTTATCGTGGAAGTCTTTCTTGCCCTGCATCCGCTTTATACGACCAGCCTACCTGTCAGGCACTTCTGCAACAGCCACGGTCGTTTCCAGTATGTAAAAGGGCTTGCACACGGGGCCTGCTGCGCCCTGGGCTACTTCGTTTCGACTGGGGGCAGGGGCACGTATTTAGAAAAATAGGTCTTCGCTAGCTTGCGCGATGCGGGGTCGCGCTGCATGTCTTTGCTAAACGCGTCAATCTCCGTCCGGTAGAAGTCCCGTTCGTCTGCTAACTCTTGGGCTACTGCTCGTTGCGAGTCGTATTTCACTTGAGAAACGCCCGAAAAAGCGCCGCCTATCCACAGCCCCAGTAACAGCAGCAGCAGCGGCACCACGACGAGGCCGGTCGGCCAACGCCAGCCTTGCAGAAAGTCCACCCGCACGGACCGGGGCACCGTCTCGGCGGCCTTGGTCAGCGCGGCAGCCGCAGCGCTCAGTTGCCGGGTGCTCTCCTGCACGCTGGCCGTTACCTGGTCAATGCTCTGCCGGGTACCAGCCCCAATTCCCGCCTCGATGAGGGCCGACGCCCGCTTGCCGGCTGCCGCTAAATTGTCTGGGGTGGGCAGTAAGGGCAGTAACTGCGGGGCAAGCAGGCGCGCTGCTTCGGAGGCCGGGAAAGTCAACGTCGGCCGGCTTTTGGCCTCGACGGTCGCCACCAGGGCCTGCAAATCGGCCACGCTAGCCGGCTTACCGCGTTTGAGCAGCGTATCGAGCGCGTCGCGGATTTCGCCGATGTTGCTGTATAAGTCTAGTTGGGGATTCATAACCAAAGGGAAAGAATAGGTAAAAAGGGGTGCTTTACATGCTTATGCCCCCGTCTTGGCTACGACTGGGGGCTTGCTGCTGCTGAGACTTTTGCTGCGCTTGGCGGGCCGTTTCCTGGGCTTTTTCTTGCGCTTTCTCCTGCGCCTGGCGGGCCTGCGCCTGAAACTGCCGGTTCAGGGCCTCCACGTCAAAAGTTTTCGCCGCCTGGTCGGCGTGTTGCACCAGGGCCGGGGCCTGCACCTGGTGCTGGGCGAACGCCTGTTGCAGCTTACCCGCGCTGTACTCCTTGGCCACCTCGCTGCCCTTGAAGCGGTGCCCGTCCTTCTCAAAGACTACCCCGTACACCTGCGGCCCATCTTTCTTCTGGTGGGTGCTGGGCTGCACCTGCACGCCGTGGCGACTCAGCTTGGCTTGCAGCTCGTCCCAGCTCCCGGCGTAGGGCGCGGTATGCTTCAGCGCGTTGGCCACCTCGTGGCGCGTGCGCTGCCAATCCGCGTCCCGCTGGGCCTTCGGGGTCTGGGCCGTGGCCTGGCGGTGAGTGGGCTCGACCTCGCGGGCCTGCTCGCGGCCCCGTTGCTCGGCCACTGTTAAGCCTAGCTGCTGCTCTAGGCGCTGGCACACGCGCCGGCTCTCCTGGCCAATAAAGTTGTCGGCGATGGTCTGCCCGTCGTTGTCTACCCGGTTGACCACCAGGTGCGCGTGCGGGTGGGCCTTGTCAAAGTGCTGCACCAGCGCCCATTGCGTGTTTTCTAGCTTCATCTCCCGCACGTAGGCCCGACCGACCTCGCACAGCAACTCGCTCAGCTGCTCGGGGCTACGGCCGGCCGCGTCCTCGGCCGGCAGAGCCAGCGCGACGTGCAACACGGCGTTGCCCAGCCTTGGGCGCTGCGCCTGCTGGTACTGGAAATCCTGGGCCATATGGGCGGCGCTGTCCGTGCGCACGCCTTCCGCATCGAGCACTTGGGCCTGTTTGTCCTCCTGAAACACGTAGCGGCAGATGCCCCCGAAGCTCTTGCCGATTTTCACCTTCCCAATCATGCCGCGCCCTGGTGAAGCGTGGCCAGCAGCTGCTGCACCTGGTCGAGCGTGATTCGCGCCCGGTCCTGCACGTCCTGGCCGACCCTGGCCAGCACCACGAGCTGGTTCAGGTTGGTGGCCAGCTTCACCAGCTGCCGGTACTGCTCCCGCTGCTCGGGAGTCGGCGCGGCTTGGAGTACCTGCACCCCATCGAGCGCCGCCCGGATGATGGCCGACCGGCTGTAGCCCGTCGCCCGCGCCTGCTCGGTGAGCTGCTCCAGCTGCCCCCGTTCTAGGCGTAGCTGGATGGTCGCGTCGTGCGTGAACTGGGCTTTGGGCCGGCCGGGGGCACGCTTCTTTTTGGCCGGCTCGGGGGTAGGATGCTCAGGAGTCATGGGCAAAATTAGGGCTAAGAGTAGGGCTCCCCGCCGGGGCAAGAAGAGGGAGGCCAGCGGCCGACCGGGGTTTTTGCAAAGCAAAAACACTTCTTGCTTACCCACCAGAACAGCCCGACACGCGCCTCTAAGGTACGAATCACCCCCGCCCGCGCAATACTGCCTACTCCCTTTCTTGCCTGCCCTCCCAACCGCTGCCCCTCTCGCAGCTCGTCCTTATCTCGCCCTTCACTACCCCCTGCTCTTGGTGGCCACTGTTGCTCTTGCCCTCCTATCTGCCGCCCTTCCCTGACCACTTGACTACCTGGCCACCTGACAACCGCCCGCTCCCCCTTCCCCACTGCCCCACTGCCCCACTGCTCGCCCTGCCTCCTGAGTTGCCCCCGTTTCGGCCGACTTAGCACTACCCCGCACTCCCTAGCCCATACCAGTACATAAGCCCGACAATTAATTACATAAACTGTTAATTACCAATAATATACAGTTTATAAAATGCGCGCAAGTTACTGGCTTCTAGGACTTTGTTTCTTGTTTCTTGTGGCTACTTGGGCCTAACCTGACGAACCCTAAAAGCCTTTTTTGTGGAAAAACTCGCGCGTCCCAAAATTTGTGAAATTTTTTTTTTTACTATTTACCAAGATATTCCAAATATTAGCAAAAAATGCCATTGATAATCAACAAGTTATCCAATCTATTATGAGGAAATGTCCGTCAACTATGAGGAAATGTCCGTCAAGGACTGAATTTGCCTCTCTGAACTATGAGGAAATGTCCGTCAACTATGAGGAAATGTCCGTCACTCCCATGATTAACTATGAGGAAATGTCCGTTTATTATGCCGTTTATTATGAGCCTAATAATAATAGCTCATACATTTGCGAAACGGCCCTGAAATGGTTTCTCCTATGAAAAATGAAGATTTTGATAAGTCTCCCATCCTATCACAATCCAACATCATCACTTCGGCGCGGTATGAGTTGACCAAGATGGAGAAGAACCTGCTCTACCTGGCTATGCGGGAGATGAAGCCAACTGACCTACCTGGCCAGCTCTACTATGTTTCCATCACTGAACTGCAACATCGAACAGGCGACGAAATCAAGTATGACCGGCTACGGGACGTGACCAAAAAAATGTTGGGCCGTGTCTTGGAAGCCGATTTACCCGGTGGCGACTTACTTCAAACCCATTTCTTTTCCTCCGTTCGCTATCTGAAAGGTACCGGCACCCTTGAAATTGGAGTAGACCCGACAATCAGACCATTTTATGGGTACCTAAAATCGCATTTTACAACCTTCCAACTTGACCTGGCCATTACCCTTAATAGCATTTATGCCAAGCGGTTGTACGAGATTTTTTCCATGTATAAAAACTTGCCGGACAAGTCGTTTCGTGTCTCGCTGGATGCCATTAAGCTGCAACTTGGGCTAATCGATAACACTACCGGCAAGGAGAAATACACGCTCTATGCTGACTTTAAAGCCAACGTGCTCAAGCCCGCCGAAGAAATCAATACAGCTACCGATTTAGCCTTCACCTACCGCGAAATCAAGCGAGGAAGGAAGGTGATAGAGCTAGAATTTACTATCATCTACACCCCTAAAACAACCGAAATTGATTATAACGAACAGGAAACAGCCCTTTTCGGCCGGATGGTCAATGAGTTTAAGCTACGCAAAGACCAAGCGGTACTGGCTATCAAGGCTCATGGCTCCGCCGAAATTGCCAAACGGCTCTACCAAGTGCAGTTAAGACAAAAAAACGGGGAGATACAGAACCTGGGCAGCTACACGGCTGGCGTACTGGGCGTGAAATAGCCCACACTATGTCAATGGGGAATTACACTTGGACGAGCGATTTTAGGCGTTCCCAACTCTTTCCCATGCCGCAATAAAACAAGAGGGAGAAACAGGATTTTGGGGGCAGTGGGGGAGTGCAATTTTTTTCCTTTGGTTCTTAGAAAAGTTCCTTAACATAAGAATGCTTATAAAAGTGACCTTGAAATGAGTGCGGTTTTTGGTCCGGCCAGCAGCTGCGCCCGGCGTGGTACTTTGCCGGGCCGGGCTTCAGGTTTGGGCGTTTACGAAACTTATATCTGCGGGCCATTTCGTGAACGAGGAATCGTAGACGTGTTTTACTCGTGAAAGACTTCGAACTAGCACTCGTGCTGCCGCCGCCGTAAAGAATGTTCAGTGAAACGGTCCAACTAGTTAATCGTTATCCATATCCAGCTGGGTCCCCCAAAAGAAGCTCACCTCTGGTTTGATAGTCAATACAAAGTCGCGGAGGCGCATAGCAGGTGGGAAAGTCACTCTTAAGTGCTCCCGGCCGTCCTGAAAGCGGTCAATGGTCACCTGTTGACCGTAGCTGAAGTGAAGCTCTGCCTTCTTCTGCTCTCCAAGGAGCAGCGTAACGTCCAAATCACCGTGCTCTGGCGTAAAGCTGCAATACAGCGTTTCGCCATTATAAACATGTGTGTAAGTAATTACCAATTCAGCGAATGTTTCCGGCTCCACTTCAAAAAAGGCAATCAATTCTGCGTCAGAAGGAAATAAGTCAAAGCCCATAGGCGAATGTAGAGCAGGCGCTGCACACAATTTTGGTTTAGCAAAAGGGTGATTTAATTAAGCCGCTAAGCCCTTTTACGTGTTGTAAACGGTCGTGGCTGTTGCAGAACTCGGCGCCAACTGCTAGCCAATCGCGTTACAGCACTGAATAGGGATAGTCAGCTAGTAACCAGACCCCAAAGAGGCGTTTACTCTGCCGCTGCAGCCCTGGTTGAAGGGCTAGAGCCAGACTCACCACCCGCTTCGGCTGGTGCTTGAGTAGCTTCTTTAAATTGTAGGCGACAGCACTGAGCAGCATGGTCTTATGGGCAGCCGCCTGGCCCTTGGTACCGACTCGTCGCAGCCCATAGTGATGAAGCAGGCTCCCAAAGACCGGTTCAACCGTGCGTTGCCGGACCCGGCGCATCTGCTGGCCCGCCCGACTGCGCTGGCGGTGCCAGGCGCGGCGATAGGCGGCATCAAAGGCCGAGCGCACGAACTTTTGTTGCGGGGCCGCCGGCGTACAACTCATCTTCAAGGGACACTGCTGGCAGTCCTGATAGGCCGCCCGGTAGTTCTTGACCCAGTTGCCATCTTGGCTGGTCGCGTAATTGCGGAAGGGTAGCAGCTTGCCCGCCGGACAGCGGAAAGCGTCGGCCTCCGGCTCGTAGCTAAACCCTTCCGCGACTAGCTTATAGGCCCCAAATACTGGAATCCAGGGCGTAATCCCTCGCTGTTCTAGAAACGCATAATTGAAGCCGTTGGAATACCCCGTATCGGCCACGAAGTCCCGCAAGGTTAAGTCATTCGCCGCTAGACGTGCTTGCAGTAGCGGCACCAAACGGGGCAAGTGCGTACTGTCGCGGCGGTCGGCGAAGTCCGCTTGGATATGGCTGATGATGCCGCTAGCCGTGTCCACGGCTACGCTACAGAGGTAGTTAAGCGCCCGCGCTTTGCCCGGCTTGACCGAAATGCGCGCCTCGGGGTCGGTGGGACTATAATGCGTTTTGTTGCTCAGCAACTGCGCTTTGGGGTGGCGTGCGCCCAGCCCACCCGGGGCGGCTTGTCGTTTGGCCCGCCGGGTTGCCTCGCGGCGCAACTGATGGTCGGGCGCGGTGCGCGCGACGGGCGCTGGCGCCGTAGCCCCCTGCTTGCCGGCCACCGTCAAAGAAGGGACTACGGTCGCTTGCTTCTCGCGCAGACTATCGAGCGAAGCCGCGGCCTTGACGGGGGCCGAGTCCACGACTTGCGTATCGCCGGCTACCAGCCCCGCGCTTACGCACTGGCAAAATACCTGGTCAAAGAGGTGCTCGAAGACGGCGGCTGGATAAAGCTGGCGGGTGCGGCTAATCGTCGAGTGCCAGGGCAAGTCCTCATCCACTTCGTAGCCCAGAAAGTAGAGAATATCCAGTCGCAGGGCGCACTGCTCCACTAAGCGGCGGTCGCTAACGATATTTTCCAGGCGCCCCACCAGTACCAGCTTGAAAAAGACAACCGGGTCCAGCGAGGGCTGCCCCGTATGGCTGTAGACGGGGCGGGTCTGCTGGCGCAGAAACTCCCAGTCCAGCACGTCGCCCAAGCGGCGATAGAAATTATGCTTCGGCACGCGCTCCGACAGGCGAAAGTGCGTGCTGACTTTATCGTGGAAGTCTTTCTTGCCCTGCATCCGCTTTATACGACCAGCCTACCTGTCAGGCACTTCTGCAACAGCCACGACCGTTTACAGTACGTAAAAGGGCTACTTCACGAAGTCGGTAAGGGTTCTACAAAGCTTCTTGCAAGTATAGCTTTTTCAACCGGCGGCGCAATTCGGTGCACGCCTGCTGAGCGGATGCGCCCCCGGCGTTCGTCATCACGACAAAGGCCACTTGTTGGCTTGGAAACAAAATGGCATGGCAAAAGAACGTCCCGGCTGTTCCGTCGTGAAAACTAACGGGCGCGCCCGTCGTGGCCAACGTGGTTACCGCCCAACCGTAGGCGTAAGCCGGTTTTCCAAAATGAAGGCGTTGGTACGTGCGGGCCGACACGTAATGGCCGTGCCCCAGCAAGCCGTTAAGGTGCAGTTGTACCAGGTGGGCAAAATCAGGTAGCGGCATGGCGATGTCGCCCGCAGGAGCCATGAAGTCCCGCAACTTGTACCCGTGGGTGGGCCCCAGGGGCGTGAAAAGGCTATCCGCCGGCGTTTGTAGCCAGTGGCCCCAGGGTTGTTGGGCGTCTTGTCGGTTGGGAAAGCCCATCTGGTAGGGCAAGCGCAAGTGGTGAAACGTGCGTTTTACTAGTTGTTCCCAGGAGCGCCCACTGGCCTGTTCCAGCATCAGCGCGGCCAACACGTAGCCGGCATTGGAGTACGCGTAAAGCGCGGGGCTGGTGGGCGGGACGGGCGTTTCTCGCAAAATGACGGCGGCAAATTGCAGCCGTTTCTCGGATACGGTGCCGCTGAATGCGGGGAGGTGTTCGTACTCACTGCCCGCGGTGTAGGGCCGAATGCCGGCCCGGTGGGAGAGCAATTCGTCCAGGGTCACCCCCGCATAGGCGGGTAACACCTGGCCCCGCAACGCCGGCACGACGTCCACTAACTTGCTGTCCCAGCTTATTTTGCCTTTTTCAACCAATTTGCCGGCCAACAGGCTCGTCACCCCTTTGGTGTCCGAACCGATGTGAAGGTAGTCGCTCAGGTTGACTAGTTCGGGGCGGTCATTGCGCTTGACGCCGGCGTACACGTAGCGAATCCGGCCGGGCTCGATAACCGCCGCCAATAAGGCAGGGAGGTGGTACTTCGTGCGGATGCTATCCAATGCTTTCTGAGCGCCGGGCAATTGGGCCCGGGCAGGGCTGACGGATAAGAGGTCAATTAACAGGCCCAGGAATAGCAGGTAAGTTGTTCGCATTGCCAGCAAATGTAGCCCTTCCGATTCTGCATCGACCAGCAATGCTTACAATTAAAGCCTAGGCCTGTACACCGCAGAGTTATGATAAATTATCATCGTTAGTGCTTTGTTGAATACCCTGGCATGTTATCCAAGCTGCCTAAGAAGAATGCCAAGTAAAAGGTGTTTTGAAAGCCGGCCAGAAACCGCACGGATTCCAAGTGCGGTCGGATAAAGGATGTTATGCTAAGGGATAAATCCCAGACGAAGGCGGGGGGATTTGTACTTCCCCACTGCCCCTAAAATCCTGTTTGCGGGTGCCCGTGAAAGCGCTTGGCGTGGTGTTCGCGAAACGCATCCCTGCCGGCCGTTTCGTGAACGAGGAATCGTCGACGGGTTTCGTAAACTCACCCCGTGCTGCAGGGGCACGCTGGCCATTAGGTGTCGGATTGGCTTCTGTCGTTTACCGAAAGGAGCGTTAATGGCGTCTACTGTTTGCTGAACTACTTCCTTGTCCTTCGAGTGGCTAAGTTCCGCTGGTTTCTGCCGCGAGCCGTGGCCGGGCAGTCCCCGTCTATTGGGCAAACCGGTACCGCACGCCTACGTTGACCGAATTGGTAATGCCCGTTTTGTTGCCTGTGCTGTTCACCTGGTAAAAGGCCGAAGTAGACTGCAGGTTTTTGTAAAACAGCCAGTCGGCCGTCACCTCTACGTGGCGACCAAACCCATAGCGGGCCCCGGGCCCCAGCGCCGCCAAGGCGTTCGTCAACGACCGGGTTTGGTGAAAATCGGTGGTAATGACCCCGTTCTCCGTCCGGACGAAGTCGCTTTCGCTGCGCGACCAGAACACAACCCCGCCCGCCAGGATGTCCACGCGCAGCGCCTTCCAGGGCGCCACGGCCAGCGTGTAGCGGGCCAGCACCGGCACGGCTAGGCTGCGGCCGTGCGAGGACCCGCGCTCGCTGACGGGCTGGCCGGCCGGATTCGTGCCGGCGCTGGCATAGGCAAACGCCTCGCGGAGGGGCGCCGCGCCGAGCTGCAGCGCCCAGCGCGGGGTGAAGTGGTAGCCCGCCGTTAGTTGGAGCCGGCGGGCGTTCGTGCGGCCGGGTTCGGGGTCGTGGGCGAAAAAGAGCTGGTAGTCCTGCCGGCCGTACTGAACGCCCCCGTACCACCA
>MWWG01000037.1_pt1 | contig 18361 bp, 17 predicted proteins | sample 1047331 | NCBI WGS metagenome assembly MWWG01 (sample SAMN06349968, study PRJNA376086) | soil metagenome | isolation source: MG6-4 sample Antarctic (ecotone) soil | place: Antarctica | collected 2015-01-13 | reverse complement strand
TCACAGCTCAACTAAAACGTGATGTTATTGAGGTGGCTCAGGCTGAACTAATGAAAATGTACGAGGACGGCGTAAGTGACCTCTATTTCACGTACAGCGAAGAGAGAGGAGGACGAGGGCGGGGGGGAGCTGTTAAGCGATGGACATTCAAGATTCACACCAAGAAGAAAGAAGTGGCTCAAGAACGGGCTAAAAACGAAGATGTAGTCTTCGTGGTGCGCTTCCTGGGACAAATCTTCGGGAAAGACTCGCCATTGGTTGACCAGGCCCTAGAAGCCCTTAAAACCCATGAAAACGTCAAGATTTTTGCGGATCGGGCTGATGGGCTGCAAGTGTCGGGCAAACTGGACCGTACCAAGAACAAGCCGGGTTATATCCGGTCAATCCTTCAAAAAGAATTTGGTCTCGATAAGAAGTAAGAGCATGGGCAAAGCGGTTGTAGATGGCAGCGGCTTAAGTCATAGTTCACAAAGCATTGAACCCTAAGCGCATGGACACAACGACCCCTTTAGAACCTATTCCCCCTTTACGGCGGGGGCAGTGGAATAGTTATTCACCTGCTGATATCAAACGGTGGGGAGTTCAACGCTTCTTGAATGAAGTCTGCGCAAAAGAGCCGATTCAGATTCCAGACCTGGGCTTCACTGAAGAAGAAAACCAACGAATGGACCAAATATTGAAACAAGAACAAGTACGGTGCAATCTCGGTGGCCTCTTACGGCATCGGCCCATTTAATACTGTTAATTATACTGTATTCAGTACTAAAATTAGTATAAACTTTAGTACTGAATCACAAACTACTCTGCCTCCTTTTTTAGTTTCTCCTGAACGGCTTCAATGATCCAGTCATGCAAGGATACTTGCGAACGAGTTGGCCTTTCTTTGCGTAGCTGGTTGATTGTGTTGCGCTCTTTAACCAAGAGCTTCACAGTAATACCTATTTTCGCTTCTGGGTCGGATTGCTCCGATATGCGCCCGCGAATGACCTGTTCCTGACTACTGCTGACAAGTGATTTACCGCCCTTGTTGATGAAAGCGTCCGCCATGCGATCAACGTTTCTATCAGGCTTTTCTATGGCGGTGATATTGGAATCTTCTGCTTTGGGTCTGCGTGTGAGTTTTGCCATATTGCTACTACTTGTTCAGTTCATCGGAAATTTTTTGCATCAAATGCCGAAACTCGAACGCTGCTTTATCGTCGGCCACTTTCAATTCGATCACGCCTAATCCACTGGCTGCAGCTGTAGAGAAAGCCTTTCGATACCCTAACGGCGCGTCAATAAAAACAACCTGTTTACTCTCTGAAAGCATCGCTGCGGCATCGCTGTTTTCGTCCCCTCGAGCATCGGCCCGATTGAGAAAGACAAAGGCTTTCAGGGGTTCATTAACTACACTAGCTTCATCGATCAGCTTATCCACTCGCTCCAACGTCCAAATATCGAAGGAGCGGGGAACGAATGGCACCAAATACACATCCGAAATAGTAAGCGCGGCCCGTTGGCTATCCGTATCGCGGCCACCCGTATCAATGACAATATCCTGAAACCTATTTTTGAATTTAGGCACTTCGCGCCGAATGGATGAGCCGGTTTGTTTCATGACCGCATAGCTCGCTTGCTTACCTTCCCGTTCCTCCCGTAGCGTAGTAAAGTCGTAGGCGGTTTCCTGATCGTCAGCATCAATAAGCAAAACGTCGCGGCCCTGTTGAGCCAGGTAAATTGCCAAGTTCGTTGCCACGGTACTTTTGCCGCTACCGCCTTTCACTCCTCCTACGGTGTAAATCATTGGTTATCCTATGGTTGTATTAGTTTTTCAGTAGTTGTTTCAATACTGTTTTCTACACAAAGTAAAGTATATATTTCTATACAGAATTAAATACTTTACTTATCTTTTTTATTCGCGTCAAAAACCGCCTAATTTATGCAGCTTGTAGGCGTTTTCGCCCTAGCCCGTTTCAGGGCAGGGGCAGAAACGCCGGGGCTTCGTGCGATTTTTTAAAGGCTGCTTTTCGAGTAGCACCCGGTCGGCAACCCGTAGGGCCTGGCGGCTTGTGGCCCTTAGGCCGCTGCCGCTTGCTGATGGGGTGCGGGGTCAAAACAGGGCGGGGCTTCCCTAATTCGCTTTATAAGTCGGTGAACGGTGCCAATGTGCCAACTCCCGCCGTTACTACGGAAGGTGGATATTTCTCGCCGGTTCAGCTCGTCGCGGATGGCCCGGATCGTGGTCATGCCCTCCTGCTCGATCTCCCCAATGATGGGCCGCATCCGCTCCGCAAATGCGTCTGCGGCTTCGCTGTTCTGCTGGCTCAATACTTCCTTGCCATGCTTGCCTAACTGTTTCCCGCGCCGGATGGCAGCTTGCAGGGCATCTTTGGTGCGGGTGCTGATCTGCTTCCGCTCATGTTGAGCGAATGCGGCCAATAGGTGAATCATCAACTCGTCGGCGTGGGGATTATCTACGGCCTTGAACTGCACCCGGCTCTCCATCAGGTTGGCAATGAAGGCTACGTTGCGGCCCAACCGGTCGAGCTTGGCAATGATCAGCGTGGCTTTCTTTTTGCGGCACTCGACCAGTGCCGCCAATAGCTGCGGCCGTTTGTTTTTCTTCCCACTCTCGATCTCGGTGTAGTGGGTCGTGACCTGGTAGTCATCTCGCTCGGCGAACAGCCGCACGGCTTCCTGCTGGGCTTCCAGGCCCAGGCCGCTGCGGCCCTGCTGATCGGTCGAGACCCGGTAGTAGGCGATGGCGATTTTCATGGGGCTAAGATAGATGAAGGCGGGTTTTGTTCATATACATACGGGCGTTTATATACGAACAAGGTTGTTACGCGCTGGCCAGCGTATGACCTTTCTCCCCCTTTGTAATCTGGTTGCGGCTGTATAGCTTTACACATAGGAGATTATACAACAGAGATATGGGCAACTGATTTCATCAATATAGCCTTTTCAGCCGCTATTGTTCCCGAGACTATCAATCAACTCACACGATATGAAAACGAAATGCATTTCAAGTTTGCTATGGACCGTTGTTATTGCCGCTGTAACGCTGGCCTGTTCCAAGAACGAATCACAGCCTGATTCGACCCCAGTTATTCAGCTCAAATCAATCGACAACTATGCGCTATCCGGTAGTTCTAATAAACGAGATTCAGTCGTAATCACCATCAATTTTAAAGACCAAGATGGCAACTTAGGGGAGAGCGATACAAGCCGAATCAGGCAAGTTTTTGCCAATCAACCCTGGGGTAACTACCGTTTAGAAGTTCTTCAATTTGAGAACGGAGTTTTTTCTCCTCTACCGACGAAAACCACCTCCAAACTCTTTTTTCCCTATGGAAGTACTCAAAATAAACCAATTGAAGGGGAGCTTTCTTTCTCTCAATCTTACCCCTATACTAATGGCTACAGGCTCATACCTATCAAATTCAAAGTACAGATTCGTGACCGAAATTTGAACGAAAGCAATGTAATTGAGACGGATACGATTCGTCTCCCAGTGGCTCCTTAATACTCCTGAAAGATGGTCTGTTTCAGTTGATGAAAAGCCCTGGCAGCTAACATAATCCCACTTATATAACAAATTTCAGAACGAAAATGCCGATTAGAAATAGTTTGCTGTTGGTTTTTTCAGTGTTTTGGATCACGATGGTTTCTTACGGACAGAAAGCCAAAGTTGAGACTTTGATAAAGACTTATCACACTGAAAATAATTTCAACGGAACAGTCTTGATTGCAAAGAAAGGTAAAGTTGACTATCTGAAATATACGGGACTGGCTAATCGAGAGGATAGCATAGAATATTCCTCCAAGACCAGATTCCATATCTTTTCAATTACTAAGACATTTACGGCTACCCTGATTATGCAATTATATGAACAGGGTAAAATTCACTTAGACTCAACCATTAACACTTATTATCCAGCGTACAAAGGAGAAACATCAAAGAAAGCTACCATCCGGAATTTATTAACTTATAGTGGTGGTCGAGATAATAAAGATATGCAGGAAATTGCTGAAGCTTATAATACAACCATATGGCCTTTAGATACCTTCATCACCCGATATTGTTCTGGGAAACTAATCACCGCGCCCGGTACAACGTTTAATTATAACAACGGTGGCTTCATCCTGCTTGGGAAAATCATTGAACTACTGTATGGAGAGCCTTACCAAGACGTATTAAGAAAAAAGATTCTGATTCCACTCAAGATGCACGACACAAATTATCTGCATCACGATGATATAATTCCCCATCTTGACCGGGCTTACTTCAATCAAGATACAGTACCAGTTGTCTTTTATAGACCTACAAATTACTACATTGATAACTACTTTTCAGCCGGTGCTATGTATTCCACTCCTAGAGATTTAGCCCTGTTTGACCGCGCCCTTTTTCAGCATAAGCTACTGAAAAAAGAAACGATTCAATTGATGCTTACACCCTATAAGCAACTAAAAGATGTTGGTTTGGGGTTTTGGATATACCCGAAAAAGATCGGACAAAAGGAGTATATGATCGCTGAGCGTCAAGGCTACGGCTATGGCCATAACTCAAACTGGGTTCATCTTATTGACCAAGACATAACGCTTATCTTGTTGAGCAACACCAATACAGTTGATCTAAATAAGCTGCGCTGGGAGATTATTGGTGCTTACTTAGGCGATCATGCTACAGGCAAATAATTTATTGGCTTTTACGAATATTAACATCAAAAGATCTTTCCTGAATTTCTGGCTTTATTTCCTTTACATAATCATAGTTATAAAACGCACCTAATTAAAGTACAACGCCCGCCCCCTTCTCAACAGGAGCCGGGCGTTGGCTTATTCCGGGAGGTGTTTTATAACTGATGTTATGTTATGTAATAAAAGCTTGAGCGATTGTATTCACACAAAAACGCTTAAACTTACTTTTCTCCTATAGCCAGGTTTGTTCTGATACTGTTACGTCCAATATTAACTCGCCCGTATGCTGAGTTGCTTTGGGCTCAAACAAGATTAGATAGACTTCTTCATCTCCAGTACGTGGCCTGTGTTCCACTCCCTTGGGGACTATCAATATTTCGCCTGGACTCATCTCAATAGTACGATCCCGAAAGTCCATGATGAACTGCCCCTTGAGAATTTGAAATAGTTCGTCTTCGTACTCATGACTATGCCAAACCAATTCCCCTTTCGCTTTAACAAGCTTAACGTATTGACCATTAAGCTCACCAACAATGTAGGGATGCCAGTGTTCCGTAAAGGTGTCAAACTTATCAGCGAGATTAATTAACGAGACCATATTGCTTGCTTTTTGTTGTTGTATAAGTGAAGTTATGATAACCTTATTCGACGGTTTACCTATTAGCACCCAGTGTAAGGTTAAGGCCAATGCCTATAAGAAATCCGGTGCCGGTGTCTGCTCCGAAGCGTTCTCCCTTTTTGATGGCAATCGGACGGCTAATTTCTAATTGAATACCCATTAATGATGAAAGCCTTCCTTGTACTCCCAGTTTGGGAGCAATCCCCCAAGTAGTATAGAGTACTCTTCTATACTCACTAAATGAACCCGCTTCTAAGCCAAGAAAAGGCCGAATTGACTTCGTAGGGTTGAAGAAATAATCAGCTTCCAAGGTAGCAAATGGTATTCTTAGAGTCGGTGCATATCTTACATTTATACCTGTCGCTACATGAGATGAAACGAAGTAGCGACCACTAATTGAGACGACTCCAAACGTGTTTGCATCATACACCAGTACACCAACGGAAGGCATTAATTGTACTTGGGCTTTAGCTGCGGTCATTGTAAGCACTATTCCGAGTGCCAGAGAGGAAATGATACGGATCATTGTAGCTCAAGTAAAGAGAATAGTGATTTACCTCAAATTCTCTGTTTTATAATCCCCTATATGTAAAGCTATACAGCCGAAGCCAGATTACAAAGGATAGAGAAAGACTATTCTCTATCCAGCATATCGGCATGTTTCAGTCTACTTACTCAATCCGTACAAAGCTGGGTAGCTATGCCTGAACGTACACAGTAGGTTTCGGCAGAGCTACCCAGCTTTGCCGACGCGCAACTGTTTTATCAGGGAATAAGCTACGTAATTACTTAGTTTTACGACGATAATTATCAGATAACCCCAGGACTATGAAAAATATTGACATTGTTTTCTTCTCTGTTCAAGAAAACAAGCCGGTAAAAGAGACGAATGAGAAACCGGCCAAAGCGAAAAAGCCTGTTCTTACGGGCTACATCTCTCCCACTGGTAAACTGATTCTGCCAGCCCGAATCGTTGCGCAGTTAGGCTTTGACATCGACAACAAAGCCTTTAAAGTGGGTAAGCAACAGGGTAAGCGGAAAGCAAAATCACTGTACGTAGTACCAGAAAGTGATGATCAGACCGATACATTCCAATTCACAAAAGCAGCTAAGAGTTATACCATGCTTCTGCCGGTGATTCTACAAAACAACGGGGTCGATTATAAACAGGCGAACTATTCGTTTACGATAAATCCATTCGATTATCAGGAGACAACCGCCCTCGAGCTGAAACTTAGTAAAAAAGACGACGCCCCTAAGAAACCATACACCGGTAAACCAAGAGGACGTAAGCCTAAGGTTCAGGAAACATCAGAGTAGCCCTTATTGATCACCATAGCCGCTACAAGCAAAGAATTTATAGTTTCGCTTCTGGCGGCTACGGTAATCAATACGTTTGCCTACGAACTGAGTACAGGCCAGGTAAAGGTCGAGAAAAACGTGGCGGGCTAGCTGATTCATTGGCTGGGCCTGAAAGCATCAAAGGGAAAGAAAAATGCCTGAATTTCAGTGGGATGCCGCTAACATAGGTCATGTCATCGACCAGTACCCACTACGGGCCAATTCCACCGAGGAAGTGGAAAGTATATTCATGGACCCCAACTTCCAGCCGGACCCGGATCGGGTTGATAGCCGGGGGGAACAGCAGTACAGTGGCGTGGGGCTGAGCAACCAAAACCGGTTGCTCTTCGTTGCTTTTTCGTATCGAAATGGCCAAATTCGGCCCATTAGTTGCCGACCCGCTGGCCGTAAATCAAGAAACCAGTATGCTCAAGACGCCAAAAACGCCGACTAAGAACCTACCCGCCAAACTGGTAACCGTGATAAAGAACGGGCATACTGACGCGGAACTGGACGAGATGGAAGAACGGTGGGTAAACCGCCAGGGACCGCGCCTGACGCTGGCCGACGTGATCGCCATCGAGCAGACCAAGCAGAAGACCCAAGACGCCAAATGAACAAAGGCAGCGGCATCAAGAACCGGGTTAAGTTTCGGTTGACGGGAACCCCGGACGGGGACCTGCTGGTGACGTTCTATCATCTGGACGTGTTCAACGACTCTGCAGTTAATTACCACATCGCTACACAGTTTCTGGGCGGTCAGTTTGGGTCGAAGGTACTCTACGAAGGAAATTTGCAGAATAACACGTACTATCAACCCGCAATTTACCGACTGGCTGAGCGAATTGAGCTGTATGTCAACTGTGCACGCATTGAACGACTGGCGTAGGCTTATCAGGCTCGTACAGCCCCTCAGATCATGAGCTTTGACACGACGTACCCGAACCGAAAAGACTGGCGTAAACCCTACCGTCGCTCCAAACGCTTCGACCGGACTTGCCGCAATCACGGGAGCTGCGGCTACTGTCGGGATAACCGGCTGCACCGGCACCGTCGGCATGATCCGCTGGGACTACGGGAAATCAGGCGGGAACCAACTGAAAACGAAGCAACCTAATTAGACAAGATCAAGAAAGCGGCTGTCCTGACAGGATGGCCGCTTTCTTCGTTCCGTTTCATAACATAACGCGTATTATAAAACACAACCGAGAAAAGTTATACGTTTTGTTGTGTCTAATAAGCACTCTCGGTTGGTACTTTTCCGCTTTTTACCGTGTACCGTCATCTTCAACGACTTATCACTGTCGGCGGTTCTTAGCTATAATCTCACTTATTGTCTTCACGGCTGCGATGGATTATATGGGAGCGTCTTCTGGTGTATCGTCAGGGAAGGGAAGACGTAGCAAGGTAGATTGAGAGTTTTTCTTTTGCCATTTCGAGCCACTACCACCAGTACCCGGCACTTGCTCTATCAATTGTTTATCTCTTAGGTTATAGAAAATATTTTTCATTGAGTTTTCTGAAGTGATACCTGTAAGATCTCTTGCAGTACCATTTTTTATAGTAGAATTATCTTCGAGATAGGCCATTACTATAGACTCGGGAGACTCCAAAGATTCGTGTTTGATATTAACCAAAACGGAGTTCTCCAATTCTACTATAATTGGCTCTTTAAGTTTTAATTTTTTCATTGCTTCAAAGGCTGTATTTAATCCCTCTCCTATATCTTTATTAGGGGGATTTGGGAACTTATTGACAAGCCTCACTATTTTTCCGTTTCTAGCAAATTGTTCTCTAGATATATTTTTTACTGTTATATGTCCGGGAAGTTTTCCTGGACTTTCTACTTCAATTCTATTGTCAAAAATTTTTATGTGAATGTCTGATAGGATACTGTAATCACGATGTATAACAGCATTTGCTATTATCTCATGTAATGTTTCGTTAGGATACCGTACATTCTCATTACCGCCTACCTTAAAGATCTCTATTTGTTCTATTATCTTCGTTACTTCTTCCACTGCGCTATATATTTGATTATATATATTTCCTTCAATGGTTATCGGTTGGAATGCTAAACTTTCTCTCGATCCAACTAAATCTTTAGTTTTGTACCTATATATTTTTATGCCACTTTGCTTCGGTAGAGCAATTTGAGGGGTATCAGAAAACAGTAATACACCAGCAACTATTGGGAGATTGTTTTTGATTAACAGTTGTTTACTCATCCATAAAAATGGTTCAGAGGATGGTATAACATCGCACATAAACCCAAATATAGATAGAGAATCAGTTACAACTTCTATTGGAATATTAACAGTATTATCTTCATAAGAAGAAATACCTTTGTCCAGTTGTAGTCTTTTTAGTTTTTCATCATTATCAATAGGTAAATTTTGAGAACTTCTTCGGATGTAAACCTTTCCATCATTTGCAGAAACGATATCTTTGGTTTTAGTTATAGCAACTTTAAGTACTAATCCATATTCAGATTTACAACTCAGAAAATTATATTCAAAATCAGTTCCTAACGGAAATAGGCTATCAAAAACTTGTACGTGGGCATTTGCGTCTTCTTCATCTGCAAAGCCGCTCCATTTTTTGTCATCTTCAATACCTATGTATAATTCTCCGCCCACCGAATTAGAGAATGCAGAAATTGACTTTGTTAGCTTACCTGGGCTAATTCTCTTGGATTTGAAGTCCAGAAAGTGATTTTCATTTTGTTTCAATATGAAATCTCTTTGACTGTTGGTAATTTCTACTCGTTGTATCATTGCTCTTATTGTGTTTTATCAATCAATATTGTTATCCTACTCTTGTTCTTGTTCAAAAGTAAGGCCAATTCTGAAATATCCTTCTAATCGCATCAATACAAAGGCAGGTCGATAGTGCCACATGTGGCACTATCGACCTGCCTTTGTATTGATGCATGCTCCCCGCTAAGGGGTCGCCGAAGGCAATACTAGGCGTTAAAAAATCTAGGCTTACATCGGGGCGTCTATCGAATCCTTTTAGTATGGCGGGGTGGCCGTTGAGCGGTGGATAGGGATTGGTCCGCTGCCGCTGGCTCCTCTGGTGGACGGGTGGTCGCTTTCGGGCAAACAGGCTTTCTATATCGGTCTGAATCTGGATAAAGTTGCGCATTACATCTTGGCTCATGAACAGGGTAACGGGGACAATTTCAGATAGTAGCACTCATCTGGACTTTGAAGCTGCCAAAATTCAACTCAACCAACTAGCCATAAAATTCGTTCGTGTTCATACGTATACGTTTCATGTATGAACAGGGTCGCCTCAAACTGGCCCCCAATGGCCTTTGTAATCTGTCTACAGCTGTGTAGCTTTGCATATAATTAGTTATATAACACGTCTAAAAATATAATAATTGACTACATATTATAGGATAAGCAAATATTATATTTTTTCAAATTGGGCATGACAAGAATTACATACCTATTTATAAGACGGTTAGAAACAGTACATCAATGGTTTAACGAAGTTGGCTAATTCTTTTCAGGAAGAATTCTCTTACAAATTTCTTCACTTTATCCCAATCGATGTTATCAACAGAAGTCTTAAAGATTTCTTCTTGTCCTCTCTCTTTCATTGATATTAGAAGCAAATTTTCCGTGAATTTAGCTTGACATAAAGGATTAATGTTTTTTGAGTTATCTAACTTGAAAGCTATTGAATATTGACATGAAAATACACCCTCTTTATAATTATAAGTATCGTTAGCCATGGAGTATTGGTACGAATCGCCTAACTCTTGGCTCAAATTATACGGACCAGAAAAGAACGTCATGTTAGCTTTAGTGAAAAGCTCACCCAACCTATAATGAATATCTGTATTAGCTTTCTTTTTTATTTCTTCTTTAAAGTTTTTCAAGTTGATTTCTGGATCATCAGGAGCTACGTTCTGTAAACTTTCAGCAATCGAAAAAACTTTTGTTCTATACTCTTTAGGAAGCCACACAAAAATTTTCTCATCTTCTGATACAGCTATACCTTGAGGAGGGGTTGCAAAAGGAAGCTTATTTATTACAACGTCGTCCTCAGCTCTGATAACCGTGACATCTGATTCTCCAAGAGAAAAGATGTACTTATTGTCAGAACTAAATGCAAAGAAACGAGATTTTATATCTAAAGTTTTAACAATTTTAAGTGAATTAGTATTGATAATATTTATTTGATTTAAACCTCCTTCTCCAACATTTGATACATAAATTTTATTATTATCAGGTAATAAACCAATTGCCTCACCACAAGATAATCCTTCAATAGATTTTATTATTTTATCTGTTTTTACGTCAATAACATGCATAATATTTTTCTCTAACCTGCATTGAGAAGTAGCGTATATATATTTGCCATTAGAGGAGATTGCTAATCCTAGAAAATGATTACCATTTGATATTTTCTTAATAATCTTGTTCTGCAATAAATCAACTACACTAATACTTCCATCCGTTGAAACCAGTTGATTAGATATGTATGCCTTACGTTCGTCAATAGAGATTACTATTGATAGAGGTTGATCTTGTAAATTAAGGGTTGATTTTAATATCTTTTCTTTTAAATTGATTATGCTCAATGTCCGCGCAGTTGTATCTATGACATATATATTTTCTCCACCTCGTACAGTTATTTTATAGGGATGTAAATTTTCAATTTTTACCATATTTATGGTATTCAGAGTTTTTGAATCTTTGAATAGTAGTCCATTGTTTAAACTATCACTTGTAATAATTCTCTCTTCAGTTAACGCTAACAAAATTCCAGAGGAAGGCTGAACAACGACTGACTTTGTAGAAATACGAGAAGGTTTTTCGTTTCTTACGCTAAAACAGAAGTCTGAACTCAGAGAACTATTTTTGTATGGAATTTGCATATCAGAAGTCCTACTACGAACATGAGAATTAACTTTTGTAAAAATTTGATCAATTGTCAAATTTGGCACGGATATGTACTTTAAAATTGCCTCTGTATATGTACCATTTCTTTTGTCCCCATCCGAAGCAACTGTTCCAGGAGAAGCAGCGAAACCAACAAAAGACCCTTTTCCTGTCATGGATGCTAATCCGCTTTTAATATCTCGAGTTAAACTTTTCGTGAACGGATTATCTCTACAGGCGTCTAAAATCATGATATTAAATTTTGAATTACTGACTTCCATGTTTGATAAGACTCGATTGGCAGAATAAGCTACATATTCTAAATCAGATATACTTCTTACAGCGGCATCAATTGGAAATAAATAATTCTTTCCATTCACCTCTGCACCGTGACCTGAATAATAGAATAATGCGACATCATATTTCGGTATTTTAGTGTACCATTCTTCTATGGCATCTTTCATAGTTTTATAATCAGTATTATAGTATGTGTAGACATCAAAGCCCATTTTCTTTAAAGAATCAGACATATCTTTCGCGTCATTAATTGGGTTTATTAGAGGACCGTTTTTGTAGTCTCTTTCACCAAAAACTATTGCTATCTTTTTTAAGTTTATGATATCGTTTTCGGAACATTGTCCTTTACTCATTCTTGCTAACAACGACATCATTACTATTAAGAGAATAATTTTTACATTGCTGCTCATTGTGTGAAAATGTCTAAATATTACTGATATATGGTGTAAAAATACATAATTTGCTTACGCTTATCACCATTAATCCAACTATAATTGTTAAACTGAACCCAACCCCTTTGTCGTTGTAAGCCGAAAATAATTGGGCGTACTTTGATTTGTTACGCCTATAATCTTGAATCTGATTTTCCGTAAAAGTTAGTTTCTAGCCTGTCTCCTCAAAGTTATCTTCCATCCTTTCGCGGATCAGGGCGTCGGGGTGGTCGGAGTCGAATAAAGCCATCATGGTATCTATTGTTACGCAAACTGAATCACGTTGCCAATAATGCCTAATTACGGAATGTAAAAAATGCTGTGGCTGCATTTGTTCATACACTCGTCCAAAGTTTCTGCCTTCCCCTTAGAAGCTAAAAACGGAAAACATCGGTAAGGGCCACCGGTCAAGGGTATATAAACCGCTCTTTCGTCACGGCCCTTGACCGGTGGCCCTTACCGATGTAATTTAGTCTAAGGGAAGGCAAAAACGGCCCCGCTTAGAAGTCGTCGGCCAATTCTTGACCCTTATTCTTACGGCCTGGCTTAGGTTCAATCGGATCAGGCCTGGTCACGGCAGGAATAGAGCGGGGAACAACGGGAGCCGGGACCGGGGATGGATTACTGGCCGTGAACAGACTCCGCGTCTCCTCCTGAATACGTCGATAATTAGCTTTAACCAGTTCCGGCGTGACCTCGGCAAACGGTTTCCAGTCGGTGACTGGCCAGGCAGTACCCTTGATCCGGGCTTTGAAGGTTGAGTAATCGCTTTCGACTAATTTCCCGTAGAACTCACCCGTTTGCAGATTCGATACCTCCTGCACCCGGATACGCTGCCGCTCGGTCGTACCCTGGGACGTACCGGCACTGCTGTTCTGGCTATGTCCTGTACTTTGGCTCTGGTTGGTCGATGTCGTTTCAACGTCTTCCTTACCCCATAGATCACTTACGTACTGGGCGGATTCCAGATTATTTTGCAGCCCGTAGAACTGGTTCGATAGGGTACTCAGAATGGCGTTTTTACGGGTGCGCCCGTAGCGGGCCTCCAGTTGGGCAAAATCCTGAATACCCACCGTAATGGCTATCTTATTGGCGCGGGCCGTGGCGGGATACGTATCGAAATTAGGTACGTAGAACGTGGGAAACTCATCGAGCAAAGCAATACTTTCTGCCTTGCCTTTCTGGTTCATGTGTTTCAGGGCTACGGTCGTCAGTAACGCCAGGACGGGGCCGTAGGTATCCTCCAGATCGGGGTTGTTACCCAGTACCACCACCTTGGGATCGTCGGGGTTATTTACGTCGAGTCGAAAATCAGACCCCGACAGGACCCACACAATTTCTTTGTTGTTGATCTTGCGCAGCCCGTTTTGCAGCGTACCCACGATGGCCGCCCGTTGCGCGTCGGCGGTCAGGGCTTCCCGAATGGGCGCGATAGACGAGCGAGTTTCTTCGTTCGTTTCCAGCAAGGCCACCACGTCAGCCGCTGGACTCATGGCCAGGGCCATCGCGTGGGGCAGCGTACAGTAGTGGGGGTGTTCTTCCCGCAAAAACCAGAAGATGGCGGCTAAATAGCCTTGAGCACTGTCAGCAAAAAACGGGCTGGCACTGGTGGCCGCGTCGGGGATCAGGTTGTACACCACCGTCCGGGCGTACTGATCGGCAAAGCTGCTGCGGCTCATGAGCTGGGGATCAATCGGGTTGACCCGGTGCGAACGGCTCAGGTCATCAAAATTGATGTAGTAGGGCGTGACGCCGGGGGCGGTGTGGCTGGCCACCAGCCGGGCAAACGTGGGCGACTTATAATCATACACTAAAGCCGCTTTCCCCTGCTGAACGGCCTGCACCAACATCGGTTCGAGAATGCTGAAACTCTTACCCGAACCCGGTCCACCCGCCACCAGGGTATGACGGTACGGATTGGCAATCTTGATGATCCGGATATCCCGTTCCAGCGTGGGTAAATTGTAAACCCCTTCCTTGATTTTTAGCCCGGTTCGCGTGGTTACGCTGGCTTGCGCGACGACGGGTCTTTTGCTGCCCCCGCCCACCATCAGGTACAGAAAGTAAAAACCGGCGATCCAGCCGCTCCACAGCTCCAGCTTCTGGAACATAGGCAGTCTGTGCAGACCTAACGTGGTAAACACGACCCCCACCAAAATCGAAATAATGAAGCCTCCGGCGGCTGGAATCAGGACGTACTTGAATAGCTTTCCAAGTAAGATAGTGTACCATTGCCCGTCTTCGTCTCCTTGTCTGAATCCCATTGTGTTTGTTCGTTGAGTTGAATACGTAAAGCAGAATCACAGCATCAAAAACCCGCTGATAAGCCGCTACTCCGGCTGATGGTCTGGGCTTGTCCCAGCTCGTGGCTGCGGTCGGCTCCTACTCCATTGGTCCGTTTTAGGGATTGGTCATAGTCCGCTTTGTGGCCGTTCTTCAGGGCATTACAATAGTCGTAGCCCTCGGTCAGGGATCGCCGGTAGCCAAACTGCTCATCGAAGCTGCGCTCATTGGCCCGAAAAAAGCCGTCCCGGTCGAAACCGCTCTTTACCGCGCCCGCATTGATGCCCCGTTGATTGGTCAGGGGAGATAGTTTCATGGTGCGGTCCGTATTGGTCAGGAGCTGGCCTTGCTGTAGGACGTGATTGTTCTCGCGGGCCGCGCAACGGGAAACCAGAATGTGGATATGCCGCTGGTCGCCCGCTTTCAACTCGTTCGCCTGAGCAAGTCCGGTCTTTACCTCGGGGCTGTCGAAGCCGTGTTTGCGTTCGTGTTCGATCTTAGCGTACCAAACCAGTTGGCGGCTGTCGATGCCCTTGTTAAAGTTGGCCGCGTAGTTTTCCATCACCTGCCGCGTGTAGGCTTTGAGTTGCTGGGGGTCGTCGCCGATGTGGGCTAACTCGGCCTGGCTAGGGCTAATCACGAGTGAATAAAACCGGTCATCCTTCCGCTCTAACCCTTGTCCGTTCGCGTTTGTATCAATCTGCTGCACGACTTCCCATTTATTACAGCGGTCGCGGTCAGACGAGAAAAAATAGCTTCGTTCAGCCGCTAGTTTCTGGCTGTTTTCCTTCTCCAAATACGTAGCCAGTTTAATACAACTCCCCTTGTTATTTCCTTTAACGGGGCTGGTAAATTTAGTCTGCATCCTCACGAATCAATTCTAAGGTGAGTAATAATTTTCTTCACGTTCGTATTGACAATTCTCAGTTCGTGCTTCCGGGCGGCTCCTTCCGAACTGGCTAAATCAAACAGGGCTTCTTTGATGGGATTCAGCGTCTTTTTTTCCTGCTCCTTAATGAACGAAATAAGGCGTTTATCCAGTGCCTTAATCGCGTCGGTCGGGTTGTCGGCTTTGGGGTCGCGGGGGTCGGCTTTAGTTACCTTGAAATAGGTAACCATAGCGGTAAGCAGGGCCGTATTGGTGAGTCCATACGCGTTGGCTAACCGCTCAAACTCGGCAAAATCAGCCTCGTTCGCGTTGATTGTCTTGTACCTTGACATAAAGTATGTAGTTATATTTATAGTTACTTTTTACCTTGATTATCAGATACTTAGTTCCAATGTAGCTATTAAATAGCTACATTGGAACTAAGTAAATTTCTGTAACAGACTGATTCTCAGTGCGAACCCCGAAGGGGCAAGAGAAGAACGGGGGCGTAGCCCCGTTCCCTCTTGCTGATTTCTAAAAGGAAATCACTTTGCGCCGAATCCGACAGGACAAGGCGCAAAAACACCCGCCAAACCAGTCAGTAGAGAATGGCGGGTGTTACGCACTGAATTAGTTGCTGCTGAGTACATATTGAAAACTCGTCAACTGCTGAGCGTCAATCGTTGAATGCCTATTGTAGGCACTCATATAGTCCTGTACGTTTTCGTACTTATCCATGTCTAAATCACAAAGCAAGTTGTCCAGATCCTGAATGGCCTTCAAACACCTGCAACAGGTTTCAATATGTTTTTCCCGGAATTGATCTTCTTCCAGTCGCGTATTATGCTGACGCTCTAAGACAAATTTGTATAACGCTAATTCATTTAGGTAGAATGATAATTCAAATTTTCTACGCTCGTACAACGCTGTCAATTCTTTATGCCGTGACCCCCTGCTGAAATAACGAATCACCGTATCAAATTCTCGTCTCATGGTTGCTGATAATTAGGGATTAAATCCTTAGTTAATTGATGCCCCTAAACTACAAAGCGATGCGCTGCTTTTTTTCATAAGTTGCAATTATTTTTTTTCGGTCACGTCTCTTTCGTAGTAGCTGACTAAACTAACAGCCTAATCCAACCGCCCCAAGTTCACAAGCTTTGTCAGGCGGAGATGAATGACCGTGCCAAACGGGTTAACTGTTCTCAAATAGGACTGCGGGTAGATTTGTGTGAGTCGGACGGAGGTAAGCAAACGTCCAAGGGTAGGTAGCAACGCTCAAATCTTGCTTCTAAGCGACTTTGGCAGGCTGATCCATACATCCCCCCCCGTTTTGCTGAGTTCGTGGCCTGTTGGGGCTGTTTCGCGCTTAAAAATGGATTTTACTCTTGATCCTGGGTACGCTTAAAAATGCTGTCAGCTTAGGACCGGCGTATGGGCTGGCCCGTCGCTGGTGGTAAAGAATGTTATTCCGGGCGTGGGTGATACATCTGTCATTCCACTCGATCAACTGCTCCAGCTGATTAATATCTTCTCTCTCGCTTTGGTTGAACCAGTCCCGTGCTTCGTCGCTACTCAATCGCTCACACACTCGGGTAGCTATGGCTTTGCGCTCGGTAATCCATTGCCGTGTCCGCTGTTTTTCAGCTTCGTGCCAGTCAATCGTACTTTGCTCTTCGGCTATCGCCTAGCGTTGACTTTTGATGTATGGGTCCCGAGTTCGAATCCTAACCGGATTAATACCAAGCCATTGTAAAAAGCGAAAGTGCATGTTGGAAAGGGATAAAGAGGAGTAACTCCGGCTCGGATCTACGCCCGGAATCAGACTACTAAACTACTACATCGGCAGAACAAAATGGGATAGAGAAGTTAAATAAATTTTATGTGACCCATAGTTAGTAAGTGTAAATAAACTATAAATATAGTTGCCGCCCCTTTCTCTTTTTTAGTTTTTGCTTTTTTTCTTCTCTCCCGTTCGACCGTCTTGTTTGCTGCTTTTTTGGCTGTGGATAAGTTTAGTTTTTTTGCCCTTTTTACCCTTCAAAAGCCGTTTTTTTGGCATTTGCACTTTAGCAAACTCTTCTTTTGCAAACTTTAAGGCTCCGTAACTAACTGATATTTAGTAAGTTAGAGGGGTATTTTATGCGTAATTGACGGGATTTTATGCGTAATTGACGGGATTTCTTAGGGTATTTTATGCGTAATTGACGTAAAAACAGGCATTAAGCTTAGTGATTAAATGCTTTTTACCTATTTTTACGCATAAAATAAAATGTATGGTACAGATTGATACGTTCAAACAGACCAATGCTATCACTGGAGCTCGATACGATTATACTACAACAGAAAAGCGGCTAGTGTATCTGTCCCTCATTGAGGTTATGAAAACCGTCCAAAATGGTATTACGGATGAATTCTTTAATAGAGATCTCGACCTGTTTATCGTGGAAGATCAAATGAAGAGGTCAGATCCTAATGACAATCGCTTTCGGGACTATCGTAAAGCGGTTGTTAGTCTGCGCAAAAAGGACTTTTCGATTGATGAACCAGATGGAAGCTGGACAGAAACTGGCTTTGTATCAAGAGGAAAATATAAGAAGAACAAAGGCTTAGAGGTAAGCATCTCCAGAGACGTTTTACCCTATCTATATGAGCTCACGAAGAGATTTACTGTACTGGATGCTACGGTAGTAATGACTTTAGCGAGTAAGTTTTCTCAACGGTTTTACGAATGGTGTTGTCAGTGGCGATCCGTTGGAAAATTTGACTTTACACCGGATGGCCTTCGAGATGTACTTTGTGTCAAGCTCCTCACAGCTCAACTAAAACGTGATGTTATTGAGGTGGCTCAGGCTGAACTAATGAAAATGTACGAGGACGGCGTAAGTGACCTCTATTTCACGTACAGCGAAGAGAGAGGAGGACGAGGGCGGGGGGG
>MWWG01000036.1_pt1 | contig 18403 bp, 31 predicted proteins | sample 1047331 | NCBI WGS metagenome assembly MWWG01 (sample SAMN06349968, study PRJNA376086) | soil metagenome | isolation source: MG6-4 sample Antarctic (ecotone) soil | place: Antarctica | collected 2015-01-13 | reverse complement strand
TTCTCACTGAAAAATCCGCATAGCCACTAATGCCGGACTGCGGAAATGTCGATCTTCATCCGACGCATTGCAGGGCGCACCGGTTCCCGGCTCTATCTTCCTTTGCGCGCGCCTGCTGTAATTTTTTAGCTTCACGATCTTTCGCTTCACCTGAACGGAGTTCCTCAATGGCCGTAGACTCTTCCTTCGATCTGTTGCAGATTCCCGGCCTCGTCGTCACGGGCGTCAAACGCAGCCAAGTCAGCTATCTCATCACCGCCGAACCCACTGCCGCGCTCGTGCGCTGCCCGAAGTGCGGCTCAGAGGCTTCGCTCAAGCGCGCCAACAAAAGCACGCGCACCTTTCGCGACACCACCATCCATGACAAGAAGTGCCGCATTGAGGTTCGTCGCCAAGGTTGGCGGTGCGCAAAGAAAGGCTGCTTCTGGAGCGGCCTGCCGGACGTACCGGGCATGGAGCCATCCCACAGCATGACGAGGCGGCTCGCCACACAGATCAAGCGCGAGGCGCTGCGCCATCCCTTTCGCAGAGTGGCGGCGGACGTCGGATGCAACGAGGCGCTGGTGCGACGGCTCTTTCACGGGCAAGTGCAGATGCTGGATCGTAACGTGCGTTTTGAGACGCCGGAGTGGATGGGCATCGACGAAGTGCATATCCATCGGAAGTACATCTGCGTCATCACCAACCTGCACCGCCGCACCGTCGTCGCCGTGTTGGAGGAGAAGTCGCGCGAGGGTTTGTTCAAGTACATCGGCTCCATCAGGGATCGCGAGCGCGTGCGCCTCATCTCGACCGACATGGATGAAATGTATCGCGCGGCGGCGAGCCACTTGCTGCCGCGCGCGACCATTGTGCTCGACCGCTTTCATCTCGTTGCCCGCGCGACGCAGGCCGTCTCGAAGCTAATTGAAGATGTGCGCCGGGAATTGCGCGAGGGTAAACCGCACGACACGGCCAAAGCACGAAAATTGGGTGAAGGCCGCGCCAAAGACTTGGGCCTCGATAAGTGGGCGTTACTCAAACGCAGCGACCGCCGCCGCAACGAGGAGATTATGTTCTCCGACGTGTGGACGATGAACGTGCCGCAGCTCGAACAGGCCTGCGCGCTCTTGCAAGGCTTCTACGGGATGTGGGATGAGTGCCAGACGCCGAATGAGGCGCAGGCATACTTTTCGGAGTGGCGCGCACGGGTGAAGCAGTCACCGTCGAGCGAAGCGCGCGCCGCCTTCCAGCCGTTGCTTAAATTGTTCGACTCACGCCCGCAGGACATCTTCAGCTACTTCGGAACGCGCCTGACCAATGCTTACACCGAGCAAGCCAATCGACGCATCCGGGACATTAACCGTGCCGGGCGCGGCTACCACTTCGCAGTGCTGCGCGCGAAGATTCTTTACGGCAATATGTTCCAACTCAGCCCGCGCTACGAGCGTCCTTCTTCAGCGCCGCTTGACGAAGGTTTCGATTACTGGGCGGCCCGCATTCTCACATGGCAGCAGGAGCGCGAGAAACGCTTCCCTGCTCCGCCCGAGCACATCTACCGCCAACTGCCGAAGCAGCAAAAGCGTCGTCCGATCAAAGAGCCACCGGTGCCGCCGCTGTTTTCGACGACGACCGGCGAGCAGCTCTCGCTTCTGAGTGAAGATTCGATCAACTACGGCGCGCCGATGGCCGCGGCGTTCGGCTTCGCTGAGGTGGATGAAGAAGTGGCGTAGCTTGTTGGCACGGGAAGGAGAACGCTGGCAATCTGTGATTGTTTGACGCTTTCACCGAGGCGCGTGTAAGATACGCGGCAATCGGACAGGTGCTAACGCATCTGTCTAGTGCATCGGATGTGGTGAGGACATTCGACGCGCGCCTCATGATGAGAATTGTGAGACGAGAAAAGCGGCGAGGCTTCCCAATAAGGCTTTGCCGCTTTTCCTTGTGCACGGAAGCGTTCACTTTATTTCCGGTAATCCATGTTAGACGGCTTCGGCCTCAAGAGCCTAGTTCTGAAGAGTAGAAAACTCCCACCAGCAATGTTTGTGCTAAATTATTATGCTAGCTCTAATGAGTATGTTTAGAGGTGAATTTGTCTAATGCGTAAACCGCTCGTTCGTGTTGACTATGGCTCTGGATGGCAGCTCGTTGATTTTCCTAACGTGCTCTGGGAGAAAGTAAAGCAAGAGATATATGACCAACGTTTTGAATTGACCGGATCAGTGAATCCGCAAACGGCGGCTACTGTCGCTTTGCTTGCTGAAGCCCCAAAGTATTTCCCGGACGTTCATCGGTGCGAGGTCATTGATCCAGAAGAATATGATAACGGCGACACTGTGCCGATAATGCCTGGTCGTTCTTACAAAGATTAGAGGCGAAGCCCGCGAAGACTCCGCCTTTTTGACTTAAAATATTTTGAGTGGCCGCGCGCCTGCTCAATTGTTCGAGTCTCCCATTACATGCGCCGTTGAAAGCCGCACTTGATATGTAAGCGTCCTGCCCAACTCTTCCCACATCAAAGGCTTCGCTGCTTTGAACTCTTCCACTGAAGCGTTCGGGAATTCGCAGAAGTAATAGGCGCGCATCTCTTCCTCGATCCATGCAAGCGCACGCATGGTGCGCTTCGTGCCGCGCAGGGCACCGCAATCTTTGAAAGGGTTCTGCGCCTCAGCCTTTTGCCAGTCGCGCGGCAGCGGCCAGCCTTTCTCATCCAAAGGAAGCGCGCCGCCGCACTCCTCGCACACATAACCGCCGCGCTCGACGTCGAACATTCTGGCAGGTTGGCAGCACACCATGTCGAGTTGGGCTTGCGTGCCGGAGTCACCGGCAAGTGCCCCGTGAGTCGGCGTGGCAATGCAGAGCGTGCGCATGGCGAGCGGCATCTGGCGCGCGAAGCGGATCGTGCCGGTGATCGGAGTTTCCGTTTTCTTACGTTTCGCCATTACTCGACCTCGCTTTCTGCGCCGATTAAATCCGGCCACTCATTCTCAATCTTCAGCGCGCCCTGCAAGTCTTCGATTTCCTGTTGAATCCGAAAACGCATCCCTTCGTCTTCAAGACTATTCAGATCATCAAGGCACTCGCGCAGTTCGACAATCCGTTGTTCGGTGGAAGTGACGGGCGCAGACTTTTTGTCCAATTCAGCCCATGCCAACTCGATGATGTGGTTTATGCAAACGCTGACCGCTTCTTTCGGAATCTTGAGTTTGATGAGTTTCAAGGCGGTGTCGTAGATTTGTTGCGTATGCCTCATGCCGATACTAGCGGCGATGCGCGCGAGGCGTTGCTCAAATTCTTTGAACTCCTGCCCGCCGCTCGAAGCGTCTCCGGCTTCTGCTTTGCGTTTCTTCGGCATTAGCGCGCCTCGCTTTCTGGAAAGGAAAAGAGAGGCCGAACAATGGCGCGCGGCCTGCTTTGTTTCCAGCACAGTAAGTCAACGATGCCGGATTGCGACACGGGCGCGGCTGGCGCGTCCTTTTCTTCTTCCGCCACAAGACAATGCGGTGCGTCTAAATCCGCTTGCCGTGCGCGCCAGAGAGTTAAATCAATGGCGATGTGTTGGCCGTCCGCGTCGGTTGCGCCGACGCAGTAAAGCAGCTCCTGCAAGCGATTAAGATCACGGCTTATTTCGTCGCGGCGCGCCATACTCTCAAGCTCATGCGGTCTTACTTCTTCCTGTGCTTGGTGGCAAGCGTCAATCATGCACAGAAACGCTTCGCGGGCGATGCGCGGCGTGTAGACGTGAACACCCGTTGACATGGATAATTCGAGCAGCGTGTTTATGATCGCCGTGCGCGTCTCGTCCGGCGTGCGCTCGTCGGCCATGATCGCCGCGAGTTGATCGGCCTCGCGATAGATGCGGTTCGGGATCGAGCGGCGGCGCGGAGAGGTAGTTTTCTTCTTCATCGCTTCCGGCCTCCCGTCCGATGCCCGCTCACACACGCGGCAGAGATATAAAAGCCGTAAGCGTCAACCTTGATTCGATGATGCGCGCCCGTGATTATTTCGGCCACAACATGCCAAAAATATTGCCCGTAGAGCGCGTCGAAGATACGGACTCGATCACCAACACCGATGCGCGGCGCTGGCTGTGCGGCAGCGATGGCGGCGCTTCCCTGCCCTGTGGCGTGATAGAATTGTCTTTGCATAACTGATGCCTTTCGTTTTCTGGAAGGTTGAAGGTGGAGGCTTCCCGGACGTTGTAGCGTTAAGGAAGCCTTTCTCATTTAGTGGCCGCGCTGTGCGGCCATTGCGATGTGCAGGCTTACGGCTGAAAGCCCGTGTTTACACGCGATGCCAGCGCGCGTGGCGCAATTGCATTCCACAATCTTCTCGCCATTCGCGCGGTAGCACTTGACGGTGTACGTGTTGCCACGGCTTCCCGTCACTTCATAAGTTCCAAACTCGATCATCTTCACTTTCGGATGTAGCGCCTTCGCGTTGTTGATTGCTTTCTCGATGTTGGCTGTCTCTAGGCTGAACATTTTGTTTCGTCTCCGTTTCGTATTTAATTACTGTCAACTGACAAGGATTCTAGCATGGATTTATCCCTTGTCAAGAAAAAAGATTGCATACGACAAGGTTTTTTATTATTATCTCCGGCATGGACAAGCAAACCGATAAATTACTATCAACCGCAGAAGTCGCGGCGCAGCTTGGCGTCACACGTCAACGTGTGCTTGAACTGATCGGCGAGGATAGATTGCCAGCGCTGAAAGTAGGGCGCGCGTATGTAGTTCGTGCCGGTGATTTATCGTCGCTTTCAATCGGCAAAGCAGGCAGGCCGCCCGGCAAGGTGTCCACAGCCAACAAAGCAGTCACAGCGCCCGCTAACGGAAGCCTTGCGGCTCTCACAGCAGCAGCGAAGGCGAAGAAGAAAGGCAAGAGATGACTCCAATAGGCGATGAAATACCTTCGGGGATTATCGAGGGGAAACTCGACGGCTTGATTGATGCCGCACTTCAAATTTCTTCGCAGCGTCGCGAAATACTCACACGGATGCGAAGTGCTTTACAGAAAGGCGATGACTTAGCAGCTTTGAAATATGCCAGAGAGTTATGCGGACTTGCTGAACAAAGAAAGGGAAAGATCAAAGGAGATGGAATGAGCAAGAACCAGCCCACTGTGCGCAAGTCCGCTACTCCTGATGCAGCCTAAGACAGCGCCTCCCGACGAGCAGGATGCTAATAACCTTTTTGAGCGAGCGGTGATCGCCGTAATTGAGCGATACCTGAGTGAGCACCAATCGCAAGTTGCGTTCGTGCAGCGGGATGATGATGAAGGAATCGATGCCAAAGAAGTCGCGCGGATGCTCGGCTACTACAAAAAGACAGGAGAGCCGAACCCGTGGCCGATTTACGAACTTGCCAAGCGCAATATCATTAAATCTTTCAGGCCGAGTCCGCGCATTGTCAGATTTCAGCGCGGTGTAATTCGCAAGTTTGTAGAAAGTGGCGGGTACGCAGAGCCAGCCGTTAGCAGAAAGAAAGGCAGCAAGAAATGAGCACAGCCTATGAGCGATGTTAAGAACGAAAACGGAGTCGAGATTACAGGCGGGTTTTACGCGGCCACCATCTTTGAGACCGTCGGAGAATTTAACGCCGGGGCGGATACAATTTCAGTGCGCATGGAAGGATATAGAGACCCGGATAAATTGTTTGTGCGGCCTTTGTCTGAAATACCAGTTGAAATGAGAGAGACAGCTAAAGTTAATGGATTCAAGTCCTGGGCACAAGCGGATATATCCGTCGATGAACAGAACGGCACTGAGTCGCTCGAACTTTCAGAGATAGAGCCGATGGGTAATAAATAGAAGGCCAGCAAGAAATGAGCACCACATTAGACAAAATCATTGAAGAGGTTCAGCAGCTTCCGCCTGATGAGCAACGGCTTCTGCGCGAGAAGTTGGACACGATACTTCCCTCTCCGCTTTCCGAAGATGAGATCGAAGATGCGTTTGAGCGGGAGTTGGCAGCAGACGGCTTCATTAGCGAAGCCAGACCCCGGATTACAGACTTCTCGCCATACCGTGATTACAAGCCTGTCGAAGTTAGCGGTCAGCCCCTCTCAGAAATGATTATTGAGGAGCGCCGCTAAGGTGGCAGTCTTCTTCTGCGACAGCAGCGCCATCGTCAAACGATATGCCGCCGAGCAAGGCACCGCATGGCTCACCGGCGTCACCGATCCTGCCGCTGGTAACCGCGTGTTCGTTGCCGCCATTACCGGAGCTGAAGTCATCGCAGCACTCGCGCGCAAGCGGCGCGGACTACATCTCTCGACAAGTGACGCCGCTACAGCGATGACTCGTTTTCAGCACGACTACACCAACGAATTTCTGATCGTCGAAATCACTGCCGCAATTATCAGTTCGGCAATGGCATTAGCTGATAAGCATTTCTTGCGCGGCTACGATGCGGTGCAACTGGCGGCAGCAATCCAGACGCAGCAACGCCGCGATGCCCGCGGCATACCGGCACTTACTCTCATTACTGCGGACGATGATCTACTCACTGCAGGAATAGCCGAAGGGCTAGTTACGGACAATCCGAATGTTCATTGATTATTCAATTAATCGCGTACGCAAATAACCGAGTAACCAGATAATTATGATTATAACTGTGGCCTCATTCAAGGGCGGCGTAGGTAAGACGACAACCGCCGTACACCTCGCCGCTTTCATGCAGCAGAGCGCGCCGACGCTTCTCATCGACGGCGATCCGAACCGCTCTGCCACCGGATGGACGAAGCGCGGCGAGTTGCCTTTCCGCGTTGTTGACGAACGGCAGTCCGCGAAGTTTGCGCGCGACTATGAGCACATCGTCATTGACACCGAAGCGCGCCCGGAAGAAAGCGACTTGAAAGAATTAGCCGACGGATGCGACTTGCTCATCATTCCGACGACGCCGGACGCGCTCGCTATTGACGCGCTCATTCAAACCGTTGCGGCGCTGGAGAAGATCGGCACTGACCGCTTCCGCATTCTGCTGACGATCATTCCGCCGCGCCCGTCACACGACGGAGACGAAGCCCGGAGCCTCATGAGCGAGCGCGGACTGCCACTATTCACCGGCGAGGTTCAGCGGCTTGTGGCATTCCAGAAAGCGGCACTCGCTGGCGCGCCCGTTTACAAGGTTAATGATCCGCGCGCAGAGCAGGCATGGAATTGTTATGTAAACGTCGGGAAGGAGATCGCCGCTTGACCACTCGCAAAAGCAAATTCAGCAGTTTGTTCGACGCACGGGGAGCGCAAGGCGCAGAGGGCGAGAAGCGCAGGCGCGGGCGACCTTCCGGCGACGCGGGCGGGAAGCGCGACAACAAGGCCGAATACACACAAGCATCCGCTTATGTCCGGCGTGAAACGCATCGCACCGTTAAATCAATGCTTGCGCTCGAAGGCAAAGAGTTTAGCGAGTTGGTAGAAGAGTTATTGAGCGAGTGGATTAAATCGCGTAGCTGATTATTCGAGTAAGCAGTTACGCAAATAATCGGTTAATCGAGTAATCGCTTACTTAATTACTCAATCTAAAAGGCTTACGGGAAAATAAAGATTGACTGTTTTACGTTTGCCGTGTCTTAATGCGGCGTGAATTTCGGCTCGTCTTACTTGCGTCTTGCTAACGCGAGGACAGATCGCAACTCTGAGCGATTGGCGAGCCGAATCTTAAATCAGAGTAGAGCCACAGAGAGGCAAGATGTCAGACACCGAAACGAAAGACGCACTAGCTCTGGAGATACTCGAAGAGGCTCTGCAACAATGGCTAGAAGAGGGAAGTAAGGCGGGAGAGAATCGAATAGCTTATAAAGCACCAGACGGCGAGATGATCGTTGAATATGAAGGTGAGCATAAGCAAGGCTATGGAACTATTATTTGTCGCCTCCTGCCAAAAAAAGCGGTAATCAGAATTCTCAGTGAGTGTGAGCAATTATTCGACGGATTCATGCTCAGGCTCCGAAGTGGAGAAACGGTCGAGGAAGCACGCTCCGGCGAGCAAGAATGGGAGACCGGGTTTCGTGATCGCTCGATTAGGCGCCTTGCATGGTTTGCGACTTTGATGATGCTTGAACATTTCAAAATGCGGCTTGGCGAGGCTCAAGAAGTTAATTTCCATACCGCACTACTTGGAACAGGAGCAGCATGGGCTAGTATGTGCGCGCAACTGAATATTGATCCTACAGTTCGGTCGGAAGTTAATGGCCTGCCACTTATCGAAAAGCATGTAGGGCAAGTCGCAAAGAGAGAAGAATCATTCATAAGGGAATTACTCCAAGATTTACCTAAGCTACACATTCCAGAGAAAGGAAGACGATCCGACTGGACATCTTGGAGCAAGCAAGAGCGGGAAGCCGCATTCCATAAAGCACTTGAGGAAGTGAAGTCTGCAAACAAAGGACGCTTTCCTACTCTCAATCTTGTGGCAGGGAAGATCAACGCTCATCACATGCTAAAACCTCGGCTAACTGGAAATGTGCTAGGGAAAACACTCAAAGCAGATGGGGTTGATTGGGTAAAAGCAAGAAACTGATTAAATACGCTCCCATTTAATCAGTTTTATTTTCTGCAAAACGAAGAGATTTATTAGCCGAAACATTATGCAAAGGTATAATGTCGCTTGAAAAGTAAAAGGCTCGATCCATCCCTGCAAAAAGAAGATCGAGCCTGTTTGATAGAACCGCTTTTGAAAAAGCGGCGACCGCCTTTTTACCGGCGACCTTTGTGTAAAGATACTCGAACGGTCGCGGTGAAGGCAAGCAAGAGTTTTCACCGGCGACACGAACCGCTGCCGAAGAGGACAGCGAGCGCCAGTTAGTTTTAGTTCGCACGCGCCCGCGCGCGATAGTCAGAAAGCCTTTGATGTTCTCGGTTGTCGTGGCCGAAAACATCGAGGGCTTTTGCTTTTGAAAAAGAATTGAGCCGCCCAAGGCAGGCGGCTCAATTCAAGAACATAAATCTGTTGGCACAGATGGAGTAACGAAAATGATTATAACTGAAAACAAATCTCACGCAAGCCTAAAATCCTATCGGACGCCAGAGCGTCCATTTCCGCACATGCAGCCGCGCGGCTGCGAATGTCCGGGCTGCAATAATCACATCGAAGCTCTCGACGAGATGATCCGGCAATTGTCTTCCGAGTGTGACCGCCTTCGACGCGAAAACGACTCTTTCGGGAAGGCGGTGGCGGCATGAGCGCGCAATCATCGACTTTCGCCCGTCGCACAGCATCACATCACCCGTCATCACACAGCGGACGGATCGCGCGCGTCTCGCGCAAAGCTCCGTGTTCAATTTGCGGCCACCGTGACTTCTGCGGAGTAAGTTTTGACGGCGCAATCGCATTCTGTATGCGTGTCGCATCCGGCAGCTTCCAGACCGCACGCAACGGTGCGTATCTACATCGCCTCATCGAAACATCAGGCGCGCCTTTACCACAGATGCCGACTGCACCGGCAGCCGCGCGCAAGGTCAACGTCGCCGACGAAGCACGCCGCCACACCGTCTACACGGCTCTCTTGCGCGAGCTTCAGCTATCGCAGGCCGACCGTGCGAGCCTGCGCGCGCGCGGCCTGAATGATGAAGTAATCGAGCGCGAACAATTCAGAAGCACGCCGACCAGAGACGAGGCCGACCGCATCACGCGCCGCCTCGCGCAAGACTTCGACTTAACGGGCGTCGCTGGATTCTATCGAGAGCATGGCACGCCGCGTCTCGTCTGGACTGACACCGGCTTCATCATCCCGGCGCGCGATCAGCACGCGCGCATCAGTGCGCTCATGTATCGCCGCACGCACGCGCGCAAAGATGAAGATTTCGGAAAGTACATCTGGATCAGCAGCGCCGAGGATCGCAACGGCAAACCGCGCGAGGCGGGCGCATCCTCCGGCGCGCCGTCGAACTATGCCAACTCGCACATGATGAAGGACGCGCGCGAACTAACAATCTCGGAAGGCATACTTAAATCGAAAGTCGCCGCGCATCTTCTCAATCAACCTGTGGTCGGCAACGCGCCGTCATGCTTCGGCGAGAGATTCGCCGCCGATCTCAAAAGAGACTTTCCACAACTACGCACGATATTTGTTGGATTTGACATGGATTTCAAGAAAAACGAATCCGTCAAGTCTGCGCTCTTTCGCCTCGTCGAGCAGCTTGAACAGGCACGCTTCGATGTGCGCATTCGGACGTGGCCGGATAAATGGAAAGGGCTTGACGACTTCTTACTTGCTATCGCCTCACAGAAGGAGGTAGCCGCGTAATGAGCGCCAACATCGCATCCTTCAAAGATTACAAACCGACGTACCTGAGACGCCGGATAACGCAGGCAGATGCCACGCCGCGCGCCGACTCGATCATTTCGGATATGGCCGACGGCAATCTGGTGACTGAATTCTTTTTCTCTTTCGCCGGGTTCGACTATTCCGAGAGCCATTTGATTCTGGCGCTCATCGGCATCATCGGCGACGGCCATGACAGCATCGAGCTTTACGATAAAGACATTGCGAAGGCTGTCGGCTGCGACGAGCGCACCGTCCAGCGATGGCGCGCTGCCTACATGAAAAAGGCGCAGAAGAAAAGTTTTTGGCCGATGGGAATCAAGCAAGGGGATTACGTCAAAGGCGAGAAGCGCTATCTACCGACCACATATTACGTCACCTTCGCCGAACCACTTGAGCAAGCTGTCGCAGCTGCGCGGGCAGATGCCGAATATCGAACTAATCGGCGAGGGGCAATCGAGCGCGCGGCGGCACTTTATTACGAAGACATCCCGCAGGCTCCGCCGGTCGTCCGAAAAGACAAGCAACCGCGCGCCGTACAAACGCCACTCGCGCACCTAAACGGCGCAGCGAAGAAACTCACAAGTGCGAAAATTACACTCCAAGATATGCCGGAGCTGCAGCGCCGGGCGTTCGTCAACGGGCAGGGCGATGAGTTGCGCGCGGCGATGGAGAACTTGCGGCAGCAGATGGCCGAATTAGAAGCCACGCTGTCGGGTGAAAAGTTAAGTGTTGTGAATAAAGAAGATGAGTATATGCCCGACATTTTGTCGGGTACCCCCCCGGACGATGAAAGCGTGCCTGCTAGTGTCGTACCTAAAGAAGAAGAAGGTACGACACTGCCGAGGCCCGAAGTGCTTCCGGATCCTGACGCACTCGCGAAGTGGGATCGCACCTTTGCATGTTTGACTCAGCCGCGAGTTATACAAACGGAAGTCGAAATTGCGCCACCACAGCCGGAATACTCGCCACCGCGCGAGCTTGAATACTTACGGGACGCGACCGGGCCTGCTTTGACGGAATTTGACGATGATGAGTTATATGAGCGTGTGGCAATCTTGATCGAGGATGGTGGTTTATCGCATGAGGAAGCCGCGCGGCGCGCCCGCGCAGAATTGCAGGAGCAATGGGAGTAGCTCGCACACAGGAGTCTTCCGCGCTCGTGCGCTGCCAGCAACTCGCCAAGCGTTCGGCGTTTGATTTGAGCCTCGCGCACGACGCCGGAATAAGCGCGCAGCTTCCGTTTGTGCATCTGGCGAGAATCAAGCGGGCGCGTCGGGAGATGAATGACTTGATACGCGAATTAACAGCGGACGCCGCCCGGCCAGATCAAGCAGAGAATTTCGAGGAGTAAGAGCATGGCAGTAAAAGCAGAACCGGCGCGGCGCACACATTCGAGCCTAACAGCTTCTATGATCGGCTTATTTCCATCAGGCGCACGGATCGCAAAACCTTCGACGGTTTTTCAATTCCGAATGCTGCAATTTTCACGGATTTACCGCCCACTTAAAACGTTTTAAGTGAGATTCAGGTTGACAGAGGTTGACGAAAAGATTTCTCGGACACACGGCTAAAACATGAAACTTACAGCATTCATGGCAGTTGCGGGGTGATAGTCAAATTTTCCGTCAACGTAAATTTAGCAGTTCGACTTAAACCGGATTTGAGTGGGAGTCCTAGACTTCTCGAAATGAAAGGTTCTGCACGATTTTGCAAGACACAGCCGAAAAATTGACAGCAAAACAGGAGCGGGCGCTCGTCGCTTTGCTTTCGACGGGTGGCATAAAGGAAGCTGCCGAGTTGTGCGCTGTGAACGAATCAACGCTCTGGCGCTGGCTACAATTGCCGACGTTTCAGACGCGCTACCGTGCGGCGCGCCGACAAGTGGTCGAGACGGCCATTGCGCAACTGCAACAGGATTGCAGCATCGCCGTGCGCGTGCTGCGTGAAGTTGCCGAAGATAGAGAAGCGCCCGCGTCGGCGCGCGTGTCGGCTGCTAAGACGATCCTTGAGCAGAGCGTGAGCGGGATTCAGCTTATGGATTTGCAGGAGCGTATCGAGAACCTTGAACAAATGCTTGCCGCACAGGGGAAGGGGAAGAGGTGGGGCTAGAAGAACGGCTTAATCGTTTGGAGCAGCGCATGGGCCTGAATCGTGGAGCAGCCACGGGGCCGTGCGTCATCATCGGAGCCGGAACCGATTACGAAATAGAAGTCCCGCTTCGACTGCGGCCGACCATCGAGCAAGTTTATCGCGGCGCGCCCGGCTGCGATCCTGTGGTGATGGATGCTTATAACCGGCAGCGAGCGGATCGCCGTGCGCGAGCTGAAGAAACAATGCGGATGTTTGAAGACGAAGAAGAAAAGATATGAGTTCCAAAGGAAAAATCAGAGCCAAGAAACATCTGAAGCAACGCCTGCGGCGCGCCGGTGCGTGCGTGACCTGCGGGCCGATGTTGAAATTCCCGGAACCTTCCGCTGATAGCACGAGCACGGCGACGGTTGCCTGCATCTCCTGTGGCCGCATAATTCGATTTAAGTATATTGCGGGCGATGCGCAGTCGGAAGAAGCGATAGGCACTATTGTGCAGAGCTTCGCTGTTCGCGGTGGGCTATGCCCGCACGCCTGCACGGTCTCCATCAATGATGAAATGTGGATGGATGGCCCGGAGTGTCTTTCTTGCACCAAGCATCGCGCCTTCTTTCAGTTTGCGACTTCAGCTAATCCCGCACAGGCGGCAGCGCAGGAATAACAAGCCTTAATCATGGCGACGTCCACTCACGAATACATTGTAAGAATTCCGCTTAAACTCGACACGTCGAGCATCAAGGAAGGCTCGCGCGAGACTCTCTCTGCTTTAGAGAAGATGACTCAAAAAGCGCAGGCTATGTATAACCGCCTGCCTCAATCGATTCAACGCGCCTTCGAGCAATCAAGCAAGGCCACCCAAAGACTTCACGCCGCCGATGTCAAAGATTATCAAAAAACAAGCCGTGAACTATTACGCATCGCCGAAACGACGGCGAAGCAATCGGCAAACTCCTACGAAAAACATTTAGGCGCGAGTTTCTTTTCACGGCTCGGCAGAGAAGCCACAGGTGCGTTTAAGCGCACCTTCTCGTTTGGCAGCGGCAGCGGTGGTGGCGCAGGCGGATTCCTTCCCGGCCTCGCTAATATCTCGGAAGTCATACAGGGCATTCCGCAGATCGGACGGCTCGCGGGCGCGCTCGTTTCACCACTCACGAGCGCGGCAGAAGCGGGCGTTAAATTCAATGCGTTTTTGGAAACATCGAAAATCGGTTTCACAACATTACTCGGCAGCGAAGAAAAAGCAATCGCGCATCTTTACGAACTTCAAAGGTTCGCCAATACGACACCTTTTCAATTTGAAGATTTAGTCGGTGCGTCACAGCGAATGCAGGCTTTCGGATTCTCGGCGCGCGACATTATTCCGACGCTGACCGCTGTCGGCGATGCCGTTTCTTCGACGGGTTCGATAAGCAAAGAATCACTTGACGGCGTGCTGCTCGCGCTCGGCCAAATAAAAACCAAAGGCAAAGTCTCGGCGGAGGAAATGAACCAGCTTGCCGAGCGCGGGATACCAGCGTGGGACTTGCTTGCAAAGGCCATCGGCAAGACGGTCGCACAGACGCAGAAACTCGCGCAACGTGGACAGCTAAACGGCGGCGCGGCGGTGGAAGCCATTGCTGCGCAGATGGAGGCGCGCTACGGCGGACAGATGGGGCGCGTCTCGAATACTTTAACAGGCCGTTTGAGTAACCTCGAAGACATACGGCAGCAGGCGCAGGGCAAGGCCACAGAAAACTTAACGCGTGATATTTCGGAGACTGTCGGCGCGGCGCTTAACAAAGGCGACGTTGCGAGTAGTTTGGCGGCAAGCATCAACATGGCTATTTCGCCCGTCTCCGGTTTGATAAAGACGGCGGCTGTGGGACTGCTCGGCGGCGGCATCACGAGCGGATTGACCGAAGGCATCGCGGCTGGCAAGGGTGCAGTGCTTAACGCTGCGATGGACTTGGGTCTTGGCTCAATCGAGGCTCTGGCGTCGAGCATCGGCGCACAATCGCCAGCTACGAAGTTTATTGAACTCGGCGAGTTCGCGGGGCAAGGTTTTGAAATCGGATTGATGAACAGCACGCGGCGCGCCTTTGTTAATTTCGAGAAACTCACTCAAAAGCAAATTGAAAATGCGCGCAAGATTATCGAAGTCGGCAAACAGATGGGCGCGCCGGAGAAGCATATCCGTGCCGCAATTTCTACCGGAATCGTTGAATCGAATCTTAAAAATCTCGGCGACTTATAGCTAATTGCACTTGCATTGGCACTGCGAGTACGCGATAACTTTCAGCATGAAAGCGTACTCAGCAGATTTACGTCAAAAGATTGTATGTGCCTACGAAAACGGCGAGGGCACGTTGGATGAGATCGCCGACATTTTTTCGATAGGGCGGCGCACCGCCGCCAGATATTTGAAACTGCATCGCACGGGTGGAAGTTTGCAGCCCAAGCCGCATGGCGGCGGCGTCCCGCTCTCGCTGACCGCGGAACATTTAACTGCCATTGAACAGCGAGTCGCCGAACGGGGCGATGTAACGCTTGATGAATTAGTCGCCCATCTACTTGGCACGCAGAAGCTGAGAGTGCATCGCGCGACTGTTTGTCGTTGCTTGCAGCGATTGGGCTTGTCTCGCAAAAAAAAGTTTGGCGGCTTCCGAAAGAGACGAAGCAGCCAGAGATTTGTTCCGCCGCCGAGTTGCTCAGTTCGAGCGCAAACGACTTATCTTCATTGACGAGGCGGGCTTTCACTTGGCGATGACGCGACTCTATGGACGCGCCAAGCGTGGCATACGAGCGCGGCATAGTGTCCCAAGTAATCGCGGCATGAATCTGTCGGTAATCAGTTCCTTGAGGTTGCAAGGTGTCGTTGCTTCTTTGAGTGTCGCGGGAGCGATTGATACTCCAATCTTCGACACCTACCTCAACCAACTGTTTCTCCCACAGATTGAATCTGACGATGTGGTTGTGTTGGATAATTTGCCGGTGCATATTTCAAGTGACATCGAAGCGGCGGTCGCTTCACGAAAAGGACACGTCTTATGGTTGCCAGCGTACTCGCCGGACTTATCACCGATTGAACCGTTTTGGTCGAAAGTTAAAACTTCCGTGCGCGGCAAAGAGCCTCGGACAGAATCGGAACTAAACACCGCATTGACTACTGCCATCAATTCCGTGGTGCTTCAAGACATTGATGGTTGGTTCAGACATTGCGGCTATTAGTGCCAATGCAAGTGCAAACCGCTATAGGTGCGCGCAACGATCATCAATCGCATGGTGTGTTTCAGCAGCAGCCGTTTGCTGAATGGGGAACGATCAAGCAGACAATGGATGTCGGCCATGCCGCGATGAAGTTTTTCGAGCACGCCGCGCGAATGGATAAAGAGGGCGTGAGTGCAGGTGAATTGGCGGCGCGCGTGCAGCGTCCACGCAAAGACTTGCGCGGCCTCTACGGTGACGCGTTGCCCGCAGCGGATAGCATTATTAGTCGGCTCGTTGGTACTAGCAACGCATTGCCTGTCCGCGTTGTCGGTGGCGACATGGGCGCGCCAACCGCAGCCGACAATGTTTACATGCGCAACAAGATGCTTGTGCGCGCGCGCCAGCGCGAAGACTACGGCGGGCGCGATCCGTTTCAAATGCCGGACTGGGCAAAGCCGAAAAGTGCATTGGTCGATGTTGCCGCACTCGCGCTGCCCGTAGGTAGCCTGTTAACTCGCATTCAACAGATCGACGGTTTACTGCCGGAGATTCCGCGAGTGTTCGACGAGTCCGCGCGCGCCGCTGAAAAGGCACATCTCGCCGCGTCTTATCTACTCGCGGACATAGAGCAAACGGGCGCGGCAGGTCAGAGCGTCGCCGACTCATTCAACAAAGCAGACCAAGCAACAGGCGCATGGGCTGATCGCGTTATTCAGAAAGGCGACCAAGTAAACGAAGTCTTCAAAGAGCTTTCCAAAAGTTCGGAGTCAATACTCGTCGGCGCATTCACGAACGCGAAGGGCGGCATCATGGGTATCTTCCACGACATCGGCGCGGGCTGGTGGCAGATGCTCAAGCAGATGGGGGCGCAAGCTATTTCGACGAATTTGAATAAGTTGGTTTTTGGTGACACGTCGAAAGATGCGGACGCGGGCGGCGGTCGCGGCTTGCTCGGTAGCATCATCGGCAAATTGTTTGGCGGTGGCAAAAAGAGCGGCGGCACATCTATAGCAGTTCTCATTCGGATGCGACTGAAGCAAAAAAAGCCCGATCTGCTTCTGATGTAGAAGATTCACGGGTTGCGCGCTAAAGAATTAGTCGCACTCATGTGAAAACCGCTATAATTCGTCAATTTTAGCTGATAGTCCGATCCCGGCAAACAGCACTGTAACGAACGCGCTCTTGAATAGCGGCGGGCGTGTTGGCGGCTCCTTCGGATTCGGATTGCCAAGCGGCAGCGTTCTGAAAGATTTGATTAACAGCCCGGCCATCGCCTCAGCCGCTGGCATTACCGCTCCGGCTTCGCTTTCTCTTCCGAGTGGCTTTCCCGTGCCAGCCTCAATATCGAGCGTCGGCAAACAAATCGGAAACTTGCCGTTTACGGCTTTCGGTAAAGGCGGCTCGTTATTCGGCAGCGGGCAATTATTCGGCGGGCTAGGCTTCGGAAGAACGGCGGGCAGCGGCGGCGCGTTTGCCTCGCTCGCTCCGCTACTCGGATTACAACTTGGCGCAGGGCTTGGCGGCGGCGGACTCGGCTCAATCATCGGCGGCATCGGCGGTGGATTATTGGGAGTCGGATTGACGGCTGCGCCTGCCATCTTCGGCGCGGGCGGCGCGCTGGCGAGTCCGCTCCTAGCTGGATTATTTTCAAACCCGCTCACGGCAGTCGCCGGAGGCGCGTTGTTAATTTCGGCGCTCATTCTCGGCAAAAACAAAGCGCGGCGCAAAGACGAGCAAAAGCGGACGCAGATACTGCTCGACTCGAAGTCGCAAATGTCTGAACTCATCCGCCGCGTCAACACTAACAAACTCGACGGCGGCGACGCGCTCAGGCAGGCCGGAGTGATTCGCTCGAATTACCTGACACAGGTCGGGCAACTCAAAGACAAGAAAACTCGAAAGATTGCCGAACAAACCGTCCGTGAGATCGACGCCATGACGACGACTTTGCGCGAGGCCGCAGATCTTCAGCTCAAGCGTCAGGAGCGCGGCAAAGCTCTCGTCCCGGAGTTTGCGGGCGGCGGCATGACGGGCAGCTTTACAAGAGCGGAAATGCAGCGCGTTCTCTCCGCGCGGCGTGGCTACGATATGCCGCTCGAACTCATCAAGGTCAAGCCCGGCGAACAATTCCTGCCGCCGCACGAGCACACGCGGCTTCTGGAGCGCGGCGGAATTATTCCCGGCACGGATCGAGGCGTGGACGACACCTTTATGTACGCGCCCGCCGGTTCCCTTATTCGCAATAAGAAACAGCAGGAATTTGCGGCGGGCGGCGTCGTCGGTGGTTATCCTGCATCTTCGTCGGCAAGTAATGAGCGCGGTGATATTCACATTACCGTTGCCAAGGTCTCTGTTGATGCGGAAAACATCGTGCTTGAAGGTTTGAAGTCGGATGACGGGCGCAAAGTATTCTTTAAGATGATGCAGAGCAATGAGGGCGCAGCGGCGACGGCTAAAAACGTTAGAAGCAGCATTCGGAATAATGATCTTTGATCGTAATCGCTAACATGGTGAGATAACAAGATATGGTGCTCGCTTACCATTTTGAAAAAGTGGCACCGAAGGAAACGAAACGTACTTTACCTCGCAAAGCAGGCACGCAATATCTTGCGCTCACGTCCGATAATCAACATGCGTTTTCAAAATGAGCGAACATAATGGCGATTATCGGACGCCCGGTATCAAGCGCGTAAGCACACCTGCGCTCGTCGTCTTCCGAGATTTTCTTTACCTGCTTGAATTTCTCCGCTAATCTTCTCACTGAAAAATCCGCATAGCCACTAATGCCGGACTGCGGAAATGTCGATCTTCATCCGACGCATTGCAGGGCGCACCGGTTCCCGGCTCTATCTTCCTTTGCGCGCGCCTGCTGTAATTTTTT
>MWWG01000035.1_pt1 | contig 18487 bp, 21 predicted proteins | sample 1047331 | NCBI WGS metagenome assembly MWWG01 (sample SAMN06349968, study PRJNA376086) | soil metagenome | isolation source: MG6-4 sample Antarctic (ecotone) soil | place: Antarctica | collected 2015-01-13 | reverse complement strand
TGAAGCTCACGCCCACCAACTCCCCGGCCGCGCTGCGCTTTAGCCGGGCCTCGATGCCCTGGGCCTTTAGTCGCGCCTCCAACTGCTCGACGCTCTGCACCTGCGGGTCGGCCATCGCCTCGACCAGCGCGGCCCGCACCACCTGGCGCGTGTCCTGCACCGGGGGCCGGCTGTCCTTGAAGCTCTGCCGCTGGCTTGGCAACGGATTTAGATTCAATTCCTCGCTGATAACCCGGATGGCTTTCAGGTTGAACCGGTAGTTATGGCCCGTTGGCAGCGCGGCCCCGCCGTCCAGCGGCACCCGGTTCAGGTAAATGTGAATGTGGTCGTGGTCCTTGTCGTGGTGTTCGTACACGGCCACCTGGTGCTGCTCCCACACATTGTAAGCCGCCCGCTCGGCTTCGGGTAGCTGCTTGCTCAGCTGGGAACGCAGCAGCTCACAATACCGCTCGGCGGCTTTCAGCTTCTGCGCGGTGCTCAGGTTTTCCCCTTTGGCCCAACTCAGGGACGTGTGCCATACGGGATTTTTGCACTGGCTGCGCTCGTCGGCTATGCCCTGCATCTCGGCCGCTAAGCCGCGTGGATTGCTCACGTCACCCAAATTAGAGCTGCCGATTAGCTCCGCTTTTTTCTTGGGGCTGTCGCCCTGGCGCACCCCGGCCCCGTAGGTCAGCGCCCCCTCAAAGTCGGCTCCTATCGTCGTCCGCGTTATCATCGTAGCGCCTGGTTTAATGCCTGGATAATGTCCCCTAGCGCGGCCTCGTCCACCCCATCCAACCGGCCCATATGGGCTAGTTTGAGATACTGATTCAGGTTCTTGCTCGTCGCCGAAATCACCCGTTTCAACTCAGCCGGGAGCTTCTGTTTCACTTCTAGCCCGAGTGCGGCCCGGCGAATAAATTCGTTTGTGTTGTGCCCGGCCTCTCTCGCTTTGGCCTGCATCAGCGCCTTATCCTCCGGCGTTAAGCGCAGACCGAGTACGGCGGTCTTGTTCCCTTTTGTTCCCTTTTCGGGTTTCTGCTGGGGCTGCTTCTCAACTTCCATAAGGCATTTTTTGACGTTGAATTTGAGCAAGACAAGGGAAGGTGAGCTTGCGAGCCGGACCGGTGCAATTGTACATGCAAACGCAGTTTGTATGTACAATTGCATGTCTTGCTGAGGTATAATACGAAATACGCGCATTTAGAACGAGTGGCAAAGAAAGATGGTTGGGCTATTAGTGCGAATTATCGAGTTTATATGAATTTGAGATAATTGGTTTACATGGTACAAAAGAACAAAATGGAGGAAAGCACGCACCTGTTAGAATTGCGCCCGTTCAATAAGAAGTGACATTTTCTCCTACTTCACTCTAAGGCATTTTTTATGGAAAGCGACAATCAGCAAAACAGGGACGATACCAGCCGCACTCCCAAAACCAAATTAACCCCGGAAGAATCAAAAGCGGCTCTTAATGCCCTGACTTCAAAAGTGGCCTCCACTAGCTTTTATGGAATTGACGCTCCCACCAGTGACCCCAACAAAAACCTTAATCCGAAAATCGCCGAATTTCTGAAATCGGCGGAAATCCAACACGACGAGCACTTGCCCGTAACGGCCGACCTTTTGGCCTCCACCCCCGCCCCGGTTCCCGCGCAACAGCCCCACGATTTTGCAATTGCAAAAGATACTCCGGCTTCACTAGCTCCTGCACCGGCTGCCGTGGCGGCTCCCGCTCTGGCTCCCTCGGCCGACCTGGAGCAACCCGCCGCCCCCGAATCCGACGAGTTGGCCACCGTCACCGGCAAGCGGCCCCTGGCCCACTTCGGCCAAGCCCTGCCGGCCACCAAGAGCAAGGCCAACCGCAAGCTCGTGCTCCAACTCACCCCGGAAGAGTATCAGTTTCTCGCCCTGGTGGTCGCTCTGCCCGATTTGAACGGCGTGGCCCTGCCGGACCTGGCCCGCGCCGTGCTCAAAGCCTGGCGCGACGACTACCGCCCGGACATCAAAAAATCAGCTCTTGCGGCTTTCAAAGCCTAAGGGTTAAAAACCGCAAAAGAAGGCACATAAGCGGAACTATTTGGTAAATAAACTATTGATTACCAATAATTTGTACTTTATTCGCGCCGCGCCCTGGTGTGCGAAGCTTTTGACTGGTTCCGTTTTGCTTTTTGTTTGGCCTGCGCCGGTCGCTCGGGACCAACAGGCCCTAAAAGCCTTTTTTTACCTCGCGCGAAACACAATTTGTGTATTTATAAAGCTTTGTTCTATTTGTAGGCTTCACAACTCATTGATTTTTAATCATTTGTATGATGTAAAAACTCCTTTTCATCACGTAAAAACTCCTTTTCATCACGTAAAAACTCCTTTTCATTACGTAAAAACTCCTTTTCATCACGCTGAAAACTCCTTTTCATCATGTTTATGCACCGTACAAAAACACCATTTGTAAAACATTGGTGTTTTTGTATTACTATTGCCCTTGAATCAGCCACAAACACACGATGAGCAAGGAGTTAGAAATCCGTCAACACAACGCCCTAACCAATGCCCGTTACGAATACACGGAGTTGCAACTAGACTTGTTCTTCTTCTTGATATCTAAGCTGCGTAAGGACCAAAAATCAGACACTTACGAGTTGGATATTAGAGAGTTGTCTGCCTTAACCGGCAAACAGTATCACTTGCCTTACTTGCGTAAAGCCACTGAAGACATGGGGTCACGTATGTTCGAAGTAGAAACACCGGAGCGCCACATGCAACTCTGGATGTTTCGCAGTGTGGAATATGTAAAGGGGACCAGAATCATTGAAGTAACGCTGTCGGATAAGATTCTGCCCTACCTATTCAATCTACAAAACAACTTCACCAGCTACGAGCTGGCCGCTGCGCTTCGTCTCAGCAGCAAATACGCCAAACGCATATACCCGCTGTGCAGCCAGTGGAAAGACAAGGGCGAAACCAAAAAATATGATATTGAGGAATTTAAGAAAATGCTTGGCTTGCTCGACGACAAGGGCAATGATAAAGCCGACCGGATTAGCTACTTGAAAAGCAAGGTATTAGACATTGCCGTTAAGCAAATCAACGAACACACCGAACTGCACATCAGCTACAAGCTGGAGAAGTCGGGCAAATCTTTCAAAAACATCGTTTTCACTATCAAGCCGCAAGCCCTGGCCGATACCATCCCCTTCGACTTGGTGCCGGGCGCAGTTGCTCCCGCTGGCCTTCAGCAGCACCAGGTGGACAACGCCGGCCGGCTGCTGGCTCAGCTCGGCATCATCACGCCCGCCCTGGTGGCGCAAATCCTCAGCAGCGCGGCCCACGTCGCGACCTGCAACAAATTTGCGCACGACCTGAAAACGGGCAAGCACACTAAATCGCATTCCCTCTCGGGGCTGCTGCTGACGATTTTGGGCATCAAAAAGGCCAGCAATGGGCCGCTGTTTGATAACAGCCTGAAAAACCCCGCTTAAATGCACTAGTAATGGCCCTGGAACCGCCGCAACTGCCGCAATTGGTCCTGGTAACAGCGGCGGACTTTACCGCCGCCTACGGGCAGCTTTTCATCCTGCTGGAGGAACGGCCGCTAAACGTGCTCCGAGTGGAAAACCTGTGGGCCGCCATGAACGCCTACGTGCAGCACCATCCGTGCCCGACCTGGCCCTTGGTGCTCGTGGCTGCCGATGGGGCTAGAAAGGTCATCGAATCTGTCCCGCAGCTACTGCTGCTCATGTCACTGGATACCTTATCCCAAAATTAGACAAAGCGTCCCAAAATGACTGGCATAATTCCAAGATACCTTGTCAATATTACCCCTGGGCGTATTACCAGGGGGTTATTTTTCGTGCTGGAAATAAAATTTTTTCTTGATTTACACGGCGTTAGCACATATTCTCGATATATCAGGGGGTGGCGGCGAGTTGGGAACGAAGTTTTATCTGCTATCTTTCTCCTGTTTTCACGCAACACTGAGTTGCCCACCTTAGCGCTCAGGGCCGCAAGCCGGAATGGTTGCTTCATCGTGGTAGGATTTAGCTCGCTTCTATTCAATGGTTTTTCTTTCCCAAGACCGATGTGCTGCTCTCCTACCAGTCGCTTGGTTCATGCGGTAACCCCTGGTACCGCGTCGGCCTCTACCGCCTGTATTTGTCCCCTGTATTACACCGAAAGCGCGTTTACGGGACGTACTCCCCTCAACGCACTGCTTGCCGATAACCCCGCATTTGCCCGGTTGGCCCACCCGTAGGGGAGCCGACCGGGTTTTTTGTTGCCTTTCCTGCCATCCTTCCCCAACGCCATGAAAAAGACTCTACCCGGCTCACTTGGTTTGTATCGAGTAGCACCCGCCTTGGCGGAATCTACTACGCTTACCTGCTGGCCCCTGGCCAGCCTCGCCTGGAAGTTGGTTGCCCACGTCCGCTAAGTGCTGATGACATGGCCACTTCCTGCCCTCGCTGGCCCACGCTCGTTGTAGCGCCTGGCTGGTATCTCTTCCGCACCCGTGGCACCGAGCGACCTAGCCCGGCGGACAAACGGGCACCCCTGCGCTAACAGGGGGCCGTTTGTTCCGCCTTGCTGGGATTACCGGGGCCGGCGTATCGCTGCGCCAGCCCCACCCGCTTCGGATTGCCGGTTCCGGCGGCCTCAGCTGAGGCTGCCGGGGCAAGGACTCACCGCGTGAAACGGCGTCCGAAGTTACAAGTTTCCACTTCTAACTTCCGAGAACAACATGCATCTTTTAACAAAAATGGTCCTGCGCGTTGCCGCAGTCACGGCCTTGGTATGCAGCCTGGGCGCTCCGGCCCAAGCCCAAGTTATTCGCCTGGGCAGTACCGTGAGCGACCCAATTGCACCGCTGCCAACTGGCAATCCGGCCTTTACCTGCATTCCTACCTCCAGTTCAACGGTGCAAACGCTGTACTTCGACGCGCAAGGCAGCGGGGCCACCGACATCAACTGGCGGCTCGAAGGCGACCACACCCTGGTGAGCACTCCGCCCTTGAACGGTACGACGGTGCAGTTTTACCCTTCCGGTTACGGAAAACTACGCGTCACCGTCGAGTACTACATCAACACCGGCACCACGACCGGCCCCATCACTTGCGGCGGTTCAACCATTACTTGTACCTACCCGGTGCGCTCCCGCGCCACGGTGGTAACGGAGTTCTATAAGACTTTCCCCAAGAGTGCTTACACGGTAAAAGGCCCCACTTGCGTACCGGCTAACAACCCGTCTGTGGTCTATTCGGTAAGCCCTAACCTGATTTCGACAGACACTCAAATTCAGACGGGTATCGGCACCGATTCCTACACTTGGACAGCCCAGTACACGAGTGGTCCCGATTTAGGTAGTGCCGTAACGCTTGACGTAAGTGGTGCGACAGCAGTCGTTAAAGGCAACGAGGATGGCAACCCATCCAGCCTCCTAACGGGCTCGTTTGATATAACAGTACAAGTGGGAAGGTGTAATTCTGCCCCCACCGACAAAACGACTATCAGCGTAACCGTTGCGCCAAACCTCGGGAATAATATTACCGGTTTCCCTTCCTGCGTGCCGATAGGAACCACCAGCGCCTCGTTTAGCCTTGCGACACAAACTGGGGTGAATTATACCCTTAGCACCTCGGTAGGCACGCTTTCTTCAACCTCCATTACAGGCAACGGTTCGTCCCAATCCATAACCATCAGCAACCTAGGCACGACTGCCACTGGTAATGTTACCATCATCGGCGTTGGTGGCCCTACCGCCTGCTTCGGTACTCAAACCAGTATTCTGTACGTCGGCCGCCAACTGGTGCCTGGGACGGGAGCGGGCCAGAATCAGATTCCACAAACTTGCGTAGCCGCGACGGGCACGACCACGCTCACGCTTAGCAACCCCCCGGTGGGGCAGACCCTCAACTGGACGATTTCAGGCAGTGGCTGGAACATCGTTTCCGGCCAAGGCACGGCCAGCATCGGGGTCACTCCCGGCACCGGCTCGGCAACGGTTTCGGTGCAGGCGGGTACGTGCAGCGGCGGCATCGTAACCAAAACGATTGGCGTGAGCGGCCCGGTGACAGGCTGCTCGTTCATCATTGCGAACTCGGGCGGGTCTACTCCTGGTTGCAGCTTCACGGCCTCGGCCGATGGTCCGTGCCCAACCAATAACAACCGCTTCACGGTCTGGAAGCTGTACGACGGCAATAACTTTCTGGAAACCAAGACCATTACGGGCAGCGCACAGTTCACACCCAGTGTTTCTTTCGACCATGCAAGCGACATTACCGGCACTGCCCGAGTGGACGTAACCGTAGTTAACACGGCTGCCGGGGGGCAGTGCCTGAGCGATACGTACAGCACCACGGGCCTCGACTTTGTGGCGTGTTTTTTCGGGCGGGGCGCGAACACGGCGTTGGGCACCGGAGCCAGCTCGACTAAGCAAAACGCTGTGCGGGTGTACCCCAACCCCACCGGGGCGCAGCTGCAAGTAGACCTGGTGCCGACCAAAGGCACGACCACCCTGAGCCTGGTGGATGCGCTGGGCCGGGTGCAACAGACGACGACCACCACGCAGGCTCATGCAACCCTCGATGTGCGGCGGTTGGCCGAAGGCGTCTACATGCTCCGGGCAACATTGCCCGATGGGAACGTGAGCAGCCAGAAAGTGCTCATTAAGCACTAGCTGGCAGGTGTGCGGCTAGCGCATGGCTAGCCGGCGACCGATTTACCTTGTGCCCCCTATTCCAGTTTTTTAGCTGGCGTAGGGGGCCTTGTCGGTGAAAAATCATCCTGCCCGCTCCCTATTGGCTTCGCGTATGCGCTTCCTGTTACTGTCCTATCTACGTGAAAATATCCTCGGCTGCTTGTCTGGTCGGGCGCTGGCCGTGGCGGCGCTGCTCCTGATTGTTTCGGTGGGGCAGGCGCAAACACTGCCCGCCCCGGTACCGGGCCTGCCCTTTTGGGAATGGCAAGCGCCGCGGCCGACCGGGCTAGGGTTAACCGATTTCTATGCTTTTAATGATTCGAGTATCGTGGCCGTGGGCGGGCACGGCACGGCCGTAAAGACCGGCAACGGCGGGCGCACCTGGCAGGTGCTGCCCACCGGGGTGGACCGGGCGCTGACCTCCGTGTCCTTCGCCAATGACCTGGTGGGGTGGATAGGCACCGAAACCGCGCCCACTACCGCTCGTCATCGTGTAACCGGCGTGGGCCGGCTGCTGCGCACCACCGATGGCGGCCAGAGTTGGGTCGCCCAAAGCATCGGCGAGCCGACGCTGAGTGTGCGCAGTCCACAGGTGGTGGCCGTGTCGCCCACCGAAGCCTACGTCACCTATTACCTTACCGGCTACCTGCCGGCCCCCAATAATAATTCCACGATTGACCCCGCCCCGAGGATGCGCCGCACGACGAATGGCGGGCAGACCTGGACCTTGGTCACGCTGCCTATTGGCGGCAGCTTCGACACCAACGGCACCATCAGTATTCCCCCGCTTTTTACCAGTGCTACCACCGGATTCATCATCGCCGGCTTTGGCACCTACCAACTGCTGCGCACCACCGACAGCGGCCAAACCTGGCAGAATGTGGCTCCGGGCACTCCCAGTACCTTCCGGCCCACCCAACTGACGTTCCTGACCGCGCAACGGGGCTGGCTCACGGGCATCGACGCGGGCGGCTCGGCCGTGCTCTACCAGACGGTGGATGGCGGGCAAACGTGGACTTTTCTAACTACCTTATCATTCCTCTCAAACGCTTACTCGGGTCCCATTTCCTTCGCTACCCCCCTACGGGGGCTGCTGACTGCGGGTCCAGAGAACTATGTAACGTCGGATGGGGGCCTTACCTGGACGCAAACGTCCACGGGGCCCGCTATTTTTTCTTCTGGCTTGTTCCAGCAGACGCGCCTGCTGCCCGGTGGGGGCGGGGGCTGGTCCGTGGGAAGTGTCGGCAGCCTCTACCGCACCCGAGACTACGGCCAGAGCTGGCAGTCGCGCTCGTCGCTGCCGCCGGCCTACCGCACCAACGCCCTGGGAATGCCCGACCCCACCCACGGCTGGGCCATCCCCTTTTTTGCCGACATTCAAAACTACACGACCCTGCTGCGTACCCGCCACCGGGGCGAGGGCTGGCAGCCCCTGTCGCTGGAAGGGGCCTTGCCCGGCCTGAACTGGCAACAAAACGCCATTCTGCTAGGCGGGGCCTTCCCCGACGCGGACACGGTGTGGGTGGTGGGGGCGGAATACGACGCGGCGCAGCAGCCCATCGGCTTGGTCTTGCGTACGACCACCGGCGGGCAGAGCTGGCAGCGCCAGTCGCTGGGCGGGGTGTACCTGTTGGGCGGCATTAACGAGATTGGGAGCTGGGGGACGAGCCGGGCCGTGGCCGTGAGCCAGTTGGGCAAAGCCCTGTTCGTGACCCGCACCGGGGGCGCGAGCTGGACCAACGTCCCCAACCCGGCCCCCCGCCGCCGGCCGCAGCGTGTGACCTGGGCCGATTCGGCCACGGTGTACGTTACCACCGATTCGGCCGTATTCTTCAAAAGCACCACGGCCGGGCGCACCTGGCAGGTGCTGCCCATGCCGGCCTCCAGCACGTATTTTAGCCCTCTCTATAATTTCGCCTTTACCTCGGCGCAGGTGGGGTACCTGGCCGATGGCCTGGGCATCTGGAAGACGACCAACGGGGGCACCTCCTGGCAGTTTACCGATGTCAGCGCCCAAGCTTCGTTCGATTTAAACGGCAATCAAAACCCGCTTTTGGCGGGCGTCAGTTTTCGCACCAAACAAGCCGGCTGGGCATTCGGCCAAACCGACTTCTTCCAAACGCAGAACGGCGGGCAGACCTGGACGAAAGTCGCTTATGTGTACGGCGGCGGGAGAGGTACGCTAACAACCGGACCGGGCGTGGTAATCGACCAGTACAACGCAGTGGCCAGCGGGAGCGGCGTGGTGCGCTACTCCGAGAAGTTCATTCAGGCCGATACGTCCCGCAACCAGACCCGGAGCTACTGCGCAGGCGGTTCGCTCACGCTGGGCTTTACCACGGAAGGCACTTTGAGTCAGCTTCCGGCCGACTACCGGGTGCAGGTGTCCAACCGGATGGGGCGCTTCCGCAACGGCGAAACCACCACCCTGGTGCCCACGGCGGCCAGCAGCGCCCGCCTGCTCGCCGTGACGCTGCCCGCTACCCTGCCCGCCGGCACCCGCTACCGCCTGCGTGTCATCGCCGCCGACAGTTCGGTCCTCGGCGGCGACAACGAGCGCGACCTGACGGTGAACGCCCTGGCCACGGCCAGCATCAGCCCGGCCCCTGCCATGCAAAGCATTTGCCAAGGCAGCAGCCTCGTGCTCACGGCCTCGCCCAACCTGGCCCAATATGCCTGGAGCACCGGCGCGACGACGCGCAGCATCACGGTGAGCACGGCCGGCACCTACACCGTGCGCGGCGCTGCGGCGGCGGGCTGCCTCGGCCCGGCCTCGGCCCCGGTGACGGTGGCCGTGGTGCCGCTGCCCACGCTTCCCCTGGTCGTGCAGTTGCCGACTGGCCAGCTCAGCGTAAGCGCTCCCGTAACAGGGGCGACCTACCAGTGGCTGCTGGCTGGCTCCCCTCTGACGGGCGCAACGGGTGTGACTTACCCCGCGACGGGTACACCGGCACCGGGCACCTATACAGTCGTCGCCACGGTAAACGGCTGCGCCTCGGCCGCCTCCGCGCCGTTGGCCGTGGTGCTGGCCACCCGCCCGCAACAACTCGCCGGGTTCACACTCTACCCCAACCCGGCCCGCACCACGCTATGGCTGGAACGGCCGGTGGGCGCGGCGGCGGCCACCGTGCAGCTGCTCGACGCGACCGGGCGCGTCGCCTGGCAGGGCACGGCCGGGGCCGGCATCTCCGCCTTCCCGGTGCAGCAGCTGCCGGCCGGGCTGTACCTGGTGCGCGTGCAAACGCCGACCGGCCCGCCGGCAGTCCTGCGGGTGGTGGTGGAACACTAGGCCACTCCCCTACCGGCCAAACACCCGCTGCCACAAGCTGCGGCGCGCCGGCTCGTTGAGCCGGGCAGCAATGCCCTCGACCATCTGGGTGAGCTGCTCGACCTGCACCTGCAAGTCGCGGGGGCTGGCTGGTAATTGGGACTGCGTGAGCTGGCCCTGACAGTAGGCGCGCACGTCCTCGTTCACGAATTGGCCGATGGTCTTGCCGGCGCGCTGGGCGGTTTTCTCCACGACGGCCCGCGTCTCGAAATCCACGCCGCGCACGGCCCACAAGCCTGTATCCGGGGCCTTACGGGGCCTTCCCCCTTTCGCTTTGGGTTTAGTTATACTGTTTTCGGGTTCTGTTGCGCCCGTTTCAGCCGGTGTTATACTCAACGCGGGTTCTGTTGTGGCGTCGGTGACAGGAGTTATACCTAACTCCGATTTTGTTTCGTCCGGCTGCGGCTGCATAGCGGTTTAGTTAAACGTTCTGTTGAACGGCTAAAGTAACGACAATTCGCCTGTTCGATTTCGTATAACTTAACAAGAGGTTTAGTTAACTACATGTAACACCTTAATACATTGTTTTTTACCATCCGCATTAGCGTATTGAGTTGCTTTTCAGCCAGGCAGCGCCTTATCTTGGCCAGCACTAGGATAAACGGTTAGCTTCCCGACCATTGCCGGCTCGGGGCTCCTGGAAATTTGGCTTCGTGATAAGCGGTATTTCGCTCACTTGGCCGCAAGCTCATGGCCTACTGTAAGAGCGCCTGCCATTTTCTGATGCTTCGTGGTAAGCAGGTTTGTACTCTTTAGCCTAGTCAGACAGTACCTTAAACACCTGCCATATGCGCTCCTTTACTCTTGTAACTCTGCTTTTCCTACTTGTCACAACTGCTGTATCAGCACAAGCTACTTGGAAATTTCACCACGTCATCAAGGCATCACGACTGGGGCAGATTACCACCACCCGAAAGGCGAACAAGCAAGAGCAAGAGCAGGTGCAAGAGGTACCCAAGGTGAACGGTCGTATCATTCCGCTAGTCTGGCGAGACGACAGTACGAGCAAGAACCACGCTTTTCAACTGTGCAGTGCCAAGCTATCGGGCGTCATCACGCTGGAAAAGGGAGTGCCAGTTGTTGACTTTTGGTCTATTGGGTCAGACGCTGGCATTACGCAGAAAACGCCCCCCTGCATCAGCATGGAAACGGACATAAAAGACCGCAAATTTCAATTGGACCTGTCTCCCAGAGAGACGTTAGGGGACCCTACCAGAGTGGTTTCGGTCCCCTTTCGGGCTTGGCCTTTTAACGTAATCACTGTTCCTTTTCGGATAAGAGCAAAATACGAGGATGTGCCTACTACTGTCACCTCAAATATCGGTTTCGCGCTTAACGTGGGGCACATGAGGGGCTTCTCGCTCATCACCAATAGAGCCATAACTAACTATTCAGCTACCATTGGCGGCTTTATTGGCCTTTCAACCGCAGACTTAAAAAAGGCGCAGTATAAAGACCAATCCCAGTACGTTTCTGACCAAACCAATGCAGCGCTTTCCTATGGGGCAAGTTTGATTTTAGCGCGCAATAATTTAGGCGTGGTATTGTCATATGGGTGGGACCACAGTTTAGGAACGAAGTCTTCGCAGTGGATATATCAATAGGACTTACGCAAAATGGTTAACTTTTAGCCCCAGCGGGGCGGCCCGCCGGTAGTAAATAACTGTAAATGAGCCGTTAAGCCCTAGCGGGGCGACCCCGCATTTGGGCCACCCCGCTGGGGCTTTGCTTCTGTTAATCAATTCGTTACTACCGACGGGCCGCCCCGCTGGGGCTAAAGGCTCGCCCTTTGCGTAAGTCCTAATCAAAATCGGCCCTGGATTGGAATAGGTCTGAGCGCCAGTCTAGGCATACTATAAAATGTCCATTGTCAAGCAAATAGGGGAAATCTCTGAGGCGGAGGTTTTGCCCTATTTATTTAACAATACCCCTCATCGGTTGTCCGTGCTGGCGCGGGCGGCCGTCGAATCCGCGCAGGGGCAACTCGGCCGGGGCAACGGAGTGGCAGGCACTTTGCGGGGCACCCTACGGGCTGACCGGCGGGGCCGGGGGGCCTCGTAATGGTGGTAGTGGTGGTGGACGTGCACGGCCGTGTCGCGGGCAGCGGGGGGCGCGGGAGCCGCAGCGGGCAGGTTGACCGTAATGTTATTGATGGCGGGAGCCGGCACGGGGGCCGGCGTTTCCTTACACATGGGAAGGGTAACCGATAGCAACAGGAACACGCCAGCGATGAGTTCTTTCTGATTGTTGCTCAGGAATTGGGTTAAGGGTGTGAAGTTCATTTACTTACTCTGACTTTTCCCTTATCTAGTAATCCGTGAGTGCGCTCGATGGCTACTCATTAGCTAGACGGGGTGTCGAGAGTAAATAGTATGCTTTTAGTGCGTTGAACCTTAACGGCTTGGATTATCTGAAAATCTTCGCATTTTTCGTGCAGAAGATGAGAAGTTGGTTGTGGCGACCAGTTCCGATGGCAGGGGCTTTAGGGAGAAAAGGCAGCCAGAACGAGACGGGCTCTCTGCTCTCGTGGGAAGTGCCTGGCCGATGCTTACGTTTGCTGAAGTAACCTTTTTCACCCATCACCCACCCGTTCATGGAAGACAATTCCCCCGAAGGCCTGAAGCGCGAAACCACCGCCGGCCTGCTCTCCTTACTCGACTACGTTAAAACGAAGGTGCCCGCGGCCGACCTCGCCGAAGCACTGGAACAACTAGTTCGGGACTACACGGCCCACTCCAATTCCGATGCCGTGAGCATCAGCACCTTGCACGACACCTTGCGCGGCGTGCTCCACCAGCGCACCGGGTGGCACCAAACAGGTCCTGGCCAGTGGGTGCAAGACACCCCTAAAAATCCAGGATTGGGGAACGTCTACGAACCAACGCCACCGCCCGCCCCGCAAAACCCCGACCTGGGTAATGTCTACGACAAAAACTAGGGCCGCAAACAGCCGCTACGCGGCATCAGGGCACTGGCTGTGCTGGCTGGGCTAGGTTGTTTGGAACGCGAAGGCTACCTTGGCAAGCACTATGGTAAATGACTTCCTTCGCTTCCTGCTGCACTTGGCGCTCGATGTGCTCAACCGGGTGCTGGCCTACCTGATTCACCCGTTGCCGAAATGGCAAGTGCAGCTCGTGCGCGGGGCCGCCGCCGTCTCGACCATCGCCGCCGTAACCGTGTGGCTTAATGGCGCGAGCGTGGGGCAAAGCATGGCCCCGTTCTTCCTGCTGTTGCTGGCCTCGCGGCCGTTGCCGGCGCGAGGTCGCTGGAAATTTGGCCTCGTAATGGTCGGTATGTTCCTGCTCGTGGGCGGCATCCCGCTCTCCTACTTGTAGGCCCGCGGCCTGCTGTAAGCTGTCGGGTTTTCGTCACAACAGAGCGAAAAATTGCGGCAAGAAACGTGACCGCTCATTGGATAACTCCAACCTGGTGTCCGGTTCGGAAAACGGCCCATTCTTTCTTTGTGCCAGTAGATTTTTTCTTCCTCACCCCCTCCGCTCATGGCCGTTACCCTCAACATCACTGCTCCTGGCATCCCCGATGTCACCTATTCGATAGAAGTATCGAACGGCATCAGCATCCAAACGCTGCTGGAACTGGTCTACGACCAGCAGCACCAGCAGCAGCCCCCGCTGAGCTTTGGGCTCCAGTTTTACGGCACGCCGCCCCTGCCCATCGTGCCCCCGTCGCCGGGCGGCGGCCTGGGTTACCTGGTGGTAATGATTAACGGCCTCTCGGAGGCCATGCCCCTGTACTGGCATTTACTGGTGGATGGAAGGGAAGCGCCCTATGGCATTGATGAAGAATTCGTGCAGGACGGGGACATCATTGGGTTTGAGTACGGTCCTTACGTGCCGGAGCAGCACGGCCGAACCGGCTACAACGCCAAGTTGGCCACCAGCCGCTAGGCAGCCGGGCAGCATCCGCACCAAGCAGCAAGTCCATGCCCCGGCGCAAGAAGGGCGCGCAGGTCGCGGAGCTAGTGTTCTGTCAACTTAATTGCGACGCTAATTGTTGGTTGTTTTTCATTTTACATTCCCGTCATGGCTCGCCTCGCAACACCTGTTTGTTTACCCGCTTCTGATGTCTCCCGCCTGCGAGCCATTATCAAAAAAGGCACCCACAAAAGCCGTCAAATCACGCGGGCACGGGCGCTGCTGTTGATGGGAGAAGGCAAAAATGCGACCCAGGTGCAAGCCAGCGCGGGCGTTTCCGACACGCCGTATTACCGCATCAAGGGGGTCGCACAATAGTAGGAACGGAAAACAACGCTAAGCCTTGCTGAACTCGAAAAGCGAGCAGATTCGTCTCAATAAGTCAATTATTAAGGTCGAAACGGGCCATTGATAGGTGAGATAAGCAAAAGCAACAAAATAGCTTGGTCAAACCGTTGCTTCTTAAAAACAGCCTTAGTGGCGTTAAAACGTACGTTTTATGAGATAGCCTACCAGTTCAAAATTCCTTAGCGTTGTTTTCCGTTCCAACTATCGTGCGACCCCTCAAGCGGCGTTACCTGGCCCAGGGACTGGCCGGGGCGCTGGAAGAGCGCCCCCGCAGCGGGCAACCGGCCAAGGTGACCGCCGCCCTGGAAGCACGCATTACCAGCCTGGCATGCAGCGAAGTGCCGGCCGGCGCGGCCCGCTGGACCTTGTCCTTGCTCAACGAAAACCTGGTTTCGCTCGCCTGCATTGAGAAGATTTCAAACGAATCGATTCGACAAGTTTTAAAAAAAGCAAACGCAAACCCTGGCTGAAACAAATGTGGTGCATTGGCACCATCACGGGCGACTACCTGGCCAATATGGAAGACGTGCTCGACGTGTACGCGCAACCGGCCGAAGCGGGCGTGGTGCGCCTGTGTTTCGACGAGCGGCCCTGCCAACTGCTCGACCACGTACTGACCCCGCTACCGCCCAAACCCAACGCGACGGCCAAAGAACACCAGGAATACCTGCGAAAAGGCGTTTGCAACGTGCTGCTGGCCTACAACCTCGACACGGGCCAACGCCATTTGCAGGTGACGACGACCAAAACCAAGGCCGATTACGCCCATTTTAGGGACTGGCTCGTGCAGACCCACTACCCCGACACCCCCAAAATCAAGCTCGTGCAGGACAACTACGCGACCCATTCCTACGGGGCCTTTTACGAACACCTGCCCCTCGACACGGCCCGCGACCTGCGCCACCGGCTTGAATTTCACTTCACCCCCAAGCACGGTTGCTGGCTCAACAGGGCCGAAATCGAGTTTTCGGCCCTCTCCCGCCAGTGCCTCGACCGCCGCATCGGCACCCAGCAACGCCTCGAAGAGGAAGCCCGCTGTTGGCAGGCCAAACGCAATGCAGCAGCCGTCAAAGTCAATTGGTCCTTCACCACCGAAAAGGCCCGCGACAAATTGAAAAACAGGTACGCAGAACTAACCAAAATAAGTGACGAAACTAAGTTGACAGAACACTAGTTCCGCTTAATGGGATTTTTCAACGCCCGGCCCACTCATTAGAGTAGGTCGGGCGTCTGGGTTTCGTCCCTTAACATAATGTACGTTATGGTGCCCACCTTGGAAAAGTGGTGGGTTTGGCCCGGCTGCGCGGCCGGCTGCCGGCGTGGTACTTTGCCGGGGTGCTACATAGCCGGACCTAAAAAGATGCAGACAAGCAGCATGACCACGTTTAACCCAAAAAAGAAGCTCATTTCTTCGCTAGGTATCCGAACACCGGCCACCCAAAGGGCTGCGTAAAGGGCCGCCATCAGGAAGCGCAGCGGGGAATGCTGGCCGTAGCCGCTCCAAATGAACATGATAACCAGCAGCAAGTTAACGCCTTGAAGCTTGGAGTAGAGTTGCCAGCGTTGCGCTGAAGTGAGGGGGAATTGCACGACCATGAGTAGGAAAAGGCTAGTGAGAAAGGAAGATAGGTAGTTTTCGGCTGCTTAGTCCTGGGGAATGTGCCCGCCGCTGGGTTCAAGTACCCACTCCATCGCGGCGGCTTTCGCCCGCACGGCCAGCAACTGCCGCTCGGCCAGCTCCCGGCTCTTCTGGTGGCCCGCGTCGGGGTAGAGCTGGTGCAGCTGCTGGTGGCGCACCACTTCGTTTTCTAACTGCTCGTCTTTGCGGTCGAGGGCCTCTATGTAGGCGTTTGCTTCGGCTTCGGTTTTCATTAGATGGGGTTTTGCAATTGCAAAAAGGGGCTACACGTCGATTTGAATGTACCGCTGCCGGGGCGGCTGGGTGGCCTGGTGCTCGACTATTTCCCGCACGAATGCCCGGAGCTGGGCCACGCACACGGCGGCGGGCATTTCGGGGCCTGCGGGGGCGGGTTCTTCCTCGTCCGCGTCGTACACGAAGCTAGGCGGTACTTCCACGAGTCGGGCCGGCTCGATGTTATCCAAATCAGGGGTCCAGCGGCCGGCGTAGGGGTCGTTGCTGGGGTACTGCGGGTAGAGCTGGTTCATGGCTACGTCGATGTGCTGCATATCAATCTCGCCCAAAATGTAGCGTTCGTAGAGCTGCACGACTTCGGGCGACGGTGCCCCGCCTGCGCTGGCCGACACGCCGAAAGCCCACTGCACACTTTCTAGGCGCTGCTCAGCGGTGCGCTCGGTTTCGGAATATTGAGGTTCGCGGTCCTGGCTCATTGTTCAAAGGAAAAGCGGCGTACTGGCCGGGTGGGGGTATGCTGAATCCGCACAAAGTGGCGGCTGTCGTGCAAGCCATCGACGGAAAGCGAGATGCTGGGCGGGAAGTCGAAGTGTTCCTGCAGGAGCTGCGTATCGAGCGGCTGCGCGAAGCCATACACGCCCAAGCCGTCGCGGTTGTACTGGAACTCATCGCCGGCTGCCGGCGTGTTGCCCTGGGCCTTCAAAAAGGCAATCACCGGCAACAGGTGGTCAGTGCCGTTGCGGCTGGGTGCGTCGGCTTCGATGCGCTGCTTGTCGGGCGTGGGGGTCGTGGCCAGCATCATCCCTCGAAGGAAAGCACCGGCTGGGGGCCGAATGCCTGGGTAATGCAGACAAAATTGCGGCTGTCGTACACGGCCGACTGCCCGGCGACAATGCTGGCCGGCAAGTCAAATTGCGCCCGTAGAGCTTCCATATCCAGTTCCTGCGCGAAATAGTAGCTCCCGTAACCGTCGCGGTCAAACGTGAAATCATCCGCGCTGGCCGGCTCGTTGCCCTGGGCTTTCAGGAAGTCGATGAGGAGCTGCAAATGAGCCGTGCGCGAACCGTCTAATTTGGCCGAAATGGGCACTTTTGCGGGAGCTGTTACCATGCTCTAAGATACGCCAAAAGCCCCGAATTAGCCTGTTTCGCGCCCCTTTTTTGGCCTATCTTTGCCCTAGCGCGTGAGGTTGTCTCCCGCCTCCACGGCTGCCTGAAAAGGCAGAAGCCCGTGGTTGGCGCCACGGGCTTCTAAGTGGGTGGATTTTTCTACTCCATTTCGTCGAACCTCATGGAGAACAACCCGCGTGTGGACCCTGATTACGTTGTAATCACGGTCCGGTTTCCGGCTAAGCTGCTTCGTCAGCTTGTTCGGGGGCTAGTGATGATGGGGGCAAGTTACTTGCTCCTGCACCACTAGTGTGAACCGGGTAGGGGGGCCGCAAGGCTCTCCTACTTTTCACCACAAAGATAAGCGGAATCTTGTTCCCCTGGCGGTGCTCGTTTCTGGCCCCTACCCCTCAAAAACAGCGTTTTAAGCGGCCGTGCGTCGCGTATCCGGGCGCGGGCCTGGCCTGGTCCCCAAATACGCGACGCTCGCGGCCTTAAAACAGCCTTTAGCGTAGCTTCGGCTTCGGTTTCTTCGTCGGTGCCTGCTTCGGCGGCTCCGGCTTTACGGCCGGCGCGGGCAGTTCGGGCTTCAGCTCCGGGGCGGGCGGCTGCGCGGCCACGGGTCGCTGCTCCGGCACGGCCGGCTTCGGTTGCTGCACCACCGGCACGAGCTGCGGGGCCTGGACCTCCTGCTTCTTGGGGAGGGCCATTTTCAGCTCTATCGCGCCGTTTTCGTGGCGCATCAGCACGAATCGCCCCTCAAAGGCAACCGGGGCACCGGCCCCTTCGCTGAACTGCATCGTAAGTAAATCCGTGCCGGCTCCATTCAGCAGTTTCGGTAACTGGCCATTTTCCGCTAGTTGGGCGACACTCCACCCAAAGCGGGCAAGCATCGCCTGGGGCACGTCGGCCACTTGAAAAGCTGGCGGGCTCGCCTGCCCGGTCGGGGCCTGCTGCTGCACCTGGCCGCTGGCCACCTCGGGCACGAGCTGCGCGGCCACCAGCTGCTGCACCTGGGCCTGCGCTTGGCGGGGTTCGTAGTGGTCGCGGAGCTGTGCGGCCTTGAATCCCACCTCCTGCCCCGTAACCGCTGCCTTGCCCTGTTTGAAGCTCACGCCCACCAACTCCCCGGCCGCGCTGCGCTTTAGCCGGGCCTCGATGCCCTGGGCCTTTAGTCGCGCCTCCAACTGCTCGACGCTCTGCACCTGCGGGTCGGCCATCGCC
>MWWG01000034.1_pt1 | contig 18557 bp, 24 predicted proteins | sample 1047331 | NCBI WGS metagenome assembly MWWG01 (sample SAMN06349968, study PRJNA376086) | soil metagenome | isolation source: MG6-4 sample Antarctic (ecotone) soil | place: Antarctica | collected 2015-01-13 | reverse complement strand
GGCTGCGTTTCAGCCCTCCAGACGACTCTCACAGGCCAATTGGCCACAGTTCAAATACGGCGCAAGTTCACATACATGGCAGTGTGGGAATTCCCCACAACCCGCACGCCTGCCATTTCTTGAACTGGCGGAAAAACCGCCAGTTCTCAATTTTTCAACTTTTGGCGCTGGCAGAAAAACTGCCAGTTCTAATACCCGCTTTCCGCATGGTCCAAGAAAAACCTCAATAAACTTCTCACCGCACCGGTTCTAAAGATTCTGGCACGCGCTTTGAAATAGTGGAACCCACGCGGACCTCCAAAAAGAGTCCGTCAGAAGTTCAATTCCTCGGCAAGCGTATGGTGAGAGATGACAACTAACAACGTGACAGCAATCGTGAGAGCGCGCCCGGACAGGGAAACGGGCGCGCTCGCGCCCGCGCAGGTCGTTAGGGTCGAGAATGATCCTCGGCGCTCCTATCTGTCCGGGCTCACGAATTCCGGCTATACCACAATGCGCGACCGGCTGCGGCGCATAGCGCGGCTCTTTGGCTACGCGGATGCAGAGGCCTTCCCGTGGGCGGAGATGCGCTACGAGCACGTGCTCGCGGTGCGCGTCTACCTCTCGGACCTAGGGCGCGCTCCGTCAACAATCAACGGCAACATTTGCGCCATGGTGGGCGTAGCGCGCGAGGCGTGGACGCTCGGGCTGTTGAGCGGCGATGACTACCAGCGGATGCGCGCAGTCAAGCGCGCCCGTGGTAGTCGTCTGCCGCCCGGTCGCGTGCTCTCTCGCGAGGAGATCAAGGGCATGCTCGAAGCGTGCGCGCGGGACCCGAAGCGCGCTATCGGCGCGCGCGACTCAGCCATGCTCGCGCTCATGGCCGGGACCGGCATGAGGCGGTCCGAGGTGGTCACGGCCAGGCTGGAGCATTACGACCGGGGGACGGGCGAGCTGCACATCATCGGGAAGGGAAATAAGGAGCGCGTGGTCTATCTCGGCGTGAAAGCGGCGGCGCTTATGGATGCATGGCTGAGCATGCGTGGTCCTGAGCTGGGCCCTCTCATGGCTGCTGTGTGCCCTTACGGCGTTATCAGGCCGCTGCATGGGGTGACGGCCGACGCGGTAGACCACGCCCTAGAGAAGCGCGCGAAAGAAGTGGGGCTGGCTCATTTCAGCAGCCACGACCTGCGGCGCACCTATATTACAAACTTACTCGCCGCCGGCGGTGACCTGCTTTACGTGCAGGACCTGGTTGGGCACGCGGACCCGAAGACGACGAAGCGTTACGACCGGAGGGGAGAGCAGGGAAGGCGCCAGACGGCCCTGCTCGTCGACGTGCCTTGATCATTTGAGGCAGAGGCTCAGCTGGAAAGCAATTTGGAGGAGCAAAGGCAATATGAAAGAGCATATTAGGTCTTATCAGACCCCATTTGTATCAGCGGTGAAAATTAGGATGGAATTTGAGGCATTGAACGCAAGATGTTGTGTGTAGCTCGCGGCTTCCCTTCTGCCATTTCTCATCAATGGGACGGATCTGAAGATCACAAGATATTGTGGATAGTTATCCTGAGAATTTGAGCGTAGATGCACACGGCGCATTCTCCCTTAATGCTCTAATGACCCGCTCTCAAGGTAGCTCTTATACCATCTCCATACAGCTTCATCGTCCAAGCCAACGGGCATATCGGCTCCCTCAAATGCATCTCTGAGGGCCAGTGTCAAATGATGAAGTATACGTCTGATGCCGGCAATAAGAGTGTCGACACCATCCACCACCTTATCACCACCTTCATCCTTCATAAATTTACTTACCAAGCCAATCAAATCTTTCTGCGGCTCCATAATCTTAAGGCGTGCTGGAAATATCTCCTTCTCAATCCTGTCAATCGGCAAATCACTGATGGTCATCGCGGCTTTGAAGTGTTCGGCAGCTTCGACGATAGGTAATGCTACATTTATCATCCATGATCGTAATGCCTCATGCATAAGCGTGCCACAGGAGTGGTTGGCACGCTTATGAAGTACGGAATGCTCCAGACACCACGGGCCATGTAAGCAAGCAGTATCCCAATCTTCCGAACAGCCCGGATGTGAACAAATGGTATTGTTCTCGATCAACGTAATTGCCTCCTACTTTTATGTGGTCCCAAGCAACTCTGAAATATCTCTCAATTCCTGAAGCCTAAGTTAGTGAGCGTCTCATCTTTTTTGTGCCCTCGAGACGTAGCTTCGTTGAACCCATCCACGACTGCTTCCGGGTTTTCCTCAATCGCTCCCTCAAGCATCTTGCCCTTACTGATAGCCCGTGTCCTCGCGTTGAACTCCACAAGCGCTTCTCTAGTACCCTGGATCACACCGACGATGGCAGCCATGAGCACAGCCGGTATTCCACCTTTCCCTTGTGTAGATGAGTTGTTCGAGGATGCTGAGCCGCCCTGAGCGGAAGCAGAGGGTGATGCGGCTTGAGCGCGGAGTCGCTCACTGATACTTTGGATTGAGGAGCTGCCGCCGCTATCGGCATTGCGGATGAATTGATTGCCCTTGAAGTTAGGATCGGAGTAGTCAGCGTTCAGGGTCAGCTTGCTGGCATCCTGGCCAGTGCTTTCTGCGTAGTTTCTGATTAACTCTTTCGCGCTATCTAGCCTGATGACTTCATTGATGTGCTTGCCGACATTTCCCTTGCCGAATTGCGCTTCCCCTGCGAGTTTTATTTGAGAAAGCACGGCCATGTCCTTGATGTCCACGCCGTAAGCCGATTTGATCGCTTCGCGCAGTTTCTTCTCAGTGCCGTTGCGGAAGTGCCGCCAGAGCAGGAGGCCGCCAACAGCGGCTCCCACGGCAACGGCTGTCCACGGGTTTGTTAATAGCGGCATGAGGCCAGAGAACATCGAGCCACCTCCGGCTGCCCCTGCTCCCGCCGCTGCACCGCCACCAGCACCAGCCGCAGCGCCACCGGCAGCAAGAGTTCCGCCAGCACCGAAGAGTGTTCCTGCGCCTGCGACGCCGGGAGCGACGCCGCTGACAGCTCCCGCAAAAGTACCGGCGCTCATTGTTCCAGCGCCTATCGTGCCGACGGCATTGGCTGCGCCTGAAGATGCAGCAGATGCCGCAGCACCTCCTCCTCCTCCTCCAAAGCCTAGAAATCCACCGATGCGGCTGAGTAGCCCGCCCCTCTGACCACCAGCCCCAACACCCCCACCGCCTCCGCCAAATGTTCCTCTAATGGAGTTCCAGATATTGCTGAGTGAGAAACCTCCACCTTGACCGGATGAAGGCACACTATTGCTCTTGGGATTGAAGATGGAGTCGAGAACATTCTTTAGACCCGACATCGCGTAGTCTTTAATGATGGACAGAAAGAGATTCTTAAAGCCGTTTCCTATCTCTGAGAGCATCCCTTTAATCCGGCCTTCAAATAACTCATCGAGTGCGCGATCTCCGATGTTGAGCAAGCTGTCTGTAAACCTTTCGATTTCCTCTCTAGTTTGTTCAGCCTGCCCTCTCGTCTCGTTAAACAAATCCACATGGTCTGCCAGATTGATGAGGTCTTCGCGTTGCGCCTCACTCAACTCGTCATAAGCCTTCGTGAGTAGAAGGTTTTCCATGCGTTGGCGCTCTGTCAGTACAATCCCTTCATGCAATTTGTCATTCAAGTCTCCGCGCGTACTATCGAAAAGGTCGTCCCTGTCACCGAACACCCTGCGCTCGCGCGATTCCACTGGCGGCTCACCGAACACTTTGCGCTCGCGCGTCAACTTGCTCGCATCACGCATTGCCGCGATGTTGCGAAGCATCGCAGCCGTATTTTTATCAACTTGCTTTGCGACGTTCGGGTCTTTGAGAAAATTGTTGACAGCTTCAAGGTTAGATATGCCACCTCTCATCTCTGTCAAGAAGTCATTGGCATCCTTGAGAGCAGACAAGATGGACTCGCGCGCTTTATCGTCTGCCGAAGTTCCGACCACACGCTGTCTGGTAGAGAATTTCTGAATAGTCAAATCAAGCAGGTCTTGCATTGAGCTTTCGACTTCATCAAAGCCCTGACGGATGCCGTGCGCCAAGCCTTCCGGGATACTAAGACCCAGCCGCATAAAGACCTTCGATGGTGATTTAGATTCAAGCTGCGCATGGGTTTTATCGATTGCGCCTTTGATGCCAAGATGAAGACCGCTAAAAGCATTGCCCGGAAGAACACTGCCGATTCCGGCTTTAATACCGTCCCACACTGCTCTACCCAATGCTAGAGCTTTATTGTAGAGCCACCCGCCCAACTCCCACGCCGCCGCGAACGCTGCTTTGAGTGCGCCGACGATAGCAGCCCCGATCCCATAGAGGAACGCGACGATACCCTTGAACGCTGCGACCACAAGGCCTTTGAGCGCTTCCCAGGCCGCGCCCCAATCGCCGTTGATGACCGCCAGGACTAACTTGATGACGTTTCCGATAGCTGTCAGGGCCGCGCCAATGATGCCTTTGACGGCCTCCCAGATGGGCTGAATCACCATCATCAGCTTTGCCCCGTGCGCCTCGAAGAAGCCGACAATCAAAGTGAGCGCATCTTTTACCGCCGTATAGACCGCCATGAAGACCTGCACTGCGATGTCGCGGATGAGAGGCCAGTTCTCCTGCACCCACGCGACGATGGAACCGGCCACCTCGACCACGACACCCTTTACGGCATTCCAGGCTTCGCCTGCCACCTCCGTGATGCGAGCGCCGCTCTCCTGCCAGAAGGCTTGGAGCTGAGCAAGCGCTCCCTGCACGAAGCCGACGATCCAACCGATCACAGCTTGGGTGGTGTCACGGATGCCACCGAAGTTCGTTGCCCATGCTCCGGCGAACAATGCCACCGCTGCTGCGACAGCCCCTATTGCCGCCAGCACAGGGCCGCTAAAGAGGGCAACGAGCGCGCCGACGGCGATCATCACCGGCCCAACAGCCGCCAGCAGAATAGTGAAAGCGCCAGCCACAAGAATGATCGTCGGATGCGCTTTAGCAAACTCTGCGAGAGCAGCACCAGCTCTCCCTACAAAATCCGCGACTGTTCGCAAAGCTGCTTCAATCGGCCCTTTGAATTGCTGATAGAGAATCAAGGCCAGAGTTTCTACCTGGCTCTTTAATCCTTCCCATGCTCCGCCCAGCCCTTTCGTGCGCGCGGCTGCCATCTCTGCCGCTGCCCCCTGCTGTGTGACCGCCGTTTTCATTTTGTCAAAGGCTTCTGTGCCCTTGCCAAAGATGACAGTGGCGGCGCGCATGGCATCCTGTCCGAAGATGGTTTGGAGAGCCTGTGCTTTTTGCTCATCTGTAAGCTTTGCGAGCTTGGTTGAAACCAGTTCGACAATCGAACGAAACGGAATGAGTTTGCCTTGAGCGTCGAAAACCTTGATGCCGAGCTGTTGCATAGCCCCAGCCGCGTTATCAGTTGGAGCTTGAAGCCGCATCAGCATTGTCTTGAGGGACGTACCCGCGTCACTGCCCTTGATGCCTGCGTTAGCCATCGTGCCGATGAGGGTGATGAGGTCTTCAATTGGAACTTTGGAAGAGGCATAGACCGCGCCCGCTTGCTGCAAAGCCTGTGCGTTATCAGTTATCTCTGCGCTCGAAGCGTTGGCACTGGCGGCAAGCAGGTCAGCGACACGAGATGATTCTTTCGCGGCGAGGCTGAAAGTGTTTAGAGCGTTGGCGTTAATTTCTGCCGCCTTCGCTTCCTCAACATTGGCTGCTGCTGCCAGTTGAAGGACACCACGTGCTGCGTCCATCGCCTGAGTGACAGTGAACCCGGCCTTGCCAAGTTCAAGCATTGCGCCTGCTGCGTCGCTGGCAGAAGTTACCGGAAGCGTCAGGTCTGCGCCGAGTGCAACGGCAACCGCGTCGACACGCTTCATCTCTTCAGCGGTCGCGTGTGTTGCGACCTGAAGAACATTCATCGCCGTCTCATATTGCTTGCCAACATCGAGAATGTACTTAACTCCCAGCACGATTGGCGCAGTCACGGCAGCGCTGAGACCAACACCGGCTGAACGAATTGAACTGCCGAGACCCCTTCTGTCGCGTGATGATTGTGCTTCTTCGCGAGCTTGCTCTTTCGCCGCTCGTATCGCCTCACGAGCAACGGTTTGCCTGTCCTTCAACTCAGTCTGCAAAGCATCCTTGATGTCTCGCCCCTTGCGCCGCTCGGCCTCGACTTCGGTACGTGCTGTTCGCTCTGCAATTTGCTCTCTGAATCTGGCTTGCTGCTGTGCTTGGCGTACCGTTTCGGCGTTGATCTTTCGGACTGCGGTTGCAGTCCGTTCAGCTTCAGTAAGACCGTTGTTTTTAGTGGGTAGAGATTCGCGGGGAAGATCTTTAATGCTTTTTGTGTCGCTAGGTTTTAAGCCTGAAACAGTGCTGGCTTTTAATCGTCGGTTGAAAGCAGCTATCTGCGACTCCGCTTCCTTGAAACGACGATTAATCTCAACAGGAATTTGGCGACCATCTAAGGTCATTGCCATTGCTATCATTGTCGGTCGTCGAGCCATCGTCTGCCTCCCCTTTATGCGTCAACCGTATCGCCTTTGCCAGAGCTCGTGAAATTCTTGATGAGCAGGACATGAGCCTTATCGCAATGCCCTGGTGCATCCTCCGGTAAAGTCTCTCCTTGGGAGACGACTTCAAACTTCTCAAAACAAACGTCCGGATAGGGTGATATTGCCCGGATCAGAGCAGCCGTGGCTTCCGCGTTATCGAGGATGCGCAGGTCTACACGGAGCTGGCGACCACACTTTGCACAGGGCGCACTGGCATGCTCCCTCGCGCCCATCGGCAGCTTGAACGCGATAGCTGCGCACTGTTTGCACACGCCAGCACGACGTGCTGCGCGATCTCGACGCTTTTTCGTTTTGATCTTCATAGCTCTCACAAACCAGCTTCAGCACGCCCTCTCATAAGCCCAACAAGCTCGCGCATATCTTTTCTATGCTGCCGCTCATACGCGGCTTCAATTTCAAACCAAAGAACAACTCCTTCGATTTCCACTGACGAAGGGCGATCAGCCTCAAGACTAAAGCCCGCCCTCTGTAGTCTGACGAGATGTGCGACGCGAGCGACGTCAGCTTTCAAACTGGGGTCAACTTCTGTGCGCCTGCTGCACCTTGTACCCATCTGTTCGCAGACCATGTCCCGATTCTTTTGATTATCAAGCGGGTTGGGAGAATCTTGTGCTGCGCTTAAAAAAAGCTCGCACGCATCCTCCCCCGGACACATCTCTTCATCCGGCTCGCATTCAATCAAACGCGTCACGTGTGCTGTGACCGCCGGTAAAAGCCGCGCTACTTTTTTTCAATCAGCTCTTGCTCGACGCTGAAGAAGTCGTCAACGATGGCCTCTTTATGCCAAAGGGGAATGCGGCCAGCGTAGCCGGTGGCTACAAACTGAAGCTCGTCATAAATCTTGCCCTTCTCATCAGCGCGGGAAGGAACTTTAGTTTCACGCCTGCCGATCTTGTCGCCTTCAACGAGCTTGCCGCGCGATTTGAGTCTGTTGTATCGCTTACGCTGGCGGCTTAACTTCTCTTCGTCAACAGCGTCCGGGGTGTGCGTGGTAATGAGGAGCCGCCCTCCGGCGATGCATCGCAGGCCGATGGGTTGAGCAGCCGTTTCGTCTTCTTCCCAGGGATTGTCAGTTGCTGCTTCTCCCGTGATAGACGCGCCGCGCGGCTCAATGTCGCAGGCGATGAGTGCGTTTTGCACGGCATCAACTAACCGATCGTCTGAGAGGTTGGAGCCGTCTTCCGCGCCCCATCCCAAGACACTCTTGAGTACCTTCTTACCCAGCCAAAGCGCCGCTCCAAAGGTTTCGTTGGAGGTTGCCAAGCCGTCTGGTTCTCCGGTGAGGCGAATATCACGCTGCTTGTCGTAAGCAACGAAGTCTCCGTCTTTCACTGGGGCGAATGTGATAGTGACTGGGTATTCTTTACCGGCCATTTTTCCGCGCCCTTGAAAGATGAAGTTGAATTCCTGCTCAGCATCAGCGTCGTAGCGTGCCTGCTGCGCTTTGTCATTGACGGCCTTCTTGACAGCGCTCCCCACAGGTGAATCTTGCTCATCGACCGGTAAAGCACCCGGTGCATCGTCATGGCCGATGATATTTACAGCCTCTTGCGCTGTGCTTTCGACCATACTTGAATTCATGCTTTCCATCTTCAAATGTCCTCCCGTTGTTTGGTTAAAAGAATGTTTCGGCGGCGTTTACTTTCCGCCGAATCAAAAGATCTGCTTTCGGTCACTCAAAACGTTTTGAGTCAGTTTCCTTCATCATCCTCAAACATTGCCATCGTCTCGGCCACCTGGTGCACTCTCTCGCTCATCTCCAGCTTGTACGCCTCGACGACTCGCGCCGGCGCACGAGCTTCCCACCCCGGCATCCCTCCCTCCGGCCCCAGCGAAGGATCGCGCAACTCCGCCTCCGCCCCTTCTTTCCACTCCTCAAGCGTCGGCAGTAGTTCTATCGGCACGATCAGCTCATATTCCGTGCCGGCGCACAGCGTCACCTCTGCGCCCTCGCCTGTGGTCTCCTTGCTGGCGTAAAGCTGTGAGAGCAGCTCAAGAGCCTCCTGTTGGGCATCTTCAGGCAGGTCCAGCATCCGACGAAGTAACTCTTCTTTGGTCACCTTCAATTTGACCACTCCTTGTCTCCTGGCGCTCCCAACTCCGGCAACTGCTCGGCTGTGATGCCCAACAGCTTCGCCAGCGCCTCGCGTGGGTTGACATCGAGCCTCCGCCGATTGGTGTACAGCCCGCCCATCTCTTTGGCGGCCTGCTCAAGCAGTAGAGCGGCCAGCGGGAAGTTGCGAGATGTCTTCGCTTGCCGCATCATCTGCTCAAGCTGGCTTAGCCTGTACGCCTTGTGCGAGATGGCCAGCCCGTCGAGGCGAGAGAGAAAACGGGCGCGCAGGGCGTGGAATAGCTCGACGTGCTCTTTGGCCAGACGCTTTCCTTCTCCGCCCTTCGTCGGGTCGTAATGCTCGACCATTTGACGGGTAACTTGCACCTCATATTCTGCCTTGCAGGCTGCAACCACTTCGGAGGGCGATTCAAAGCAGGCAAGTTGCTGAATGATAAAGCGTTGGATTGCTTTTGAGAGTGCTCTTTTCATTGTTCTCCATGCCGATTCTGTCAAGGCTGGGCAAGGCAAAAGGCAAAAAACCGTGTGTGTGTGATCGTCTCAAAACGTTTTGAGTTGTTCGCCAGAGGTTCGCTATTCAACCTAAAACGTTTTGGGTGACATCCACGTTGACCACTCAAAACGCTTTTGAGTCAAACCTGCCGAACTCCTACACCGGCGCTGCCGTGCCCGCTGCCTGCGCCTGGCGTGCAGGCTGTGTGGCAGCGATACGAAAAGCCATCGCGAGCACGTCATCAAACGGCGCCACCCCCGCGAGATGGTAATCACGGTCAATCAGTGACAACCTGTCATCCATTGGCATCCGAACCGCAGCCAGGTCAACTCCCAGGCCCTCCAGTTCCGCCATGAAAGCGCGTGCCGCTGCCATCTCCTCCGGCGCTGCCTGACCGTATCCGGGCGCTGTGAAGTTGCTGTAGGTCAGAGGCGTGACCCCCGAGCCAAGCGAGACGAAGGCTCTCCGGTATTCGATCAGCTTGATGAAGACGGCGACCATGCGAGCGGCCAGCTCCGCAAGGTTGGCGGCAGCTTCGGCGCGCAGGGCTTCGTACTCGCGCAGGCTCTCGCGCGCGCTCGTGGCAATCTCCGCACATTGCCGGATGGCGGCCTGCCGTCCTTCGCTCTCCAGAGCGAGTTCTAGCTTCCGCTCTTTGCCCAGGATTTGCTCGTCGAGAGCTGCGACGGCGGGCTTCAGGGCAGAGACGCGAGACTGCGCGGCGGTGACGACCTCGATGCTCTTCTTGCCGCCACCGGAGACCAGGCGTGAGCGTGCCTCTTCCAGCTCCGCAGATGCGCCGCTCAGCTCGTGATTGAGCGACTCGCGCCGGACCTGCAACTCGGCAATCTCTTCTCTTAAAGTCTGTGCTGTCTGTGGTGCGCTCATCTGGCATCTTCCTCCTGACAGGCTTCGGGTCGCCCGTATGTGTGCTCTAAATAGTTTTCGGTCGCTGTGGACTGCGTTGCCTCAAGCTCCTCTCGGGTCTTTCGCAGGCGGGCTTCTTCCGCATTCTCAGTGCTCATTTTGCGGCTCCTTTGCGTCTCTCGATGGTCTGGAAGATCAAATCCGCCAGGTCATGTTTGGTCAGCGTGAATTGGGGATCGTCGAGGTTGGTACGGCGACCGCCCCAGGGCTTGAGCACGGCGGTCAAATCCACTCCCTGCGCCTCCAATTCGGTTAAGACGGCGCGCACCTTGGCATCTTTGGCGGCGCGATTGAGGTCAGGAGTGAAGGTCGTGGTGATTCCATCCGCAAGAGACTCAAAAGTGCTGATGAATTCCCGGCGTCGATCGGCGAGGCTCTCAAGCACGGCTGTTATGCGGGCCACCAATGTTTCGAGCTGGCCATTGGCTTCAGTGCGGAGTGTTGCCAGTGTGCTGAGGCCGTCTTGCGCCTGCCGCGCGAGCTCAGTTAATCGGAAGATTGCGGTGGCACGCGTTTGTTGATTGAGGTCTGGATTGATCTGTGTGCTCATAGCTCTCATCTCCCTCGTAGGATTGATGGTGTGCGCGCGTGTGTGCGCTCGCGTGAAACAACCTAAAACGTTTTGAGTTGTCGTTGTAACCGTATCAAGCTGCGATCCCCAAGGCTGCATGTGCACGGTCGCGTTGCTCCTCGTAAGTCTCAGCACTCTGTTTGAATCCAGGGCTGAAGAGGTTAAATCTCTTCGGATCTTCCCGCTTGATCTTCAAGATGGACTCCCAGAATTCGTTCGGGAATGCTGGGAGCTCTGGCTCGCTTGGTTTAGTTTTCTTTTTCATGCTCACTGCTGTTCCCTTCTCCGGTGAATCTCAACTCAAAACGTTTTGAGTTGAATTCCCCTCGCCTGCAACTTAGTGGGCGTAGAACTCTCATGCAGTCTTCGCTTGCGTGAGACGCTCATGGCTGCATTTCTTGGCACCTTTACCCGGGTTGGACGGATCGGGATAGTAAAGGCTCCTGCCTGAACAGTCAGGGCAGTTCGAAGTATCAACTCGTGTGGGAGATGGCAACTCGCCGGATTGCACTCGCTGAGGCTCAACTTCGGCCAGCCATGTAGCGATCAGCTCGTCGGCCTCGCCTGAACGCTGGATGGTAGTCGCATAACCGCCGGGGTTGTTAATTCCCTGCCCCGTGGATTGTAGATGTTTGGCATAACGCCGACAGTCTTTTAGTGAGAATTTAGAATTGACACACACAGCCACAGCCGGAGCGCCAACGGCGCGGAGGTGTTGTGTGTGTGTCTGGTTCGAAGGGGTCTGGTTAGAGGGATCTGGTTCGGGTGCAGAATTTGCACTACCCTGGTGCAAATCTTGGACTAGGGGTAGTGCAAATTCTGCACTACCTGCGTCCGATAAATTCACGGGCTGGTGCAAATTCTGCACTACCTCCGGAGAGGTGGCTTTCGACTTCTTTTTGACGTTGAGAATTTTGTAGTTGTTTGATGTCGGAGCGCCGCTTTTATCGGTGCGCGGATCCTTCTTGACAAGGCCCTCGCCAATGAGCAACTCAACCCCTTTAATGGCCGAATTCCGGCTGATACCGAGCTTTGTGGCAATCGTCTGATAGGAAGGAAAGCAGGAGGATCCGTTTTTGTTGGCATGCTTGACAAGCACGTTGTAGACAGCCACTCCGAGCGGTCCGATAGTCGCTCCATATTCATCAATGACTTCATCGTCAATAATGAAGAAGCCCGGATCTCGTAGGTCCATTAGTTGATCAGTTCTCTGCGGCGTCGGATAATTATGAGGGGTATTGACTTTTGCACTGGCCTGATTTATCTTCATTGTGTTCACCTGAATTATTGGGTTAATCGAAACCTATGAAGCCGCTGAAGAGGAATCAACTCTCGGCGGTTTCGCTTTGTGTGGCTGAGCGCTTGCTCAGCCTGTCAAATGCAACAGCCCGCAATGTTCGGGGCACGACTCCAAACAAAGCGGGCTGTTGCGAGCTCACGCGGCGACGGGCGCACACCGTAAGCAAGACTGATTCGTCGGTCTCGTGCGAACGACAGGGCGAAAAATTCAGTTTCAAAAGAGCAAAGAGCTTTCTTAATGAATGCTCAGCGAGAATACAACCATAATCTTTGCCGTAAACCGCTTTGTCGCCTTCACCACAAGTGTTGTGAAAGAATCCTATTAGTTGTGGTCACAGTGACGTAGAGAGCCAGGTCCCGCTGCCTTTCTTACTACAATTCCGGTTCGGCTCAACATCGTTCTCCTAGCTACCGTCATATCTAGCGGTAAAAGGATATTAGTAGCGGCATGGCAGCCTGAACATACGCCGGAAAATTCACTCGCGATCAGCTATTCGACCTCTGGTGCTACATCTAGCACCAGAATGTCATTAGTAGCGCTCCTGCTCGTTAAAGGAACGGTCAAACCTATCGCCTGTCGTAATTGTAAGCCCGGTTTTGAGATTTTCTTTGGGTAGAGGCTAGCAGACACTACTAATAGTAAATTTATACTACTAATAGTAAATTTTTGATCAAAAAAAGCTTGGCAGGCTATTTGTAAAACTAAGGCAATAGGTATTTCGGGGAGCAATCGGCTACTTTTGATTGTGCGGTATGGAAAGGAGAAATGAGTGCTGGATCTTGCTCTCCAGCGAGAGTTGTGTACAATGCACATAAATATACCGGCACGCCAATAAGGCGAGTTGGTTATGAGTCAGGCGCTCTCGGTTATGTCGCCAAACATAGGGACCGAGGGCGCTTTCTCTTTTCCGAATGCAATCTACCCTGATTGCTTGATTACGTCAATAACTTCTTTTCTGATAACGATTTACAGCAATCTGTGTTTACTTCAAGCTGTTAATACAGTTTGCTGTATTGCTGTATTGCTGTTTATTTAATGGCTTTATACTTATCAATTAGTAAGTCCAAAGCCTCCTGATAAAGATCTGATTTATCAGGTTTCTTGCCGGTGCGCTTTCGCTCAGCCTGCTGAATATCTTCTACTGAATCAACCTGGTCAGGCCGGACATAGAGAGTGACCTTAGCGAGCGACTTCTTTTCCGGTGCGGGCGCCTGCACTGAATCTGGCTGATCGAAAAGGGCGTCCACTCCCCTCTTGTCATGCGCGCGGCGATCTGCGAGTGACACCCGTTTACTAGCCACGCTCTTCAATCTCCTCTGCGAATTTTCTGTAGGCTTCAGTCGCTGGCGATCCGGGATTAAAGGCCAGGATTGATTTGCCGGCCATCGTGCTGTCAGGCAGCTTTACAGTAAGCGGTATTGCTGTATTACAGACCTGGTCGTCATAGGTTCGGCGCAGCTCCTCGATGACTTCACGCGCATGTAGCGTCCGGGCGTCGTACATGGTTGGAAGAATGCCGATGATTCTAAGCTGAGGATTGATGCGCTTCTGCACCTTGTCAATCGTCTGGAATAGCAGATCCATGCCACGCAGGGCGAAGTATTGAGTCTGCACCGGGATGATCACGCCTGATGCAGCGGCAAGCGCGTTCAAGGTCAAAAGACTCAGGGAAGGGGGGCAATCAATCAGGATGTAATCGTACCGCTCCATTATCGGCGTGAGCTTTTCCTTGAGGATGCGCTCGCGGCCAGGCTCACTCACCAATTCAATCTCACTTGCAGCCAGGTCAATGTTGGCAGGAATGAGATCGCAGCCCGTCTCAGTGGTGATGACGACTCGGGAAAGGTCAAAGCGCGGCGTGCGCAGCACGTCGTAGATAGTTTCTTTAAGCGAGAGAGGATCAACACCCAGCCCGGCAGATAAAGCGCCCTGCGGGTCCATATCAACAAGCAGCACCTTACGTCCACGCTCGACGAGCGCAGCGCCGAGGTTAATAGCGGTTGTCGTTTTGCCGACGCCGCCTTTTTGTTGAGCAATGGCGTAATTTTTAGACATAAGATTTGCTGTAATGCTGTATTACTGTAAATCTGTATTGCTGTAAATACAGCTTAATTACGAATTCCCCTTGCGCCCCTCATTGATGTATTGCAAATTGTCGAGGGCTTCACGTAGCGCCTTATCAGCATCGCTTTTATCCTTAGAAAGCCGTTTCCAGCCTTCATCAAATTTCTGACTAGCGCTCTCTGCTCTCCGGGCAGCTTCAACCACCGCCTCGACAGCCGCCTGGTACTCATCTTTTTTGCTTTTGCGCTTTGCCATGCCGTCCATCCTATCTGATAAACGTAATTGAGCAGATGCCTGCTGCGGCCACAGCATCCAGCTCATGATGGTCAGATGTGAGCAATGCCCCGCCAAGACGATTTGTGAGAGCAATAGCAAAGCAATCGGCGAGGGACACGCCGCCATTAGCTTTCAGCCGTCCCGCATCCTGCCAGAAGGTTTGATCAAAATCGGCGCGCTCAATCACATTCATACTGTGAAGATCGCTGATGGCGCCGGTCGCGGAGCTTTCGCCTCCAGCCCGGTAAAACTGGTAAAAGACTTCGCACAAGTTCATTGCATGTGCATAGCACTGGCTGGCCGGATCAATCATCGCTGCCTCAACTACATCAGCGCCCGGCTCGTTATTGAGGTAGGCGATCATCGCGCACGCATCGAGAATGTAAATCACTGCTGGCTTCGCCTCGTCGCGCTGTGACGATCTTCCAGAGCAATCTCTTCCGCTTTACGCGCGGCGAAGTCATTGCTCGAAACGCCGAGGTGCGCATACTTGCCCCGGATGCTCTTTGACAGGGCAGCACGTCGCGACTGCTCAGAGTTGTGGGTCTCATGCTCCAGCATCCCCAGCAATTGTTGCTGCTCCTCGGGCGTGAGCGTGCGGACTTCTTCAATGATTCTGTCTAGTGTAGTACTCATTTCTTAGCGCCTTCTGTGGCTGTTTCAAGTGTTATCTAGCATCGTAGTAATAGCATCTCTAAAAGCACGCAGTTTCTCTTTGTCACTGGTAATGAACATAGAGCTGCGGTTTTCCTGCTCGCAGAGATTGATGATATAGACCCGTTGCCTCTCACCATATTCGACTTCAAGGCTTGTGCCATGCCCATCTTCAATCCTGAAATCATAAGGCCCGGGGCCGCCTCCGCAGATGATCCCTTCTTCACCACGCTCAGCGGACGCGGCGCGCTGCTGGTCACACTCCTCTGTCACTTCCTTCATTTCTTGCCCTTCTTGGTGCCGTTCTTCTTGCTAGAGTGGGGCGGGCGGCCTGGGGAAGCATCGTAGCTCAGCACGTCACGCTGGCGAACGAATGCCCTCCCAGCAATCTCCACGGAAGGCAGCTTGTTTTCCCTCACGAGCTTGGCAATCCACTGACGCGAAACGTCCTTGAGCCTCGCAGCCTGCGAGAGCGTAAGCAATTCGGCTGCTTCACTTTGGCTGATTATGTCGTCGAGGGCTGTGTCCGCTACATGAGAAGGCGTGCCAGTCGCGGCGGGCTTCGGCAGGCGCGGCAATAGATTCCCGTTCAATCTTGGCTGATGCTGCCTAATCAATATGGCTTCCATTTTCAACCTACCCACTTCACTGAATGTTTCACGATATGCGATATGAAGTGATACACCCGCTTTTAATTGCCTTTTCAGATGGTGCCCTTTCCATCGTTGGCAGATGTTTACGCTTTGCCCGATATAGAGCATTACGTCTTCGGGTGTTAGAACGCAGTACACGCCAGCAATGGCTGGCAATGAATTTCGCGAGCCATACTTCACAAAAGACCAAAGTCGGGGGTTTAAGATCGCGCTGGCGAGTCTCCGGTTTTCTTCGTCCGCGGTCTGCCGGGCTGCAACTTCGGTTTCGCAGCCTTCACCGGAATCTCCCAATAGTGCCCAGTTGGTGTCGCGTGTTTGACCGCGCCAAGAATCTTGTCTTGGCGTAGCCAATTCATCACCGTTGTATAGGCTACCCCCTGCCGCTCTGCGTATTGTTTCGGTGTAAGCATTTTTGGTGTCTTCCCGTTCATGCATCGCATTGTACCCCCTATAACATTATAGGCGCAAGATAGTTTTTAATCAAGATAATTTTGTAGCCCCTGCAAGATTTTGCTTGACAGCATATTTTGTAGGGGCTACAATGTTTTTCAGGGTAGGGACATTAAAAAAGAGAGGGAATCAGACAATGAGACGCGGATACAGAAAAGCATCAAGACAAAGCAGCCCAGGCAGCCTGCGCAGCCTCCAGCGCACGGTCAAGCATAGCGTCTACGGCATCGAGCGTGAGTCTAGAACGATCCGCTGCATGGACACGCGCAATGGTGAAGAGATGATGGTCACCGAGGCGCAGGCAGTCGTAGCCGTGTGCAATTCCTGGTGCACGCTCGACCGCAAGACTTCACAGTCGACCGTCGCGCGCGCACTGCTCGCCGAAGGCGTCACGCTCGCCAACAGCAAGGGCTTCTTCAGCAACCCGAACGTCAACCCAAAACGTTTTGGGTCACAGCAACCGGAGAGGGAATTCGAACAGCTCTCGACCAACCTCCAGAATGCCATCAGCAAAGCGCGCAAGGTGCGTTGCACAATTAAATTGAATGGCGCGGGCAGCTACATCGTGATTACACCGGAAGCGCACACCTACACTGTTCGCTTCGATGTTAACGCAGGCAAGTTTCGGTGCAACTGCAAAGCGGGCTCGCGCAGCCTTAGCTGCTACCACTTGCCGAAGGTCACGCTCTTTGCGAGAGGGATTCAAGCAATGAGAGCGAGATAAATTAATCGGCGCGCGTCGGTGCTGATAACACCGACGCGCGCCTTCACCCAATTCCGCCCAACCAGTTAAGAAAGAGGGAATTCAGATGCTTAAAAATTCTAACGCGCCGCGCGCGCGCACCGCAACCGCACCACGTAAACCCAAGAAAGTTGAGACACCGAAGAAAGGTAGCCTTACATTCGATGTCACCATTCAGACCCGTTTCGGCAAAGACGACGAGTTTTACCAGTGGGAAACAGATGGCCTCATCTATGCCGAGATGTTAAGCAGAGCCGATTGCCCCGCTGCTTTCCGTCAGGCGTTCAACCGCATCTTTACTGACCATCTCTACACCAAAGTCGAGCCAACGCACCCATGCCTCATCAGCGCCTTCTTTCCGCTCGTCATGCTCAGTCTTCAGGAGAGCGTGCCAGCCGACGCGGAGACAGCCGTCAGTATTCTCCGCACTCTGCGTGAGACGTTGGCGCCAGAACTGACAGAGCAGATTTTAGGTGAGCTTTATGAAAAGGGGGTCGCACGCTAATGGCTAAGAAATCACCTCCAGACGCAACAGAATGGTTCATCAATCATCTTGAAGAAGAAGCCCGGCAGCTACAGTCCACACTGCCGAGCATCAAGCCCACCAGCATGAAGCGGCTTCGCATTCGTCACGGTGCTGAGACGATGGCTCTCAGCATGGGCATCAAGAGCATCGCTCACACTCCGCCTGACAAGCTCTACCTGTGGAGCGTCAAGCGGTATGCAAAGGCCAGCCGTAAAAATAAGGGCAAGCCGTGCTCACTTGAAACACTCGCTCATCTTCATCTCTTTTATTTCGGGCGTGACATCGTGAGCAAGGAGCTGAAGGGAGGTACACGTTAATGTCCGAGCAACAATCAATTCCCATCATCGGAACCATCAGAGGCGCGCGGCAGCTTCCCATCTCTGTTGTGACTCGCTGTATCGCGCTTCAGACCTTCAGCGGTGGACTCAGTAACGACACACAGCAGCAAGCGCTGCTGGATATGTTTTGCCTCTTACCAGCGTGCATGTTTGACGCCGAGCGCGGCGGCTTTGTTTGTGATGAGCATGGCGGCGCGCTCTGCGACCATACGACGTTTCGCGAGTCTTTAGATTGTAATTGCCAGCTCCTACGTTTAGAGAAAGTGGAGAGAGCGAATCCGTTCCGCCATGAACACCGCGACTTGCCGCAGCCGCAACGGGCGCTCAAAGCGATTGAGCAGATGGAGCTGGTGATGCGCGCTCAATTCATCTCCGCTTACTCAAATGCGACTGTGGCGGATTTCGAGGCGATCAAGCCAAAGCTATGGGAAGAGATCGGCAGAAGCCTGACGCAGCAGGTAAGAATTTCCACTGCGTGTGTGCTCGGGCGCGTTGAGAATTAGCAGAGCGATAACTCAAAACGTTTTGAGTGACGAGAGTTGAAAGGTTTGGAAGTAATGAAGAGGGCAGGGAATGAGCCGATAACTAATAAAAAGCGGCGAAGCCTTTTGGGAGCCTCGCCGCTCTCTTCTCACAAGTTTTCACGTGTGAGGCGCACGTCACTGTCCTCACCCCAGCAACGCGCATGACGGACACATTCAGCACCCGTCCTTTGTGCCGCGCATTCTATGTCGGGCACACACCGAGCGTCAATACCCGTGAAGCCATGAATGCGGCTTGATACGCTTCATAGGGCTGCGTTTCAGCCCTCCAGACGACTCTCACAGGCCAATTGGCCACAGTTCAAATACGGCGCAAGTTCACATACATGGCAGTGTGGGAATTCCCCACAACCCGCACGCCTGCCATTTCTTGAACTG
>MWWG01000033.1_pt1 | contig 18582 bp, 21 predicted proteins | sample 1047331 | NCBI WGS metagenome assembly MWWG01 (sample SAMN06349968, study PRJNA376086) | soil metagenome | isolation source: MG6-4 sample Antarctic (ecotone) soil | place: Antarctica | collected 2015-01-13 | reverse complement strand
CGGTTGGCTCGGCACAATCACCAAATCGCTTTCATCGCAAATTGTTTTCAGTTCTTCGGCGGTTGGTCGCGCTGGTGTATCTAAAATTATATGTTTGAAGTTTTTGGCGTGTTCGGTTAGTTGGTTCTCGACAATTACAGGAAACGGAAGTTTCCCGCGAGCTTGCCACGCTATCGCGCTTTCGTTCGGGTCGCCGTCAACTAATAGTATTGAAGCCTTGCGGCTTAATGCGGCGGCAATATGTATTGCAGTTGTAGTTTTTCCAACTCCACCTTTGAAACTGACAATTGAAATTATCATTCATTCAATATACAGAATAATTTCAACATTTCAAGTTTTTGCGTTGTTGAAATGCTAGTAGCAAATCTAACGATGCCCGCAGGCATCGTCATTTCTAACGTAACTCAATCAACTTCATTTCTGACGATGGCAGCTCTGTTTTTAATTTGATATAAAGCTCATACCGATATTTACATCGTTGTCTGCGAGGTATCATAAAACTCCGTTTATCAGATACCCAATGCTTTTACAGTCAAAATCAACAATTGAAAAAGCCCGGACAATCACAGCCCGGGCTTTTTTCTCAAAACAAATTTGGTAGCTAAACGGATGCGAAAACTTTCTCTTTAATCTGCGCTTCAATCTTCCGCATCGCTTCGCCATCAATATAAATTTCGCCACACTTCCGACAAACTTGAGCTTTAACGTCCGTGAAGGTAAATTTTCGCCCGTCGCGCTTAAAAGTATATTCGACAAGACGCAGCTCGGTCGTGCCGTCACAAAGTTCACAGTAATCAGATTTCTCTACCATAATCACGGATTTTTGTTATTAAATAGCAAGGATATTCTAATTTAGGTCTTCGCCTTTTTGTCATATACCCCAAATGCCGCAGCTTCATCATCCATAGCAGCTTCCTTCAGATTATATTGATTAAAACAATCCGAAGAGCAAAACCTCATTTCTTGAAATGCTTCATCCGTGATTACAGGAGTATCCCCCGGGGACAGATTTTTTACACTCGTAACAAATATAAATATTTTTCATAAAAATTATGCGGCTTGTTTTTTCCGCTCGATAAGACTTTTTTCCAAATTCAAAAGGAATCTACCTTCAAAATGAACTTCGCCGCAGCTCTCGCAAACTCGCGCCGGCGCATCTTTGACTTTCACCATCCGCCCGGCAATGGGCATTGTGTCGGTAACTTTCCGCTCTATCATAATTTCGTGTTTACAATCTTTATTTGATTTCATATCCGGTTTTTATTTTTACTCTACCTTGTTGGATGAAAACAACCACCGCCAACATTCTACCGTCTTTTGCATAACCTTCAAAGCAATATCTGAAATGAGTTTCATCATCAACGAACGGAAAACGATTGGAAGGCTTTAGAATTACTGCTATTGCATCAACGAGCGAGAAGTTTTCTTCCGCAAGCTCAAACAAAGCGTGTCTTAGAAAATCGAACTCGTCACGATTAATCTTTCTTTGAATTGTGGTAAATATATTTGCCATTTATTCAGCGCATCCGATAATACGAAGTTTTACCGTTATTTTATATTTATCAGACGGATTATTTAATAATTCAAAAACCGCGTTCAAAGTAAAAAATTCACAAAACAAGTTCAGATATGATGCAAGGTTACAAAAATGACTGAGTTTGTGTGACCTTGAGCGATGTTGTCATATAGTCAAAAACCAAGCAAAAATGCGGCTATAACTGCTCGAAAGAAAAAGAAACGCCGTCGAGCGTGCGAAATATAGCATACTTGTATTTCAGACTTAGAAAACACTTCCGCGCATACCTTGTCTTTTCCACTTGTTCAGCGAGTTTCTCAAAGTAGCTTTCCAGCCCGTTTTCAAAAATATATCTTCTCCAACTTAATTCTCTTTGCCGTTTCGGAACTTTCTCCGGTAAATTTCCAAGTTCATCTAAATTTTCGCCGTCAGATATTTGTTTTGTATCAAGAATAGTGATTCGCTCGCCGGTCTGGATTAATTTTTTTATTTTCCAAAGGAAAACTCTAAGATGTCTTAAGAACTGAAATGTAATAAATGGATGGGTAGATTCTAAAACTACATTTGCATTTCTTTGCGTTCGGAAACTCCCAAATATCTCAAACATTCGCCAAAATCGTTTAATAGACGCAATTTCGATTAAATCCTTCTGCGGCAGCTTCTCCCAACTATCGGACTTCGTAACGTATTTACAAACTTCCTGAATTGCGCCTTTTAAGCCATTTACAGACGAACTGAGCCTTTTAATCTTGACCATTGCCAATCCGTCCTCAGTCTTAAATTCACAAGGCAAATTGAACTCTCTAAAAGCAATCTCTATACATTCCGACCATTCGCGGCGGAACTCTGTAAAATTTAAGAATCTGGTTATACAAAGCAAATGATAATGATAATGATAGCCGTTTTTCGTAAGTGTAAACTCTTCACTCTTTGAACCGCCTTTTACTTTCTGTTTAAAGTAATCGCGCTTCCGAAACAATGTCCAGATTCTATCTATAACAGCTCTCGTTTGAATTAAAGGCAGATTCGGGTTTGGAATAGTTAAGGTGATGAACTGATACATTTCCCCGGTAAGTAGTTTCTGATTTTTAACAGAAAGTTTTAATTCTTCCCGGGAACGCTTTGAGGCTTTGGCTACGCACGACGGACAAAGTTTCGAGCCACAACTCCACAAATTACCGTTTCCGGCGTAAAGCTCGCCAGTCTCGGTATTATGCAAATCATCACCTACCCAATGGTTTTCGCGGTCGCTGCACGTCCAAATTCGGTAACATAAGCCCCAAACTTCTTCGTCCGTAACTTTGCTTTGTTTTAATGCGTCTCGCAGAGCCAAAGCAGAAGAATGACCAAAAGATATACGGCTTTCAGCTACATCTTCACGCTTATTTAATTCTGAATTTTGAAGTGAATTTTGCATTAAATTCGCCAAATTTTTGGTTTTGTGGCGAATAATGCTTGAAGGTTTACAGAAGTTTCTTGTAGAATACCCTCAGAGTATTAATCGCGGCGCAATCGCATTAATCTCAGAAGTCGTCAAATGTTTGTAGCGTTTGGCGGCTTCGTCTTTTAAATGTAAAAAGAACTTGCTGCCAAGCATACTCCAAATAACTTCCGAGCGTCAACAGTTTTATGCAACTTTGCGTAAAGGATTGAAACTTTGAAATCTTCTTTGCTGCTTCATTGATTCAATCTCTCTTCGCTGTCTGTCAACTTCTTTAGAAAGAACTGTTGTAAGGCTCTCGAAACATCTAACTTTTTTCTCAAGCTCTCTGTTTCTTACTTCGGACAAAGTTAAAATAATTAATGAATTTGTGAGTTTCATATACTCAGCCCTCGTTACCAGTAAATTTAATACGGACAAGCAAATTCAAGCGTCGGACGTTCTACATTTAATGGAATAGATACTAACGACGGTTTATAAGCGTCAACAATTAAAGATGTATATTCGGCATTAACGACAATTCCTAAGAACTTCGACCAAAGCGTATTAAGGCTTCGAGAAATTGCGCCGTTGAGATAATTCCATCTTTGTTTGTGAAAAGTTCCGTTCTCATCAAACCATTCGAGCAAGCGAACGGAAAAGCCTGCGTTTGAAAGTAAATCAGTAAGGTTTCGATAATTGAAAAGAAACTTGTGGTCATCGCCGTTCCATCCGGTTTCCGGTCTTACCCAAGCGATATAGTTCGGCTCCGGGTGAAAGCCATCGGGAACGGCAATGCGAAAATATCCATCCGGTTTCAAATATCTAAAACAATTCCGCGCGGCTTCCGCAGCTTCGGCGTAGGTCAAATGTTCAAGAACGTGTTCGGCTAAAACCGCGTCGAGCGAGTTCGGCTGAAACATCCGCGCCCAACTTCTCTCGTCTCGAATATCCAAGTCGAGCTTTTGAAGTGAAGTCCAGCCTATTTGCTGCGTAGATTGTGCGCCGACAATAATTTTCATACTGTTTTCATTCCCGTTAATCGCTTAATAGTAAAAACAAAATCAGAAAAACTCCGGCAACGACAATCGTATTATCTTGAGAACTCGGCGGCTTATATTGTCCTAGAAATGCGTTCGATTGTGATTGCTGCAACGATTCCGAATCATCCACTGATAACGATGTTTTGTTTCCAGACGGTTCAATATGAAAATGATTTTTTTTTCTCTCATCTATCAATTCCCATCCATATTTAGAAACGATTGTCGTTAATGCAGATTTATATTCATCGAAATTGTGATTGACCGGTGTAATGTCTGCCGCGAGCGCTTGAACGTGGTAAGAGTTTGCAACGCCGCCAACCGCAGCGTTACGAGCTGGCGTTCGATAGCCTGAATTAAAAGTAAATTGATTCGGAAACGCGCTAAAAATCTCATTAACAATGTGAACTGTAAGCTGTGCATTGTTGAGATATTTTTGAGGGATTGTCACCCCTTTCGCGTATTGTTGAACTGTCAACATAGCTTTATATCTATCGTTTCAATCGCTACTTTCAATCTCTTAACAACAAAATAAGAATCAATCCGCTAATTTAGTTACGTTTCAGTCATAATTAAAGGCATTCATAACACGAACCGAATTTGGCAATGCTATGGTTGCTTCTAAAGCTCTAGTAAGGTTGTGTTTCACATCCGCGAGAGTGTCTCCGTTCCTTACCAAGACTGTTATGCTAAAATTATATTGACTGTTTGCCGTGTCTCTATTCGAAGTTGCTAATGAAGAAAGGAGGAGCCCTTTAGATTTTAATGCCTTAGAGCCTGTTTGGAAATTAGAAAAGGAAAGTCGGAAACAGATAAACTGTTTTTGCGATGAACAGACAATCTTATCCGACTGACCTTTCCAATAAGCAATGGAAATTGCTTGAAACTATGTTACCACCGCCCGAACAACTTGGGCGAAAGCGAAGCGTTAATTTGCGCGAAATTGTTAATGCTCTGTGTTATTTAGCCCGGTCGGGTTGTCAATGGCGAATGCTGCCGAAAGAGTTTCCCAAATGGCAAACCGTTTATTATTACTTCTCGCGGTGGCGCGAAACCGAATCGTTCGTCGCGCTTAATCAAAAGCTGCGGCAAAAGATTCGGTTTCTTGCGGGCAAACAAGCCAACCCGAGCGCGGCGATTATTGATTCGCAATCGGTCAAAACCGATGAACAAGCTCAACTAAAAGGCTATGACGCAGGCAAAAAAGTAAAAGGACGCAAGCGTCATATCCTTGTTGACACACTTGGCTTGCTCTTAAAAGCCAAAGTCCTGAGTGCCGACATTCAAGACCGTGATGGCGCAAAAATGCTGTTTTCAGAAATCAAAGAGCAAATGCCGCGCCTGCAATTGATTTGGGCGGATGGCGGTTATCGCGGCAAATTGATTGTTTGGATTGCTGTAGAATGTTTATGGATACTTGAAATTGTCAAAAGAAACGACCGATTGAAAGTTTTTAAGGTGTTGCCCAAACGCTGGATAGTCGAAAGGACTTTTTCTTGGCTGAATCGCAATCGGCGATTGAGCAAAGATTATGAAAGAAAACCAACTTCAGCAGAGGCTTGGATTTATCTTTCAATGTCAATCTTGATGCTCAAACGCTTTAAAATCTAATTTCCAAACAGGCTCTTAGCGATATTCGCTCCAACATAAGCTGCCAAATGAAAAAAGGTGTTGTAAGTAAAATATGCATGCACAGCTACGCGGTGATAACCCGGATAGAAGTCCCTTGTATCAATGACATTTGTGCTTTGCCTTCCCGCCATTACATTCTGTTTAAATGTAGATGGCTTTACATAAACAGTTAGTTTCGGCTTCGGCTTCGGCTTTGGTTTCGATGGCGGCGGTGGTTTGTTTGCCATAACATTTCCTATCTTTAAATAAAAAGTTCTGCAAAATTAATTCTTCACAAAACGTCGGTGTCGTGGCTCAGGATTGCGTATCGTTTCTTCTAATTTAATTTGCCTTCCTTTTTTAATTTCTAACCCACTGGTTTCGTTTAATTTAATAATGGTTACATTCGGCGAGTTTATTGAGACAAGCTCTAATTCGCTGTGAGTTTCGCTTTCTTCCGCGCCTTTCCAATGCACTACTAATTTTTCATTAGGGGCTTTAGAAATAACTCTCCCAACTTCCTCGGTCTCTACATCAATGACGCAGATTTTTCCGCCAATAGCTGTTGAATCAATTACCTTTAATTCAGAATCTAAGTTTTCGTATATTTCCATTTTGTTTGTCCTTTTGTTTTAATCCTGAAAATTTGCCAATGGAAAAGCTCTGATTAGTTCATCTCTAATCAGAGCTTCTCGCTTTACTTATCATTCGGGGTCTTCGTCAAAATCTTCGTCAGATTCTTCCGTTTCCTGTCCTAGCATTTCATCAAAATCTTCTTGGAATTCGCCGCCGTATGAGTCAACGAGTAATTCTCGAACTTGGTCAAGAGTGTTTTGTTGGTCAATCCGGCTTCCGTCACATCGGTCAATCAACTCGACTGAGTTCAAAATGCCTTCTTCCAGTTCTATCGTTCTTGCGCTTTTGCGTGCCATATACCGTCTCCTTATCTTAAAAATTAACTATCTGAAATAGTCTATTTAAAATTTTGGATGGCACTTTATTCTAAAGCAAGCGCTATTAATTAAATGTTTTTTCGTTCTCCTTAGTGCTTTGTTTTCTGTCGGTTCGCGGGATTTTCAATTCACTTTTCGCGTAACTTTTTAAAGAATTCTGTTTCTTAAATTCATCTGTTTGCCTGCCATAATTCTTTATCACGTTATTCCATTTGATACTTACAGACTTTATAAAAGACTCTTCTTTATGAGTTTTCTCCCCAAATTTTTTATAAGCTCGTAATATAGTTTGTCTTTTATACCTCAAGTTTTCGGGATGATTGTTAATACACCATAGAGCTGCTCTTATTAAACTTGGCTTTTGCTGGTTACCTACCGGTTTCTTCTTAGGTTGGCTTTTCAATTCTTCCTCTTTATAAAACTTTTCAACTTTCTGTTTAAAGTGTGTAATCGTGTCCAGTCGTTTATTTCTCGGTAGATTTAGCTCTATGAAAATTTTCTGCAACTGTTTACTCGCTGGTATATCAACAGGATTTACAAACAAAGTATTACCGTTTTCGTCGTAAACAATCTCTCTACCCCAAATTTTATTTTCTAACTTATTAAAAAAGATGCGATGGCGAGTTTTGCCTAATGAAATATCAAATTCCTCTAAATCAGAGTTACTCTCCGTTTCTTCAAAATCATCTCTCATCATAGAGAATGACGTATGAAAATTTTTCTCGGATTCATTTTCTATACTTTCATCCATATACCTTTTGTTTCGCACCAGTATCATTCTCTGTGGATAATGCTCGTCAGTAATCCATTTACTCCCTTCTGCTTGTTTTAAGGTTATTCGGCGCGGAGATGTGGCAATAAGAAGAGATTGATTGTTCAATTCTATCTCTATCGGATTTACTTTTGTGTTCATACTCTTTGAGTTTTCTGCAATTCCTTTCGCTTTCTTAATAATAAATGGCGTTTTCCTCATAAAATACTTCCTTCTACTTTAATCAATAACAATTAGTTTTCGTCTGTGGGGTCTTCTGTATAAAACGTGTATAAAACGTGTATAAAACTGTGGTTTCTCTGCTACCAGGTCTGTGGTCAATCCTGCATACTTTTTTCGCCTATATAGTTTTCTATGCGTTTCCTAAGAGTTTTCTAAGAGTTTTCTAAGAGTTTCCTAAGACATTTTCTATGGCATTTTCCACAAAACCCGACGATTTTAATAACTCTCACTTCGATTTACTTGAAGTTCTCTCAAGATTTAAATCTTAAACCCGTTTATAAGGTGGAGTTGCCTCTTTGGATAAGCCCTAGTTTTTCTGCCAAGTTGAAACAAAATTTTTTCGTATGATACCTGAGTGTATTTGGAAATCTCTTAAAAATCGTCTGTTTTATTTGCGTATTATGTTCTAAACAAATGTAATGTTTCGGTTGTCCACAGTCTTTGCAGCAATGCCTTACTATTTTTCTTTTCCGGTTTTTACGGCGCGCAGCTCTTCGAGCTTTTACTATTTCTTCTTCAACCCAAATTTTTGCCGCTGGTTCATCATCACTTTCACCCGGAAGCACAGGATAAAAGTCTAAAATTTCTACACATACAAGATTATCTTTAGAATCGTAATCGTAAATAATTCCTTCCGGCATATCGACTCGACTGTAATATCTTTTTTTATTTGAAAACCGAATTGCCAACAAATCAGTTTCTTTTCTGTAATCTAATGAAATGAAATTTTCGGGAAGTTTTACCCGGCTACAAGCTAGTTCAAATAATTTTTCTTCGCGCATTACTTTTAATCTCCCTTACAATTTTAAGTTTTTAACATTTTGCGTTGTTGAAATTGCAAATTGCTAAAATGTTATTTCTCTTGAAGCCAACGAACTAATAAATCATCAATCAATTCTGAAAACTCCTGCGGTTTGTCGGCAGCCAACAATTTCATTTTCGTTTGTTTATAAGTATCTCTACCAACATAAGCCGTAACTTGTCGAAAGTTATCATTTGACCGTTTGCCGTTCGGTCGTCCGCGGCGGCGTGTCTCTCCGGCGTTATTATTTAACTGAGTGTTGGTTTCCTGATTAACAGTAGCTTTCTGCTGCGTTTTTATGGTTGCTTCCGGCTTCGCTGTCTCTACTGAATTTTGAAGCGTTTTAACGTCTTTTAATCCGGCGAATCTATTTTTCATATTTCAAAATCTCCCTTGATAGTGATTCAAACTCTTTCCAAGCGTCCGCGCCGTCGCGTAATTCTTTACTCGTAATTCCTTTTAATGCTGCGCGTCCGTTCACAGCCCGCCGATAAATCTCGGTTTTGAAAAACGGTATTTTCAATTCAGTCAAAAGTTCCTTTGCTTCACGTCCGGCGTTTGAGCGCGGTGGAACTAAAGTAAATAAAACTTTGTAATTTTGAGCGTTAATTTGTCTGAATGAATTTGCTAATTTAATCAAAGCATCTAGGCTCAAAGCGTCCGGCTGGCTCGGCACAATCACTAAATCGCTTTCATCGCAAATTGTTTTCAGTTCTTCGGCGGTTGGTCGCGCTGGTGTATCTAAAATTATATGTTTGAAGTTTTTGGCGTGTTCGGTTAATTGATGCTCGACAATTACAGGAAACGGAAGTTTCCCGCGAGCTTGCCACGCCAACGCGCTTTCGTTTGGGTCACCATCCACTAAGAGTATTGAAGCCTTATGGCTTAACACAGCGGCAATATGTATTGCAGTTGTAGTTTTTCCAACTCCACCTTTGAAGCTGGCAATTGAAATTATCATTCATCCAATATACAGAATAATTTCAACATTTCAAGTTTTTGCGTTGTTAAAACGCTAATAGCAAATCTAGCGATGCCCGCAAGCGTCGATCAACATCTAAATTACCCGGACGCATCGCCGTTTTTAATGTTCCGCGCCGGATCCGCTCGTCAAATCTAGCGATGCCCGCGGGCATCGTCATTTCTAACGTGACTCGATCAACTTCATTTCTGACGATGGCAGCTCTGTTTTCAATTTGATGTAAAGCTCATACCGATATTTATATCGTCGTCTGCGAGGTATCATAAAAGACTGTTTATCAGATACTTACTATCGGAAAACCGCATATCTATTGACTGTTACAAAATTTTGTTTATCAAAACCTATTATAAAAACTCGTCATCTGCGATGTATCATAAAACGTAAATTATCTGATACCTGAGACTTTTGATAGTAATAGTAGCAATTGAAAAAGCCGGGCTATAACACCCAGCTTCTACGTTGAAAACATATAGATAATTCTACGCAGCTTGTTTTTCGAGCCGCTCAAGTTTCTTTTCTAAATTCAAGATAAATCTTCCGTCAAAATAAATCTCGCCGCAATTCTGGCACACTCGCGCCGGTGCGTTTTCAACCTTGACGCTTTGGCTGCCGATTCTTATAACTTTAGAAACTTTCGCTTTTTTCTGTTTTGAACATTCGCAATTATCTCGCATAAATAGTTTTAAAATGAAAGATGTGTTCGTCTAAATTAAGCAGCTTGTTTTTGTTGGCGCAAAACTTTTTTCTCGACATTCAAAAGGTATCTGCCCTCAAAATGCGTTTCGCCGCACTCCGGGCAAACTCGCGCCGGCGCGTTTTCTAAAAATACATCTTGCCCGGCAATTCTCATAAATTGAGAAACTTTTTGCCGTTTCATTTTTTTGTGGTCGCAATTAGCTGGAGATTTCATATCCGGTTTTAATTTTCACTCTGCCCTGACTTAAAAAAACAATTACTCGCAACATTCTACCTTCTTTTGTGTAACCTTCAAAGGCATATCTGATGTGGCTTTGGTCATCGTCATATTCGTAATAGTTCGACGGCTTGAAAATCACTTTAACGGCATCGGAAAGGATAAAGCCTTCATCATCTAATTCTTTTGAGCAATGCGGCAAAAAATCGAACTCATCACGATTAATCTTTCTTTGAATTGTGGTAAATATATTTGCCATTCATTCAGCGCATCCGATAATGCGAAATTTTACCGTTATTTTACATTTATCAGACGGATTATTTAATAATTCAAAAACCGCGTTCAAAGTAAAAAATTCACAAAACAAGTTCAGATATGATGCAAGGTTACAAAAATGACTGAGTTTGTGTGACCTTGCGCGATGTTGTCATATAGTCAAAAACCAAGCAAAAATGCGGCTATAACTGCTCGAAAGAAAAAGAAACGCCGTCGAGCGTGCGAAATGTAGCATACTTGTATTTCAGACTTAGAAAACACTTCCGCGCATACCTTGTCTTTTCCACTTGTTCAGCGAGTTTCTCAAAGTAGCTTTCCAGCCCGTTTTCAAAAATATATCTTCTCCAACTTAATTCTCTTTGCCGTTTCGGAACTTTCTCCGGTAAATTTCCAAGTTCATCTGAACATTCGCCGTCAGATATTTGTTTTGTATCAAGAATAGTGATTCGCTCGCCGGTCTGGACGTATTTCAAAATTTCAACAACAAGTTTTGTGAGCAAATAAGTAACGAAAACATTCGGAGATTCTAAAACTACATTTGCGTTTCTTTGCGTTCGGAAACTCCCGAATATCTCAAACATTCGCCAAAATCTTTTGATGGATGCAATTTCAATCAAATCTTTCTGCGGCAGCTTCTCCCAACTATCGGACTTCGTAACATATTTACAAACTTCCTGAATCGCGCCTTTTAAGCCATTTACAGACGAACTGAGCCTTTTAATCTTGACCATTGCCAATCCGTCCTCAGTCTTAAATTCACACGGCAAATTGAACTCTCTAAAAGCAATCTCTATACATTCCGACCATTCGCGGCGGAACTCTGTAAAATTTAAGAATCTGGTTATACAAAGCAAATGATAATGATAATGATAGCCGTTTTTCGTAAGTGTAAACTCTTCGCTCTTTGAACCGCCTTTTACTTTCTGTTTAAAGTAATCGCGCTTCCGAAACAATGTCCAGATTCTATCTATAACAGCTCTCGTTTGAATTAAAGGTAAGTTCGGGTTTGGAATAGTTAAGGTGATGAACTGATACATTTCCCCGGTAAGTAGTTTCTGATTTTTAATAGAAAGTTTTAATTCTTCCCGGGAACGCTTCGAGGCTTTAGCCACGCACGACGGACAAAGTTTTGAGCCGCAACTCCACAAATTACCGTTTCCGGCGTAAAGCTCGCCAGTCTCGGTATTATGCAAATCATCGCCTACCCAATGGTTTTCGCGGTCGCTGCACGTCCAAATTCGGTAACATAAGCCCCAAACTTCTTCGTCTGTAACTTTACCTTGTTTTAATGCGTCTCGCAGAGCCAAAGCAGAAGAATGACCAAAAGACATACGGCTTTCAGCCACGTCCTCACGTTTATTTAATTCTGGATTTTGAGTGGAATTTTGCATTAAATTCGCCAAACTTTTGGAATTGTGGCGAATAATGCTTGAAGGTTTACAGGAATTTCTTGTAGAATACCCTCAGAGTGTTAATCGCGCCCGAATCGCGTTAATCTCAGAAGTCGTCAAATGTGTTCAGCATTTGGCGGCTTCGTCTTTTAAATGTAAAAGAACTTGCTGCCAAGCATACTCCAAATAACTTCCGAGCGTCAACAGTTTTATGCAACTTTGCGTAAAGGATTAAAACTTTGAAATCTTCTTTGCTGCTTCATTGATTCAATCTCCTTTCGTTGTCTGTCAACTTCTTTAGAAAGAATTGTTGTAAGGCTCTCGAAACATCTAACCTTTTTCTCAAGCTCTCTGTTTTTTACTTCGGATAAAGTTAAAATAATTAATGAATTTGTGAGTTTCATATACTCAGCCCTCGTTACCAGTAAATTTAATACGGACAAGCAAATTCAAGCGTCGGACGTTCTACATTTGATGGAATAGATACTAACGACGGTTTATAAGCGTCAACAATTAAAGATGTATATTCAGCGTTGACGACAATTCCTAAGAACTTCGACCAAAGCGTATTTGCGCTTCGAGTAATTACGCCGTCGAGATAATTCCATCTTTGTTTATGAAAAGTTCCGTTTTCGTCATACCATTCGAGAAGATGAACGGAAAAGCCTGTATTTGAAAGCAAATCAGTAAGATTTCGATAATTGAAAAGAAACTTGTGGTCATCGCCATTGAATCCGGTTTTCGGTCTTACCCAAGCGATATAGTTCGGCTCCGGGTGAAAGCCATCGGGAACGGCAGCTCTAAAATATCCGTCCGGTTTTAAATATCTAAAACAATTCCGCGCAGCTTCGGCAGCTTCGGCATAAGTCAAATGTTCGAGAACATGTTCGGCTAAAACCGCGTCGAGCGAGTTCGGTTGAAACATTCGCGCCCAACTCGCTTCGTCTCGAATATCCAGGTCGAGCTTTTGAAGTGAAGTCCAGCCTATTTGCTGTGTAGATTGTGCGCCGACAATAATTTTCATACTGTTTTTATTCTCCGTTAATCGCTTAATAGCAAAATCAAAATCAGAAAAACTCCGGCAACAACAATCGTATTATCTTGAGAACTCGGCGGCTTATATTGTCCTAGAAATGCGTTCGATTGTGATTGCTGCAACGATTCCGAATCATCCACTGATAACGATGTTTTGTTTCCAGACGGTTCAATATGAAAATGATTTTTTTTTCTCTCATCTATCAATTCCCATCCATATTTAGAAACGATCGTCGTTAATGCAGATTTATATTTATCGAAATTGTGATTGACCGGCGTAATGTCCGCCGCGAGCGCTTGAACGTGGTAAGAGTTTGCAACACCGCCGACCGCAGCGTTACGAGCCGGTGTTCGATAGCCTGAATTGAAAGTAAATTGATTCGGAAACGCGCTAAAAATCTCATTAACAATGTGAACTGTAAGCTGTGCATTGTTGAGATATTTTTGAGGGATTGTCGCCCCTTTCGCGTATTGTTGAAATGTCAACATAGCTTTATATCTTTCGTTTCAATCGCTACTTTCAATCTCTTAACAACAAAATAAGAATCAATCCGCTAATTGATTACGTTTCAGTCATAATTAAAGGCATTCATAATACGAACCGAATTTGGATAAGCTATTGTATTTGCTAAAGCATTTGTAACTTTGGCGGAAGCCATTGCAGTACCAACACTGTTTTCAACATAAATAACTACCTCAAAACCATACTGACTATTTGCCGTGTCTTTATTCCTAGTTAATAATGCAGAAACGGGTAACCCTTTAGATGTTAATGCGTTAGCGATATTCGTTCCAACATTAGCTGCCAAATGAAAAAAAGTGTTGTAAGTAAAATATCCATTCACACCTATGCGGTGATAACCCGGATAGTATTTCCTTGTATCAATGACATTTGTGCTTTGCCTTCCCTGCATTACCTTCTGTTTAAATGTCGGCGGTTTTACATAAACAGTTAGTTTCGGCTTCGGCTTCGGCTTTGGTTTCAGTGGCGGCGGTGGTTTGTTTGCCATAACATTTCTTTTATTAATAAAGGCTTAAAAATTAAATCAAACCTTTGCTTTGTTTAAATTAAAAAGCTCTGTGCAGTTTTAGTCAGCACAGAGCTTTTTAATTTATGTTAGGTCGTCGTCGTCTAGTTCGTCATCTTCAACTTCTTCTTCATCTTCATCTTCTTCATCGTCAAAATCTATCTCCGACAAAGTATCTCGGAATTGCCTTGCTACGTCTGCAAAAGCTTCTTTTTCTTCTCTCAAAGTCTCGTTTTCAGCTTCGAGTTCTTCCAACTTTTCTTCTAAAACACGAAGCGCAGTTCTTTTTTGCGCGGGTGACTGTGTTGCCATTTGTTTGCTACCTCCTATAAATTATTAAGCTATTTCCTAGCCTTTTAATTATCGGAATTATCAGTAAACAGATAGCAAACAGTTTTGAATTAAATTAATTTGACTTTCTTAAGCCTTTACTTTACTTATGTTTCTGGAAGCTTTTAGATATTTCTTGATAAATTTTCTGTAAGCAGAATTAATATTTTTGTTGCCTAAAGTATCTTCTCTTTCAGTAGAATCAACTTTTATTCCAGAACTATTCAATTCAATTGTCCAAGCATTTCTAACTTCTTTTCGTAATTTATATATAGCTCCTTTAAAAGCACCTTTGCTCGTCGTTAGTTCTTTACAATGTAAATAGGCACGTTCAATTACTTGAGAAAAAGGTTCTGTTCTATTCCCCTTAGATTTATGATTTACAATTGCCCAATAAGTTGCATCTCTTAAATACTGCTCTCTCCAACCCTTTTTAATAATAGGTTTAATTTCCGGCTTCATTTCAGATTCTTTTAAGAGACCTTTTAGCCTTTTATCAAACTTCCTTTTGAAAATAGCAGCAGTTATCTTTACCTGATTGTTAGGTGTTTTTTCATCAAAAAATATCTCTAACATCTTTTCCACTTTATCTTTATCATAAGTAGGATTTTTTAATAAAACTCTTCCTTCCTCGTCGTAAACAATTTCATTTGCTAAGAACTTTCCAGATATAGGATTAAAAAAAATCCTGCACGGCTTCCCTTCATAATCAACATCAATCAAAAATTCGTTATAATTCCAAATTGCCAAGCCATTAAAATATAAAAGTTCTAGTTTTGCTTCTGGATGAGCCTTATACCAAACCTTATTTCCCCGCCTATATGTAATTGATTCATCATCTTTCTTAAAATCTCCCAATCCTAGCGGAGTTATTTTCATACGATACGGACGATTCTTTATGAAAATGCGCTTTTTTCTATTTAAATTTCTTTCTTCTTCTGTTACAAGCAATACTTTTTTCATAACATCTCACCTTTTACTTTAATCAATAACAATTAGTTTTCATCTGTGGGATTTTCTGCCCAAAACGTGCTAAATCGTGCGCTTTCTCTGGTAGTAAGTCTGGGGTCAATCCTGCATACTTTTTTCGCCTATATAGTTTTCTATGCGTTTCCTAAGAGTTTTCTAAGAGTTTCCTAAGACATTTTCTATGGCATTTTCCACAAAACCCGACGATTTTAATAACTCTCACTTCGATTTACTTGAAGTTCTCTCAAGATTTAAATCTTAAACCCGTTTATAAGGTGGAGTTGCCTCTTTGGATAAGCCCTAGTTTTTCTGCCAAGTTGAAACAAAATTTTTTCGTATGATACCTGAGTGTATTTGGAAATCTCTTAAAAATCGTCTGTTTTATTTGCGTATTATGTTCTAAACAAATGTAATGTTTCGGTTGTCCACAGTCTTTGCAGCAATGCCTTACTATTTTTCTTTTCCGGTTTTTACGGCGCGCAGCTCTTCGAGCTTTTACTATTTCTTCTTCAACCCAAATTTTTGCCGCTGGTTCATCATCACTTTCACCCGGAAGCACAGGATAAAAGTCTAAAATTTCTACACATACAAGATTATCTTTAGAATCGTAATCGTAAATAATTCCTTCCGGCATATCGACTCGACTGTAATATCTTTTTTTATTTGAAAACCGAATTGCCAACAAATCAGTTTCTTTTCTGTAATCTAATGAAATGAAATTTTCGGGAAGTTTTACCCGGCTACAAGCTAGTTCAAATAATTTTTCTTCGCGCATTACTTTTAATCTCCCTTACAATTTTAAGTTTTTAACATTTTGCGTTGTTGAAATTGCAAATTGCTAAAATGTTATTTCTCTTGAAGCCAACGAACTAATAAATCATCAATCAATTCTGAAAACTCCTGCGGTTTGTCGGCAGCCAACAATTTCATTTTCGTTTGTTTATAAGTATCTCTACCAACATAAGCCGTAACTTGTCGAAAGTTATCATTTGACCGTTTGCCGTTCGGTCGTCCGCGGCGGCGTGTCTCTCCGGCGTTATTATTTAACTGAGTGTTGGTTTCCTGATTAACAGTAGCTTTCTGCTGCGTTTTTATGGTTGCTTCCGGCTTCGCTGTCTCTACTGAATTTTGAAGCGTTTTAACGTCTTTTAATCCGGCGAATCTATTTTTCATATTTCAAAATCTCCCTTGATAGTGATTCAAACTCTTTCCAAGCGTCCGCGCCGTCGCGTAATTCTTTACTCGTAATTCCTTTTAATGCTGCGCGTCCGTTCACAGCCCGCCGATAAATCTCGGTTTTGAAAAACGGTATTTTCAATTCAGTCAAAAGTTCCTTTGCTTCACGTCCGGCGTTTGAGCGCGGTGGAACTAAAGTAAATAAAACTTTGTAATTTTGAGCGTTAATTTGTCTGAATGAATTTGCTAATTTAATCAAAGCATCTAGGCTCAAAGCGTCCGGCTGGCTCGGCACAATCACTAAATCGCTTTCATCGCAAATTGTTTTCAGTTCTTCGGCGGTTGGTCGCGCTGGTGTATCTAAAATTATATGTTTGAAGTTTTTGGCGTGTTCGGTTAATTGATGCTCGACAATTACAGGAAACGGAAGTTTCCCGCGAGCTTGCCACGCCAACGCGCTTTCGTTTGGGTCACCATCCACTAAGAGTATTGAAGCCTTATGGCTTAACACAGCGGCAATATGTATTGCAGTTGTAGTTTTTCCAACTCCACCTTTGAAGCTGGCAATTGAAATTATCATTCATCCAATATACAGAATAATTTCAACATTTCAAGTTTTTGCGTTGTTAAAACGCTAATAGCAAATCTAGCGATGCCCGCAAGCGTCGATCAACATCTAAATTACCCGGACGCATCGCCGTTTTTAATGTTCCGCGCCGGATCCGCTCGTCAAATCTAGCGATGCCCGCGGGCATCGTCATTTCTAACGTGACTCGATCAACTTCATTTCTGACGATGGCAGCTCTGTTTTCAATTTGATGTAAAGCTCATACCGATATTTATATCGTCGTCTGCGAGGTATCATAAAAGACTGTTTATCAGATACTTACTATCGGAAAACCGCATATCTATTGACTGTTACAAAATTTTGTTTATCAAAACCTATTATAAAAACTCGTCATCTGCGATGTATCATAAAACGTAAATTATCTGATACCTGAGACTTTTGATAGTAATAGTAGCAATTGAAAAAGCCGGGCTATAACACCCAGCTTCTACGTTGAAAACATATAGATAATTCTACGCAGCTTGTTTTTCGAGCCGCTCAAGTTTCTTTTCTAAATTCAAGATAAATCTTCCGTCAAAATAAATCTCGCCGCAATTCTGGCACACTCGCGCCGGTGCGTTTTCAACCTTGACGCTTTGGCTGCCGATTCTTATAACTTTAGAAACTTTCGCTTTTTTCTGTTTTGAACATTCGCAATTATCTCGCATAAATAGTTTTAAAATGAAAGATGTGTTCGTCTAAATTAAGCAGCTTGTTTTTGTTGGCGCAAAACTTTTTTCTCGACATTCAAAAGGTATCTGCCCTCAAAATGCGTTTCGCCGCACTCCGGGCAAACTCGCGCCGGCGCGTTTTCTAAAAATACATCTTGCCCGGCAATTCTCATAAATTGAGAAACTTTTTGCCGTTTCATTTTTTTGTGGTCGCAATTAGCTGGAGATTTCATATCCGGTTTTAATTTTCACTCTGCCCTGACTTAAAAAAACAATTACTCGCAACATTCTACCTTCTTTTGTGTAACCTTCAAAGGCATATCTGATGTGGCTTTGGTCATCGTCATATTCGTAATAGTTCGACGGCTTGAAAATCACTTTAACGGCATCGGAAAGGATAAAGCCTTCATCATCTAATTCTTTTGAGCAATGCGGCAAAAAATCGAACTCATCACGATTAATCTTTCTTTGAATTGTGGTAAATATATTTGCCATTCATTCAGCGCATCCGATAATGCGAAATTTTACCGTTATTTTACATTTATCAGACGGATTATTTAATAATTCAAAAACCGCGTTCAAAGTAAAAAATTCACAAAACAAGTTCAGATATGATGCAAGGTTACAAAAATGACTGAGTTTGTGTGACCTTGCGCGATGTTGTCATATAGTCAAAAACCAAGCAAAAATGCGGCTATAACTGCTCGAAAGAAAAAGAAACGCCGTCGAGCGTGCGAAATGTAGCATACTTGTATTTCAGACTTAGAAAACACTTCCGCGCATACCTTGTCTTTTCCACTTGTTCAGCGAGTTTCTCAAAGTAGCTTTCCAGCCCGTTTTCAAAAATATATCTTCTCCAACTTAATTC
>MWWG01000032.1_pt1 | contig 18602 bp, 22 predicted proteins | sample 1047331 | NCBI WGS metagenome assembly MWWG01 (sample SAMN06349968, study PRJNA376086) | soil metagenome | isolation source: MG6-4 sample Antarctic (ecotone) soil | place: Antarctica | collected 2015-01-13 | reverse complement strand
GACCCGCCAGGGTCTTATGTACCAGCGGAGGGTGCGATGAACGTACATAAGAAAGCAAAGAAGGGAGCGTGATGGACGTAGCACGCGCAGACACCGTAGACGCCGAGCTCGACCGGCTCATCTCCAAACGGGCATCACAGGACCGCCGGCCGGACCCCGACGAGCAAGAGGAGCTGTGGAAGGCGAGCGTGAGAGCGCACAACAGCCGCAGACGCGAAGAGATGCGGGCGGCGTGGTGTGAACACCACCAGGACCAAGCAGCCCGTCTGAGGGACATTCTCGAAGGCCTGGTAGCACACCACGAGGAACAGGCAGCGAAGTTGATAGAAGTCGAACCGAAAGGAGCACCGTAAATGGCCGGTACCTTCATCGAGCAGCTAAGGAAGCGTCAGGAGGCGGCACAAGAAAGCAAACCTGAGCAGGCGTCCTCGAAGCCCACAGAGACCATGACGGACGACGAGCTCGAGGGGGCCCTCAACCAGGCAAGGCGGGACCTCCTCGACGCCCAGCACCAGGAGCTGCGGGAGCGTGAGATCTCACGCGTGGCCCCGGCCGAACAGGATCGGGCGTCGGCAGCAACGCTCGCGGGGATCGGGCGTCGGCAGCAACGCTCGCGGGGATCGGGCGTCGGCAGCAACGCTCGCGGGGATCCTGCGCGAGAAGCAGACAAGCAAACGACGGACCTGGAGGTAGGCGTGTTTGAGTTGATTATCCAGAAGGTGCCCGAGCTTGCGCGCCTCGAGGAGGCCGCTGCCAAGCTAGAGCTAGAGCATGGCGAGGCCCAGGGGCGTGTGGCGGGGCTATCACAGAAGGTGCTAGAGGCCAGGGAGGACGACCTCAACCGCGAAGCACTGGCCCTCAACCGTGGCGGGAAGGCGCCGAAGCCCAAGGAGCCCGCACTCCGCTCGCAGCTTGAGCGCGCCCAGCGTGAGCTAGAGGTCTTAGAGCGCAGGCTGACCCTCGCAGGCTCGGAGAGGTCCCACTACATCCAAGGGCATAGCGAGCGGCTGATGCGCCTACTCGCTGGGGCCCAGGCCGCCGAGGGTGAGAAGGTGGCCGGGGGCGCGGCCACGGTGCTTGAGGACCTGCTCCGCTACTTCAGGGCCGAGGACGACGCCCGGGCTATGAGACGGCTTATCCCCGCCCCCGCGCCGGAGAATACAGGCGCGCCGCAAAAGTCGGTAACGGTGTGGGGCCCGATGACCACAAACAACGTTACAGGTGGGCCGCCCCGTGGCGAGCTGGAGGGAACACTACGCTACCTTGCCAGCCTCGGCGCCGGCACGGTGGTAGGAGAGGATGCCGAGGGTGCTGCGTAGGCTAGCAGTTCGTGCTGGGAGTGCCGTAACCGTAAGGTCGGCAAGGGACCTTCCCCTGAGAGGCTCCCAGTTTTTCCCCTAAACGGAGGGTAGGTCCGCAAATGAGCGTCTGCCGCGCAACAAAGGCAAGTGGAGACCCTTGCACCCTGCCCGCTAACGGCTCGGGGGGCCTTTGCTGGGCCCACTCCCCAGAGAACGCAGACAAGCGCCGTAGGGCGGCTTCTAAGGCCGCAAGGGCCAAGGGCAACCGGGAGGTCATAACCCTCAAAGAGGAGATCAAGACCGTGATCTCGAACGTGAAATCCGGAGACCTCGACCGCAACGACGCGGCCGTGATGATCCAGGGCTACAGGGCTCTAAAGGACTTCATAGAGCTTGAGCGGCGGGTAAGGGAGCAGCTGGCCCTGATAGAGCGGCTGGAGCAAGTGGAGGAGGGCCTGAAACAGGACCAGGGAGGCAGCAGATGGGGAACATAAGCAGGCGCATAGGGGACCTCGAGGGACGTATTCCCCCGCCGCCAGAGGACGAGGCAGCAGCCCGCCGGAAGGTGCTCCTACGCCTCACCCTGGACGAGTTGGCGCGGCTCAAGGCCAGCGGGGCCGTCCACTACCGGGCGGGCCGGCGCATCGAGGGCGAGGATATCCCCCTTCGGATTTTAGGCCCCGGCTACACGCGGGAGGATGTGTGGCGGCTCGCCCACCGCCGGGTCCTCGAGCGGGCTGGCCAGGACCTCTCCGAGTAGCAGCTTGTAACGCGCTTGCGGCCTGAGGGCGTGCCTCGCAACCCCTTTTTCCCTCCTTGGGGTCCAGCGAGAGCGCGAACAGTGCGACTGTCCCTCACCCGAGGAGCTCCCGGCTTTTGCTTTATCCAGCGGGAGCTTCTCTCTTCGCATGACACAGCGCCGAGGTTGCCGTCTAACGGGCGCGAAGGCCTCCGGCAGCGGTAAGATGCGCGCTGTGGCAGCCAGCGGCGTCAGGAGGACGCATGGTGGGAGAATACTTTCCGATTGGTTGGAACGGTAGGCAGGTGTCCATCGACTTTATCGGAGGCACCAGCACGCTTACGGGCAAGGTGGTCGATTCCACCGCGACCGGGTGTGTCATCGAACTGGTGCCGGAGGGCAAGCCAAGAGAGTCTCGTGCTCGGCGGCTCTTTTACCCGTGGACCGCCATACGATCCATCGAACTGTTGGAGGAGCTGCACGAGCCGCGTAGGCCCCCAGCTGTGCCCCGACCTTTCGAACTACCGGAGTTCCCTGTCACTTAGAATTTCTACACGACGCCCGAAACTGCGCCTACCCTGTAGCGGAGCTTTAGGGTAGGCAAGGAAGTACGGTTCGCAGAGATCGGAGGGTATTTCAGCTTGTCAGCATTTCAGCAGCGCAAGCGGGGGCGCAGGGCACTTCTAAGGGCTTTCGGCTCCGGTCCTAATGGTCTATTGCTAGGTCCCCGCTAGCCAAGTCCAGTTCGGCTTCTCGCAGTATCCGCTCCGGACTCATGGTCCAGATTGGCAAATAGGCCACCACAGAACCGTCCGGGCGACGTAGGACAGCCACATCGGGGTCGTGGTCCACCCGATAGCCGGGCGGGAGCACCTTGTTTACCTTGTGCGCCTTCAGGAGCACGAGCTCCGACATTCGACCTCCTGGCGGTAACCCTAGTGAGCTTAGCTAGATAAACGCTGAACCTCATTTAACACTGCATTTCGACCTCAAGTCAAGATTCAGACCCCATATATAGTATGGTGATGATTTCTGACGCGTCTCCACACGGCGGTCCGCCGGTACGCCAGCTTCTCGTCTCCGCCGGGGCGACTCTTCCGGCCCTCGGATGACCCTCCTCTTAGCCTTCGACTACCACCAAAGGCCGCGAGAGCCCCAGAATCGGCCTCGCACTCCCAACTGGGTGCTGCTACCATGCCGGCATGAACGAGCGGAAGAACGAGGGAAACTCCGAGGGAAGTTCTGGATGGGTGAACACCGATGTTGCAGCGGAAGCTCTGGGTGTTTCCGCAAGGTCTGTCCGCAACTACATACTTGGCGGTGCCCTGGTAGCCCGTAAGGAGAAAGAAGGCATAAACGAGCGGTATGTAGTCTCCGTGGACAGCCTGCATGCCTTGCGCGACCAGCGGAAACAACAGGGGAAACAACAGGGACGACGCCGCCGTGCTTCCAGGCAGTCGGAAGCTACAGCGGAAGGTGCCGCGGAAGTGGTCAGGAAGACCGCGGTGGACATGATGCGGGAAACCCTCACGAGCCTCGAGATGCACATGGCGCAGAACGCCGAACTCCGGGTTCGCTTGGAGCTGACGGAGAGCGCAGAGAGTACGCTTCGGGAGGAATTGGAGCGGGAGCGCCAAGAACGTCTTGAGGCGCAAGGGCGCGCCGGGTCTTTGGAACAGGAACGCTCGGAGACGCAACAGAGGGTCGCACAGCTGACTCAAGAGCATAACCAGTTGGAAGAGGAACACTCCCTCCTTCAGAGTGAGGCGGAGCGGCTCAGGGATGAACTAGAGGCCGAGCGCTCCAAGGGCTTCTGGGCTCGTATGTTTGGGGGATAGGCTGGTGATCACCACTTCACAGCTGCGAGAATCGCCTCAGACCGTCGAGGAGGAAGCCGATAGGGCAGAGCCCCACTCCGATGCCCCAGGCATTCAGGAGGGCACACAGCGTCGCTCGTGGTGGCGTAGGATGTTCGGAAGATGAGCGACAAGGCCCTAAGAATGTTGAAGCACATGCGTCGGCAAATCGTAAGGCGAGAAGCGCGATACGTGGCGGTGCGTGATGCGGCAATCAGCGTAGGCGCCGACCCTGGCGGGAGCGAATGCGATAGCCTGGTCGAGGAGCTGCTGCGGGCCGGACACCTCCAACGCTACCCTAGCCCCAGCCTTACCGCGCACGGCCTGTACCGACTCACCGACCGGGGTATAGCCGCAGCCGACGAGGGAGAGCCCCCGTCCCAGTGGCGTAGGATGCCGGGAGGGTAGCGTGGACGAAGCGGCGGGCAAGTCCATAGGCAGAGCAGCATAGCCGTTGCGGTCGGCATAGGTGCCCTACTTCTCGGTGCTCTGTCCGCCCTATTCGCCTGTACTCAACTTCCGAGAACTCCGTCAAGGCGAAGTTCACGGGGGAGCTCACCTATCCTATAGCCCCGGTCCGGAGGGCCCACCATAGGAGGGGCCATAATACAGCCGGAAGGTATTATCGGCCTCTTATGTATGCATAACCGCTGCCCTCTTCTCCCTTACATAAGAAACACTGCCGCATAGGGCCGAGGCTATGCTACGAGGGTGGGGGAATAGGGGGGGCGAGTGGCCAATCTAGATGCTGAAGAACAACGTGGACGAAATAGGCCAGCAGTTCTTCGAACTCCCATGTCCCCGTCTGCGCATACCAGACGATGGCATACCATAGAGCATTACCGACGATAATAACTATGACGCCAGTTATGATCGCGTCCATATTACGCTGCACACGGTCATGGACAGATGGTTGTGGACCCGGAGCCGATATCCCACCGACCGGTGCAATCATCGGGGGTAGATGGTAGGGAACTATCTCAATATCGGTGCGCACCTGATCCAGCGTCTCACTAAAAACTTCGACACGGGGGATACTGATGCTCACCCTGTGAGTGTCTAACGCGCTTACGATCCCTAGAAACATGTCCGCCATCTGAGCATCGAACTCCGCCAACTTAGCATTGAGAGCCGCAACAACATCTTGGGTTTGGCGATCCATCTGCTCGACCCAAGCAGCGGCGGCGTTCGCTACTTGTGCAAACGCCGCCATCATCCGATGCAGTTCGGGGCTACGTGCGAACTGCGCGCCCATTGCCCGATACAGTTCGGCTCTATCTCTATCATTCACAACCTGCGATCCTCTCTATGCCCACCCCCTGAGCCCTCTCCCCCCTGAGCCCTCTCCAGGACGAAGTGTACTAGCCCTCCTCTCCATCGTGACAGTCCTTGCGGGAACCTCCTGGCGCATCGCCGCGCCCCGGCACGTAGGGGGCGTGGTGGAGGGCGCTTGGGTCGCATAATATCCACGCGCGCGGATCCGCTCTCCGGCGTCCCTATACCCGCCGAGCCGGGGCTATGCGGGAAACTTTTTGTGGTCATTTGCAGGGGTTTTACGCCCCGTGTGATCTAGGCCACAGAAAAAATGTTTAGAAACCCCGGATTTTGGGTATATATAGTTTTTGGCGGAAATCACGTGCCGAAAAACTGAATAGGACTATAGCGGCCCCTCGAGAGAGGGGTCTTTTGTTGGGCAAGAGCGGCCGGGCAACGTGCAAGGTGCAGACGGTACACGACTCCGTTACGACCCCGGGCTCTATAAAGGACATAGCTCGTACGAGCAAGGCGAGCAGCGAATAGCGGGTATCGCGGACCTGCGTTTTTTTATGTAAGATTGCTGACGAATCAGCAGAGAGGCGGTGAGTATGACGACGCGATTAAGGGCAGCGCGGGAGCGGCGCGGGCTCTCACAGGAGGAGCTTGCGCGGCGGTGCGGCATCCCACGGGGAACCGTGCACGAAATTGAGAACGCAAGACACGTACCCGGACTCGACCGGGCAGCGCGCTTATATCACTATCTCGGGCTCGACCTCGAGGACGCGCTCGCCGATTTTGAGATCGTGTCTCGCACTCGAGAGGGGGTGACGTCGACGGTAATAGCGAAGTAAAAGAATCGGGCGCCCCCGTGTTAGCCGCACGGGACGCGCCCTAGTCTAGTCCAACCCACCACAGGAAGGAACTCTAGTGGAAAGTATAACCGACAATCAGCAGATCCTCAACGCATACGCCGACGCGGGTTTTAAGATGATCCGTCTCCGCGCGGACGATAAGAAGCCCCGGGATAACGGATGGCAGCTAGAGAAGAATAGAGTAAGCCTCGAGGACGCGGCCGCGTGGGTTGCGAACGGAGGCGGCATCGGCGTGCAAGGCGGAGAGTGCTCCGGTTGGGTATGCGCCGTAGACCTCGACTCCGCGGAGGCTAAGAAGCTCGCCCCGCGATTCTTGCGCGACACGCTGACAATCGGCAAGGAAAACGACGAGCTACCCGGCGCGTACGTCTACATCTCGGAGGGCGCCGACTATCGGAAGATAAAGGACGTCGACCCCGATCCGGAGCGCGGAGAGGTTCTCTGCATAAAGGGCTCGAATCAGGGTAAGGGGCATCAGTTCGTCGTGCCCCCTAGCACACACCCCACGAAGGGGCGCTACGTGTGGGGCGACGATTTCGATGCTGCCAAGATCACGAAAATAAGCGCGGACGAACTCGACATGCACGTAAGCCGACTCGGAGCCGCCGCGCTGATAGCTCACCATCTGCCACGCGGGGGCCGGCATGACTACGCGATGGCGGTAGCAGGACTCCTACTCCGCAACGGAGAGGAACTCGAGACCGTGCGCGCGCTTATGCGGCCGGCGTGGGATCTCGTGGATGCGGCCCAGGACGCGCTACGCGACCTCGAGGCGATCATAGACGACACGCACGAACGTCTCGCGGCCGGAGAGCCTGTTAAGGGCGGGGGTGCGCTAAACGAGCACGTCCCGCGCCTCGCACAGAAGATCGGCGAAGCGCTCCGGTGGAGCAACCCCCGCGGTGTCGTGCATAAGAAGTACGCCCGGACGGACGTCGGCAACGCGGAGCGGCTCGTCGACACGTTCGGAGAGCACATTCGCTATTGCTTTCCGTGGCGGGCGTGGCTGTTGTGGGATGGCCGGCGGTGGGTACGCGACGACGCCGGGCGGATCTTCCGCCGCGCGAAAGCCGTCGCACGGGGCATTCACGAGGACGCCGCGCGCGAGGTTGACGCCACGGAGCAACGGGCGATCAATAAGTGGGCTATACAGTCGCAAAGCGAACAGCGGATTAACAGCATGATAAGCCTAGCGCGTTCGGAGGTATCCGTCGCGCCGGGCGAACTCGACACGGATCCGATGCTCTTAACCGTGCTTAACGGCACGCTAGACCTCCGCACGGGTGAGCTACGCGCCAGCCGGCCGGAGGACTATATAACGAAGATAGCGCCCGTCGAGTACGACGCGGGCGCCGCTGCCCCACGCTTCGAGAAATTCCTCGAGGAGATATTCCCGGGGGAACAGGAGCTAATGGGTTTCGTGCGGCGCTTCGCGGGCTACACGCTAACCGGGTCGACGTCGGAGCGGTGCATGGCGATCCTGCACGGCGGCGGTAAGAACGGCAAAAGTACGTTAGTCGAGTTGCTGCGAGACGTGATGGGCGACTATGCCCGCTCCACGGAGACGGAGACGCTTCTACAGAAGAAAAGTAGCGGCGGCGCTAACAACGAAGTCGCGGCGCTTAAGGGTGCCCGGTTCGTGTCGGCGGCGGAGGTTGAAAAAGGGCGCCGGCTCGCGGAGAGCAAGGTTAAGCAGCTTACCGGATCGGACACGGTTAGCGCTCGCTTCCTGTTCGCGGAGCCCTTCGACTTTAAGCCGGAGTTCAAGCTATGGCTTTCGACGAACAATAAGCCGGAGATCACCGGAACGGATGATGCGATTTGGGATCGGATCCGCCTGATACCCTTCGAGGTTCGCTTCGAGGGTGAGAGCGTGGATAAGAGCCTACCGCGCAAGCTCCGCGACGAGTCCGCCGGCGTGCTCGCGTGGATGGTCCGCGGGTGCCTCGAGTGGCAGCGTGACGGCCTCGGGACGGCGGAGAAGGTAACGGCCGCGACGGAGGAATACCGCGCGGAGATGGATGCCTTCGCCGACTTCCTAACGGATAAATGCGCTGTTAGCCCCCGGGCGTCAGCGAAGTACGAGGACCTCTACGACGAGTATCTCGACTGGTGCCGGAACATGGGCGAGCAAGAGCTAACCGCGCGGAAGTTCGGCAGCACGCTCCGGGCGCGTGGTTTTAAGTCCGGGCAAGTCACGTCCGGACCCGATAAGGGCAAACGGCTTTGGGAGGGCGTCGGGTTGCGTTCCGATAAGCCGGGCCCGGGCTGAGGAGAAGCTCTGCCCGGGGCGTCCGGTAGAGGATCGTCCGGAGAAGCTCTACCGGCCGAAAACCGCATAGATAAGCCGAAAACGTCGAATGCGGTAGACGGAGTAGGGCTTGTAGAGGATAAATCCGAAACTTTCGCCTCGAGTAACACTCACGTTAGGCAAGTTTCGGAAAAAAGCTCTACTAGCTCTACTAGCTCTACTAGCTCTACTCAGGGGCACACCACGCACTTTTATAGAGAGTGGCGCCATCACGAACGACGCGGACCGGGACGCCGCACTCGACGCGTTGGACGCCCCGCGGGAGCCGGAGGGGTGTGTGGATGCCTAGACGCAACGATAACGCGCGGAGGGGCGGACGCACGAAAAGCCGTCCGCGTAAGAGGCGCAAGCCCGCCACGGAGCGCAACCCGAGCAAGCACGGCGGCTAAAACCCGCACTCCCCCGCCCCGCACGTAGGGAGCACAGGAGTTGCAACACCCGTAACTAGCGCATAATACCCGACGGCCGCGTCCCGGCGTCTAGTACGTCCTAGGCGGTTGGGGCGGGGCGATCCCGCAATATCAGCAAACTACCGTAAGGAGATAGCAAGATGATAGACGAGGCGATATTTGTGCATACCCCCGATGAGGACGAGATCATCCAGTCTCTTATACGCGGGGATGCCGAGACCCCCGACGAACTAGAGGCACTACTCGACGACCTCGACGCGGCAGAGCGGCGCTGGAGAGAGTTAGGGGGGAATGATGGCAAGACGAGAGGCGAACTACGGCGGATATGGATTCATAGACTCCGGCGATAAGGCGGGGGGCGTGTGGACACCCCGCGAGAGGCGCGTCGTTGCAACCCGCCGGCAAGCCGCCGAACTCGAGGCCGCCGCGATTGCAGAGTCGGAGATGGCGGCCGCAATCGCGGAGATCGTCGAGGACGGCACGCTCTCCGCGGAGGAGAAGCGCTACCGCTTGAGCCTACTTAGAGCGGGCGGTTACTCGGAGGCGGAGTTCAAGATGTTGCAAGACGCACGCGATAGCTCATAAACGAGAGGAGTAGCAATGACAGTTAAGGTTAAGAACGCACGCGCCGCCGCTAGGAAAGCCGCGGAGGAAAGCCGGAATAGCATCGCCGTCGCGGGAGAGAGGGCGCGGGACGTGCGGGAGTCCGGGCACTACAGCGACGAGGGGGTAGCGGAGTACGTGGGATCCTGGGTCTCCGACGCCCGTAAGAAATCCGGGGCCGCTCTCGAGCGCGCAGAGAAACAAGCCGCGGACGCACGGGAGAAGGCGGAGAAGGCGTATCACGACGCGCGGAGTGTGAGTGCGGAGGAGCGTGCCGCCGCTGCCGCAGTCCTGGCGCCGGTGATCGCCGCTAACACGGACCCGGAGGCGCTGATAAGGGCGTATGAGAAGCGGGCCCCGAACTCACAAGCCGAGCGGTTCGTCCTCGAGGACGCCATCTCCGTAGTACAGGATGCCGATATCGGCGGTGTGGCGTTTGCGGAGACGTGGGAGCGGACCTGCGCGCGGACGGAGGACGCCGTTACCACACCGGAGGAACGTGCCGCCGCGGAGGATCTCGGAGCGGTCGAGGAGTTGGAGGGGTATCTCGCCTCCGTCCGCACGGTCTCGGAGACGGACCTCGAGGGTATCGAGTCCGGGAGCGGTCCGCAGTTCGGGATTCAGCTCGAGACCGCCCGCTACACCATAGGGCAGTACGAGCGGCGTTACAAAGAGGCGGAGGAATCCCGCGGGACCGTCGTCAACGAGGAAACCGGCGAGACGGAGGGCGACATTATCCGAGCGTGGAGAGCGGGCGCCTAGCACCGAGACCACGCGCAAGAGAGGAGCAAGAGAGGCGACATGGGAACTGCACAAGATCAGTACGAGCGCGTGCGTGAGAGGGTACGCAAGCTCGAGGCGGAGAGGAGCGAGTACCTCTCGCGTGGCCAGCCTATCCCCGCCCGTATAACCTACGGGCTTAAGAACGGGGCGATAGAACTCGAGGAGGCGCGCTTGTACGGGCACCGCGAGATAGTGCGAGAGGCACGGGAGGCGCAACGGGCCGCGGCCGAACGTAGCATGCGGGATCGGGTCGAAGCCGAGCTCGCGCGGATCCGCTGCGCCCCCACGATAAACCCCGCGGAGATCCGAGACCTACGCCGTGAGTTGGGGGTATCTCAATACCAGCTAGCCGCCGCTAGTGGTGTCTACGTGGGCACGATCTCCCGCATAGAAAACGGGTCCGACCACAGGCCGGAGACGTTGCGCCTTATCGCCGCGGGGCTCGAGTTCATACGCGAGCACACAGAGAGCACGGACCCCGCGAAGACCGCGAGCGCCTGAGAATCCCCGAAAAAAGGAAAATCTCAGGTATTTTCTAGGTGCGAGTTGCACATAGTATACCCCTGTTTACGGTACGAAACGCAATACCGAGGGCGCCGTGCTCCTTTCGGGTCCGCACGTACACGTGTCCGCACGTACGCGCGTGGGGCTCAATAGGCGGCGAACGAGCGGGCGCTACCATGCGATTTTTAGGCACCCGCGGGGGTTGTGCAAGCCCCGGTAGCTCACCCGAAATCGTCCCTCTCCCCCGGCGCGTGTCTACCCATTCGCGCGTCGGGGCTCATTTAACACAACCCGGCGGGCACTAGCCCCCTTGTGTCCGCCGGGGCATTTTAGACAACCCCGGACGTGTGATCTGTCCTCCTCCCTCGCACGTTCGGGGATTTTAGACCGGGGCAGTCGCGGACGCGCGGTTGCCCCTATACCGCTACACCGGGCGGGTGCGTGATGGTGCCCGCCCGGATTTTTCTCGCGTGCTGAAAGTACGCTCTCCCCCGTCCCGATTCAGGGTGCCAGCACGAAAACGAACTCCAGATCGAATTCTCGCCTCACAGTGGTATTATGGATACAGCACTAATTTAGTGAAGAAAAGGTAAGCCCCTCCGCCCCGCCCGTGGGGTATGATACGCATAGACGCAGGGTGTACGGCGGCGGACGGAGGGCGGACACATTCCTAGACAACGCCTGGACTTACGGGACGCGGCGGACGTGCTAGGATTGACCGTGGACGCCGTCCGCAAGCGGGTAAAGCGCGGGACTCTGGAGTCGGAGAGGGGGGCGGACGGACGGCTATACGTTTTCCTAGACACCGACGAGGACACCGACTCCCCACGATCTGATACCGATAGGCTCATATCCACACTCGAGGAGCAACTACGATTAGAGCGCGAAGCCCACGCCGAAGCGCGTAGGTTGCTCGCCGCTGCCCTCGAGCGCATCCCCGCCCTCGAGCCTCCAGAATCGCCCGAGACGCCCTCCGAGGCCGCCCGCGATACCCAGGCACCCCCCGAACCGGAGATGCCCGCAGAAGTGCGCCCGTGGTGGCGTAGGGTGTTCGGAGGATAGGAGGTAAGAGTATGGAAGAGAACCCTGATCATCGCCACGAGGAGGTCCCCGGCAGGCCAGCGGTCTCGTCGGAGAACATGCGAGAGCAGGAGAAAGAGGGCAGGGAGCAACAGGCCGAAGAGGGCAGGGGAGATCCTGCCACGAGGCTACGCTTGTTCATCCGGCGGCTTTTCGGGCGGTAGCATCCAGATACTTGCATAAGCATCCAACCTCGAATAATACCGACCGCCTCGAGCGTGGATAAGGCCGGTCCAGGGCCATCGGGGCGGGGTATTACGTGATCTTATCCAGGATGCTGCATCTGGACTTCCGAGAATACCTATTCTAGGCAGTTAGGTGAATAAGGGGCTACTAGACTGCCTGCTCGCCCTTCCGGGGCGTATCGGGACGCAACCACAGCGAGACGTGTGCGGGTTGCATCGTCTCCCTTACCACCCCCATCAGGTCTTCGCTCAAGGCGTTCAGGTCTGTTTCGTCGCGCAACTGGGCCGAGAAGGCTTCTAGGGTCTTTCTTGCATCGTACTTCCTGCGGTAGAAGCGCCTGTCTATGAAGGACTGGATGCGACGCCTCATGGGGGTGAACAGCGCGGCAATGACCAGGGTGGAGATGACGATGGTTAGCTGGGGCTGCTCTTCTTGGCCGGTGAGCGCTGTTAAGACTACTTGGGTCGCCGTCACGCCCCCGAAATACACCAGCGCAAGCATCAGCGTGAGCGAACCATAGACGAGAGTGCGGTTTATGAGTATGTCTATGTCGTAGAGGCGGTAGCGCAGGATCGCTATCCCTATTGCGATAGGAACGGCTGGTATCAAGGCTATGTTGAGTGCAAAGCTCACCCGCTCAAACCACAGTGGTGTGTCTATCACTCTAGGGATGATGTATGCAAGAATGGCGGCGCTTTCGTATGCCACAGCAGCGTAAGCGAACCATTTGATCTGCTGACGCTCCACTCCTATTGCACGGCGCAGTCGTATAAACACTGCTAAGGCCGCTGCGGCGGTTAGGAGAGGAGTCATGATGAACAGAACCGCTTTGTAGTAGATGTTGGAGAAGCCCTCTATCCCCAGCGGATTTTGGATGGGGCCAAGAATACCCAAAAGCGCTCCAGAAGAGAACGCAGCGAGAATCACTCCTACCACGACAAAAGCTACCGTTAGCCAACCCAACCATCTCCAGCGCCTGCTTGGTAGCCTCCCGGTGGGAAACAGCAGGATGTAGAATACCGTGAGGCCATTTGTGATAGGCAAGACCCAGGAAACGATCCAGACCATCGCTTCTCCTGCGGGAAGTGAGTCAGGTTGCGCCAGCAGGGCATAGGTGGCGTACTCGGCACAAAAGTAGCCGATGCTGGTAACGAGGCCGTATAGGCACAACAGCCAACCCACAGGGTTCTCGGGTCGGCGAGAGGCCACGATAGCGCCCACAGTCGGGTAGAACACGGCGGTAAGCGTATTGTCGAGCCAGGGCTCGTAGAGGTGCGTGTTCGGGTAGGAGAGGTTCAGGATAAACAGGAGGAGACTCAACGCCGTTAGCGCCAGGGACAGTGCACACAACGCCCAGGCAAGCCACACGGAGGTGTGGCGGCTCCCCCCACCGATTCCTTGACCCTGTTTCATTGCACTTTCCGACATGACCGCACTCTACAGTAGTGCCATCTGCCAAGCTATACGACAACCGTTACGGAGCCAAGCGGTGAGCGAACTTCCGAGAATGCCCAGAACGCGAACTTCGCCTATACGGAGTTCTCGGAAGTTCGGCTAAAGGGGTTTCTCGGATGTCCGAGGTCCCTGGGGAGCTAATCGTCCTCGGGCGCGCTTCTGACAAACAGCGTTCCCGCCAGGGGAGCGCCGAGCGAATGAGTAATGTCGTCCTCGTCCGCGACGGTGATAACCCCGTCCAGGGCGCGCGCCTCTTCTACCCTCAGCAGCCGTCCGGGTACCAGCCCGCGCTCTCCCAGGTAGGTCAGCAGCGGAGCGTCCTCATAGGCCACCCGGGCGATGAGGACGCGCTGGCCGACCGCCGCCGCAGGGAGGGGGAACGACCCATCCGGCTCTAGGGTCCCGTCGACTGCGGGGATGGGATCGCCGTGGGGGTCGTGGTCGGGATGCCCCAGAAGCTCCGCGAGGCGTTCGGTGAACCTGTCTGAGACTGCGTGCTCGAGCTTCTCGGCCTCCTCGTGCACCTCCTCCCACGCGTAGCCCAGCTGGTCCAGTAGGAAGGCCTCGATCAGGCGGTGGCGACGCACCAGCCGCAGGGCCTCCGAGAGTCCTTCCTCGGTGAGCGAGGCGCCTCGGTAGCGCTCGTACTCCACCAGCCCCATCTCCCGCAGGCGCGCGAACATGTTGGTGACCGACGCCGGGTTGACGGAGAGCCGGTCGGCTACCTCCTTCGTGGAGGCCGCACCTTCCTCGGCGGCCTCCCATATGGCCTTCAGGTAGTTGCCCACCGAAGGCGAGGGGGTCCGGGGTATCGTGGCGCCGTCCATCCCGCCGCCTATACTAGCCTACACAAACTCCTAGATCAAGGGCGGTAGGCCTTGACTATTGGGGTGGGCGCGCATTACAGTTAGCCTTAGCTAAACCTTGGCATCGGAGAGGCCCACCATGAGCGAACACAGCCCCGAAACCAACGGCAACGGGATAGTCGAAAGCGTCCTGCCGGGAGAGAGTGCGACCGCGAGGGCTGCGCACGCATCGCTAAAGGGCGATCGCAAGGGGCTTGCGCGGCTGTGGCCGTTCCTGGGGCCCGCCTTCATCGCGGCGGTGGCCTACGTCGACCCCGGCAACTTCGCCACCAACATCGCGGGCGGGGCGCGCTACGGGTACATGCTGCTGTGGGTGATCTTGACCGCGAACCTGATGGCGATGCTCATCCAGTCGATGTCGGCCAAGCTCGGAATCGCCACGGGCAAGAACCTCCCGGAGGTGTGCCGGGAGCGCTTCCCCAGGCCCGTCACCCTGTTCCTGTGGGTGCAGGCGGAGGTAATCGCCATGGCCACCGACCTCGCGGAGTTCATAGGCGCCGCGCTCGCCCTGAACTTACTCTTTGGCATACCGCTCTTCCCGGCCGGGCTTCTCACCGCCGTTGGGGCATTCGGGATACTCGAGCTCCAGCGGCGGGGTTTCAGGCCACTGGAGGCCGCCATCTCCGCCCTGGTGGGGGTCATAGTCCTCTCCTTCGCCTTCCAGATGTTCTACGCCCAGCCGGAAGCCGACCGCATTCTCGCGGGGCTCTTCACCCCTCAGTTCGCCGGGACCGAGAGCGTGCTCTTGGCGGCCGGGATCCTGGGGGCGACGGTCATGCCGCACGTCATATACCTCCACTCGGCCCTGACGCAGCGCAGAGTGGTGGGCCGCACAGACGAGGAGAGGAAGAAGATCTTCCGCTTCGAGCTCGTGGACGTGGTGATCGCCATGGCAATCGCGGGGACCATCAACGCCAGCATGCTCATCATGGCCGCAGCCCTCTTCAACGCCGAAGGCCTCACGGGAGTGGGCGACATAGACCTCGCCTTCGAGGCGCTGGGCCAGCGGGTCGGCGGCCTCTCGGCGACCCTCTTCGGCGTGGCCTTGCTCGCATCGGGCTTCTCCAGTTCCTCGGTGGGCACTCTGAGCGGGCAGGTCGTCATGCAGGGGTTCATAAACCGGCGCATCCCGCTGTGGCTAAGGCGCCTCATCACGATGCTCCCAGCCCTCGTCGTCCTGGCCATCGGCTTAAACCCCAGCCGCTCGCTGGTCCTAAGTCAGGTGGTGCTGTCGTTCGGCATCCCCTTCGCCCTGATCCCCTTGCTGATCTTCTGTCGCAACCGCAACGTGATGGGAGCTCTAGTCAACCATCGCCTCACCACGGCGATAGCCACGGTGGTGGTCACGCTGATAGTCTCCCTCAACGTGTTCTTGCTCTACCAGACCTTCTTCGCCTAGCTCGGAGGCCGGGGTGACCTCGGGCACCCCTATTCACCCGAGTGCGTGGAAGAGGTCTTCTCAGAAGTTCGCTATCTATAAGCAACTCCAAGTAACACCAAATATACGCCATTTGGCGTATGCACCTGCCCTTGTATCAGTTCATACTTGGCCTACAGCGGGGCAGAGGGGCCCCGCCCGTCCATAGGAGGTGAGTCATATGGCTCAGGCCAGAGAGGGCCACACCGGGACCCAGGATGTGGTGAGCGACTACGACGCGATCAGCCGAGTGCTAGAGCTGTGTACCGAAGGGGAGGCCAAGGGCGACGTCTCCAAGCTTAAGGAAGCCTTCCATGCGGACGCACACATGTTCGGCTCGCTCGCTGGAGAGCGCTTCGACGTGCCCATCGAGGAGCTCTTCAAGCTGGCCGAGAGCGACCCGGCCGACACTGGCAACTACCGCTCGCGGGTGCTCTCGGTGCAGCAAACAGGAGATGCTGCGGTAGGTGTGGTGGCAGAGGAGAACTACTGGGGGACTGTCTCCTTCATCGACTACTTCCTGCTAGCGCGTATCGAGGGGACGTGGAAGATCGTGTGCAAGCTGTTTGCCCATACTGGTGGCGAGCCGCCCGAGGGGATCTAAGCGACGTTAGTAGGGCCGGGGTCTAGAGCAGCCTCGGCCCTTCTTCTTGCCCTTATTCACCGAAGTGCTTAGAAGTGGAATTCTGCGAAGTTCACTTTCACGATCGTGCATAGAACGCACTCCCAGAGGCGCGAGAATGCCTTCTGAGCCCGCTCACGCCGCGTGAGTAGGGTCTACATGTTGTGGTGGTGCATAAAGATCCGGGAGCGTGAATAAGCCCCGGTCCTATCAGGTGTCCGGACTTCTCATGACTCACCTTTCCGCGCTAGGATGGATGAGTTCCATCCTCGTGGATTCTTTGCTAACCTCTTACGCGCTAGAGGCAGGCTTGTCACGTTCAGAGATCATGGAGCCATCTTCTTGCCAACTCCAGCTTTGCACCTCCGTTCGGTAACCGCCTCCCTGCGGTGGTACGGGCTCTCCGTGGCGCTTGACGGCCCAAGGACGAGCGCGGGAGCCGGTCCGGAGGGGTAAGATGCACCGATGCGAGAGAGCGACCAGGGAGGGCGACGATGGCCAGACCCGATGACTGGATAGATCGGACCGTAATCATCGGAACCGATATGTACGGGGGCGACACGATGGGTACGCTTGAGGAAGTGAGCGACAGAGGCGTGATCGTGCGGCACGAGATAGTCGAGGTCGATTCTGAGCTGGTCGAGATCGAGTCCGAGATAGCGTCCGAAGTGGTCGAGATCGAGTCCGAGTCCGAGGTCCAGCTACAGTCCATCTTCTACCCCTGGGCCAAGGTCAACTGGATGTACCACCCGGAGGAATAGCGGTTAGGTCCCCGTGCAAAGGGGGCTACTTCTACAGCGTCGACGAAGCTGCGAGGATGGCTTCTAAGGGCCTAGTCGTCCCGGCGGTCCCCAACTCCCCAACACTAGTTCCTCTAGAACTACATCCCCGCCGGGGGATTCTCTTCTCTCCACAGGCGCGAGGACGTCCCAGGACGGGCGGGACAAGGCCAGGTAGGGGTAAGATGCCCGGATTAATGTAGGCGGACAGGGGAGGCGCGTTGGCCGGGGTAAGATGCACGCTGTAGCAGCCAGCGGCGTCAGGAGGACGCATGGTGGGAGAATACTTTCCGATTGGTTGGAACGGTAGGCAGGTGTCCATCGACTTTATCGGGGGCCCCAGCTCGCTTACGGGAAAGGTGGTCGATTCCACCGCGACCGGGTGTGTCATCGAACTGGTGCCGGAGGGCAAGCCAAGAGAGTCTCGTGCTCGGCGAATCTTTTACCCGTGGACCGCCATACGATCCATCGAACTGTTGGAGGAGCTGCACGAGCCGCGTAGGCCCCCGGCTGTGCCCCGACCTTTCGAACTGCCGGAGTTCCCCGTCTCTTAAAACTTCTACACGGCGCCCGAAACTGCGCCTACCCTGTAGCGGAGCTTTAGGGTAGGCAAGGAAGTACGGTTCGCAGAGATCGGAGGGTATTTCAGCTTGTCAGCATTTCAGCAACGCAAGCGGGGGCGCAGGGCCCTTCTAAGGGCTTTCGGCTCCGGTCCTAATGGTCTATTGCTAGGTCCCCGCTAGCCAAGTCCAGTTCGGCTTCTCGCAGTATCCGCTCCGGGCTCATCGTCCAGATTGGTAAATAGGCCACCACAGAACCGTCCGGGCGACGTAGGACAGCCACATCGGGGTCGTGGTCCACCCGATAGCCGGGCGGGAGCACCTTGTTTACCTTGTGCGTCTTCAGGACCACGAGCCCCGACATTCGACCTCCTGGCGGTAACCCTAGCGGGCTTAGCTAGATAAACGCTGAACCTCATTTAATACTACATTTCGACCTCAAGTCAAGGTTCAGGCCCCATATATAGTATGGTGATTTCTGCCGTGTCTCCACACGGCGGTCCGCCAGCTTCTCGTCTCCGCCGGGGCGCCTCATCCGACCCTCGAATGACCCTCCTCTTACCCTTCGACTACCCCCAAAGGCCGCGAGAGCCCCAGAATCGGCCTCGCACTCCCAACTGGGTGCTGCTACCATGACGGCATGAACGAGCGGAAGAACGAGGGAAACGACGAGGGAAGTTCCGGATGGGTGAACACCGATGTTGCAGCGGAAGCTCTGGGTGTTTCCGCAAGGTCTGTCCGCAACTACATACTTGGCGGTGCCCTGGTAGCCCGTAAGGAGAAAGAAGGCATAAACGAGCGGTACGTTGTCTCCGTGGACAGCCTGCATACCTTGCGCGACCAGCGGAAACAACAGGGGAAACTACAGGCACGCCGCCGCCGTGCTTCCAGGCAGTCGGAAGCTACAGCGGAAGGTGCCGCGGAAGTGGTCAGGAAGACCGCGGTGGACATGATGCGGGAAACCCTCACGAGCCTCGAGATGCACATGGCGCAGAACGCCG
>MWWG01000031.1_pt1 | contig 18825 bp, 23 predicted proteins | sample 1047331 | NCBI WGS metagenome assembly MWWG01 (sample SAMN06349968, study PRJNA376086) | soil metagenome | isolation source: MG6-4 sample Antarctic (ecotone) soil | place: Antarctica | collected 2015-01-13 | reverse complement strand
CTGCCAACCCAATCCATTTGATTTTCATGGACGTGTGCTAAGTGGCATACAAACCGTTGACGAACGCGCCCGCCTACACGCAGACTTTCAACGAGAACAACATCTATCGAATCGCCTGCTCTGTCGGCTTCCCACTCACCGCGACAACCGCCGCCGCCGCGACCGTATGTCCGCTTTCGCCGCTTCCACCGAACGAACATTTACTTGCCGCCTCTCTTCGCTGGCGTGGCTTTCGTGGCTATGGTTCGGGGCTTGTCGGGGCTTGGCGCGGCTGCCGCTTTCGGCGGTCTGCCGGGCGGTCGATCCTGTACCGCCGCCAAGTCCGAGCGGCGAATCATATAGACGTCGGCGAACTTCTCCGCCCGCAATCTCTCACCCTTAATTAACTGCAAAACACGTTGCCGCGTGATGCCTAAGTGCCGCGCCGCGTCTTTGGTTGATAGGTACTCGTCTGCTTTCATGCCGCCTATTATACAGACAATCTATTGTCACGCAAAAATATTTTCACCTTAGAACACTTTTCGCTTGACAATAGTTTACAGATGCTTATAATAACACTTGTCACGCAGCAAGAGAATAGAAACGAAACGGAGAAAAAAACAATGATTCAATTAACGACAGTCGAAGCGATGGAAAAGGCAATCACGAAAGCACGCACAGTTAAGCCGCGCGTTCGCGTCGTGCGCTTCGGTCGCTACGAAGTGACGAACAAACAGACGGGCGCAACCTACACGGTCACTTGTGAGAAGCGCGAAGGCAAACGCTTTGCTTCGTGTTCATGCGAAGCGGGCGAACGCGGAAACGCTTGCTACCACGTCGCCAGCGCCGCAAGCGTTCATATTCAACTCGCAGCGGAAGCGGCGAGCTTCACGAACTAACACGAAGGGCTTACGAATGTTCACGCACTCGTAAGCCCCCCACCCTTCACCCGTAGGCAAAAGGAGTTCACCACACAATGAGTTTAAGCAAGAGATACTTTGAACAGCAAGCCGCCGTCACACCGGCGCAGAAGCTCACACGCGCCCGCGAACAGGTACGCGCCGCGCTCTACAACGTCGAAGCAAGCGAAGGTAGGTTACTCGACTTCGACACAGCGGAAACGATCACGGCGAATCTGCTCGCCGCTGTTCGCACAATGGAAGAAGTCACGATGACGGTCGCCGTCACGGAAAGGATGGTTAGATAAATGGCAACGAACAAACGAACGCGCAACGCGCGCAAAGCAATCGCCGCGAACGTCTCGGCGCTGCTCTTGAACCCGGACACGCCCGCCGATCTGCATAACGCCATTGTCGATGTCATAGCCGACATGTCGAACGCCTTACACGACAACTCGCCCGCATACGTCGAAAGCGTGCTTCAGGCTTACGAGCGGCACGGCGACCGCATCATTGAGCGCTTCGACGGCGACGGCGTAAGCGTCACCGTCTCGGAGATCGGAGGCGTGCAATGAAGCGACAAGCCAAGAAAGAAAACACACGACGCGCCAAACTCGCACGCCACATCTCGGCGGTTCTCAATCACCCGCTCACGCCCGACCATGTTGCTCACAAGCTCGGTGAAGCCATGTGCAACTTGACGGACGCGCGGGCGATGGACGACGCGCGCACCATTGAGCGGATTCTGTTTTACCACGCGAAAGGCGGTGCACGATGAAACGTAAAGAGAAAGTAAGACGCCGCGAACTAAAGATGCGCCGCAAAGACTACAACCGGCTCGCTGACGCGCTCGCGACTATTTGCGAACTCGAATACGGGCGCATGAGAAGCGTTGAAATTGACGACGGGCTGGAACGGTATCAACTCATTGATGCGGTTCACGACCACTTCGCCGCGCTGGTAGTTAATGCCGACTTCTTTGACCGCAAGACGCTTCGTAAGTTCTACGCCGATATGCGGATTCACGGCGACGATCTGACACGCAGACAGGAGGGCAAGTAACAACTCCTAGAAGCCTCACAATCGCGTCAGGCGGGCGCGTGGCGCGTCGGTTCGCGTGAGACGGCGCAAAGCCTAGCCCGGACTCACGGCGCGGTTGGAGGGCGAAAACAAGAGTCTGATAATTTTATTGAGAATCACGCCGGGAAGTCGCGCCGCAGCATTGAAGCTCGTGCGCGACTTCTCTTTTTAGGTGTCTCACTTACGACAGGCGCCCATGTTCAAGGGTTATGTAATGTTCAAGGGGTTACGCGCCTGCCGGATCGTCGGAAGGTTAAACCCTCACTACGAAGTGAGGATTCGTCACACCCGCGCGCGTGTGGCTTCGCTGTTCGCATCGTACCGTCGACGGTACCGTCACACCACGCGCGGGGGGGGGGGGGAGATAGTCGCCGCCGTCTCTGCTTTTTCTCTGCTTTCGGTGTTCTTTCCTGTTTCTTTCCTGTTTTTGACGAAGCCCCGAACAGCCCCGATCTATAGCCCCGACACACTGACGCGGCTTGCGCGGCTTGCCCGTCGTCTGCTACAAGGTGCGCCCGTAAATTGATTTTAATTCAAAGAATCAAACGCCACACTATGAACAAGAAGGAAGCCGCCGCCGCGCTCGGTCTAAGCACACGCGCCCTTGAAAGATACATCGGACTCAACCGCATCTCCGTCGCTTACGTGCGCGGACGGACGGGCGACGAAGCACGCTTTGACCGGGCGGAAGTCGAACGCTTCCGCGAAGAGTTAGAGACTCGGAAGCCCGCCGCCGGTGCGGTCGCAGACGAAGCCCCGACAAGCCCCGAACCACAGCCCCGATCATTGTCGCGGCTTTCGGGGCAAGCCGGTTCGCAAGCCCTAGAATCGTCTCCGGCGCGCGGCAGCATGGCAGCATTAGGGGAAGCAATCGCCGCGCTGTTACAGGGGCAGCAAACGCCGAAAAAGCGTGCGCGTGAGACGGCGACCGTTGCCGATCTGTCTCACAAGTTAAGTTTAAGCGTGAAGGAAGCGGCGCGGCTGTCTGGACTCTCGGAAGGACACTTGCGCGCGGCAATCGGAGCGGGTAAGTTAAAAGCGCGCGTCATCGGCAAAGGCTACCGGATAAGCCCCGATACGTTGCGCGCGTATGTGAAAAAGGTAGTCGGATAGAATGATAAGAAAGTAGCTGTTTCGCCCTCACGTCCATTGATTTGTTGGGCATCGCGTTGATTAAACGCGCCTTCGTCTTTTGCTTTCACTTAACGCCTCTCAGTTTTAGAATAGCTTTCGTTAAATTAAATTTCGGCTTTGAGTCTAACATAACCTTTCAACCGTTTGAAGTATGAGGTGTATGCAAAAAGCTATCTTTAGCTTTGCATTTCCTTAATTTAAGTATTCAACTTGCCTTGCGATATTTCCGCTCCCCATTTGTCCATTTCGCAACCGCATCTGGCGCACGTCCAACCGCCCCAAGCAGTTTGTCGAACCGAAGTCGGAATTCTAATTTGCGGTGTAGGTTCGCTACATCTCGGACAATTGACAGACTTTGGGCTTATCCTCCAGCGTCCTTTGCCTCTAGCCGTATCACGTAAAACAAGAAAAAGAAGAATTCCGCCAACGCCAAGTATAACCAACAAAATTATAAAGGAAGTTAAATAATTCATATATTTTCAAGCGAAGATGCCCAACTACTGATTATCTATCAGAACTGATGATATAATCCGCCTTTAGTGTGATTATATCTCATCATGTCGCAACTTCTCGTGCCGACACTTCGCAACGCTCTTGCCCGCCCCTAGTGCTTGCAATCGCCATCGGTTTCATGCGGCGGAATATAACCGCGAACGGGAAGGGAATCAATAAAAAAAGTGCGTAAACACAGGGTTCCACGCGCTCTTAATATCATTTCCGATAATTACACTTTTCGGTAGTGCTGCCGTGTAAATCTGGACGCTTATGCGCCCGCGCATCCGGTCAAATAACTGCCGCTTCCAACTTCACAGGTAACAATCCTTTTGTCGCCGTGAATCGCTCCGGGTGTTCGCGCCTTAGTTCCTGCTCATGTCTGACTCCGATTAACTGACCATCAACATGCGCCAACACAAGACGCTCAATGTCGCCGCCAAACGGCGCGCTCATCACAACCGGATACGGGCGCGGGTTCGCAAGCCACCGTTGCGCCGTCACATCTCGCGCTAAAACGGCATCAAGGTTTGCGCCGCGTGTCTCAAGCTCGACGAGCAAAGCATCGGCTTCCGTCTCCAGCGCGCGGTGGTCGCGCGAATCGGAGCGCATGAAAGCGAAATCGGTGACGCCTTCGGCAAGTGGCTTGGCTTCGCTTATCCAACTCATTTGCGAAGCGCGCCAACGCTCTTTTGCGTCAACCATGCGCGCAATCAAAATTGTCATGTGTTCGTTTAATTCAACTTGCGCCGCCTCATAATCGTGACGCGCGCCGTTGGCTTCGCGCGCGTGAAGCATAAGGCTGTCAACGCGGGCTTCGCGGGCTTCGTAGGCTTCCGCTTGGCGAAGCTGTGCGCCGAGTTCGGCAATCTGTTCATCAAGCGCGGCAAGCGTCGCATCAAGCATCGTTAGCCGTGCCTGTGCGGTCGTCGCCGTCTCCATCGTGCGCTTTGAATCCGATTCGAGAAGCGCGGCGCGTGCTTCCGTGACGGCGATGCGTGCCTGTTCGGTTTCACCCGCCAGACGCTCCCGGCGATGTGTTAGTTCGTCAATCTTGGTTTGAATCTCCGATGTAATCATTATTTTCCTCATTCGTTATCAGTCGTTAAGGTTCATGCCGTCACTTCACTGTTTAGCAAAGGCTCTGCGCTTCGTAATATTCTCACCGTGAGAACGTCTTGCATCTCGCCGCACGCGCGGCACGTCGAAGGTGTTGCGGGCTGGCTCATGCCGTACTCCGCTTTTTCGTCGTCCACAATCCGCACGGCAAGGTGCGCGATCCGGTCGGTGCATACGCCGCCCGGACCGATACGGTGCTGCCGTTCGAGCTTCTCGATTCTGCCTTCTAAACTCATTGTGCGATCTCCCTTTCCGCCGCGTGTGCATGCAGTTCCGCGAAGGTCATGCCGCAAGCGCGGGCTTGCTCAAGCGTCAGAAGCAACGCCACGTCCTCTTCGGTTAATGCATCGAACCGCGCGCCTTCTCGCAACTTGACGCGGTTCAATAGTTCGGCGTCGGAAAGCGCGGGACCGTCGCCGCCGATTGCACTCTCCAGCTTCTCAATTCTGTTTTGTAGGTTTATGCCCATCTCTTAGCCCTTCCTTCCGTCTCTTCGATTCGCGTCTCTAACTTCTCAATGCGCTCGGTCAACTCAATTATTTCAACGCCGCGAACCGCCCGATCAAGAATACTGTTGGCGGCGCGCACTTCGACCGATCCGTCTGTGGAGTCAAGGTTACGAATCAACGTGGCAACGGCTTTGCTTGCCGCTCCTTGTATTTCGGTTATCGCTTTTTCCACCACTTGCCGCCGCGCCGTGCGGTATGCCGCCGCGAATTCGTCTGATTGCAGCCATCGCCACAATGTGACTTCGGCAACACCACACTCCGCCGCCGCCGCTTTTATCGTCTGTGCGCTCAATAGTGCGGCGATTGCCTGTTCCTGTTTTCGGTTAATAGCCTTCAATTCACATCACAACCTTTCTCGAATACGCGCGGGTGTGGGGAAACCTCGAAGTTTTCGAGTGACACTCAATCCGCGAAGCCGCCATGAGTTCGCGGAGCTGTCGCTCGGTCTCAGGTTTTTCCACCATTGGTGGAAAAGCATCGCCCACTTCCGCCGCGTTTAGAAGTTCGTGTAATGTTTCGGTTGTGTTCATTTCGTTATCGGTCGCACCTTTCGCTGCTACGCGGCAAGCTGTTTATAAGCGGCATTGATCGCTTGCATCGTCACCGTGTCGCCGCCTTTGTCCGGGTGGTGCAAGGTCGCCAAACACCTGTACGCGGCTTTGACTAACTCCGGCGGCGCATCGGGCGTCAGATGGAGCGCGGCATAGGCTGTCTGTGGATAATTCGCGGCTTTACGTGGCGGCACGGATTCTTTGCGTGCGTTTGGTTCGCCGTGCTTTATCTGCGCTTCGTGGACGTTCTTCGCCCATGCGAGCCATGCCACCGCTTCGTCGTCGTCAAAAATGATCCAACTCCTACTACTCGGCTGCCATTGTCTTAGGTCAGAGTCGATCATCTTCAACTCGTCAATAAGGTCGGCAAATACGTCGCGGTCGGCACACTTGATCGAAAGTCTGTATCCGCCGCTTTCGTTTTTTTGAACAAAGATCGTTGGCTTCATCGGTGTACCTCACTTGCCGCGTATAACGATTCGTCGCGCCACTGCGTAAAGCCGTCCATTCGATACTCCCAAGCGCCGTCAGCTAATTGTCTGGCTTCAGCTATCGGCGACGGAACGTCGTGTAGTAAGACTCCGCCCGGCGTGCATGGAATAACGCGCGCTCCGATCTTGAATCGCCCTGTATCAATCGCTACCAAGCCGGAAAGCTGGCAGCCTTCCCACGCTATCGCGTCGGCTTCGTCTAAGACGTAAACCGATTCGATAAGCTCGTCCTTATGCTCGCGAACCAGGTCAACGAGTTCTGGCGTCAACACTCCCTCCGGCGCATCTAATTCAAGATTTCGCGCGTCGGCGGTCAACTTGGCGACCACGCCCAACTCTTTGAAGTGATAGGACAGCGCATCAACAACGGTTGTCGTCATACAACCATCCTTTCACGCGCGCCCCTTTGATCCGTCTGCGGCTGCGTCGCCAACCATGACGCGGCGGCGGCAACGGTCTTTTCGACGTAGTTATCGCGCCGCCCCTGCACCTTCAGACTGACGCGGCGAAGCTCGTCGGCAACGGCGTGTTCGGAGAAGCCTTTGCGAAGCGCGGCGCAACTCCACGCTATCTCTGCGCTCGATCTGTCGGGGCGGTTCTCGGACTCAATCCACTTCTTGCCCAGATACTCGTTGAAGTCGGGGAAGCGGTCGGGAAGGTTTGAAGACGTGTATCGCTGCGGTGGCTTAACAATCGGCTTTACTTCGACGGCGGCGAGTAGCCCGGCGTGCTCTAATTCGATTTGAGTCACGAAGCGCCCACGCATCACTCGAACGAGTTTCACGCGCGGATATTCGCCCATGCTCGCTTTGTACTTCTCCTTTGCGTTCAACGCGCCGGGAAGTCGAACGGAATTGAATGCGCCGCCGTTCGCGCCCGTCTCTTTAAGCCTGCGTAAAAGTCGTTCGCGGATCGTCTTGCGCGTCTCTTCGTCGGTGTCAGGGTGAAGCGCAATCCACGGTTGGAAGTTTCCCGGCGAAGTCTCGATGACGGCGAACGCGAACGGCTGAAGCAGGGCGAGCGTGCTCGCGTCGCAATCGTCAATCTGAATTAGTGCGCCGTCTTGCGGTCGTAAGCAGACGCTCTCTGACTGCTGCTCACTTCGTTTGACGTAACTCTCCACTTTGGCAAGAAGGTTCGCCGCGTCCGCTTCCTCACTTCCGACGCAATCAGATTGACCGCTCACGGGCTTGACGTTCAAAAACACCACTTTGAAGCGGGTCGCGCCGACGCTCTGGAAGGCTTCGACGGTCGCCGCCGCCTGATCTGCCGCCGTGTCGGTTTTTTGGCAATTTTCGTCAGCGGGAAAGTGTGTTTTTCCTAGTAAATCTGCGGGTTCGTCGGAATTTAGATAGGACACCGGTGTCCTATCTAAATCACTCCCGGACGTGGCGGAAACGGGTTCATTTTTAGGCGTGTCCGCATTAACTGTCACAGGGGGGAGAGAAGGAAGGGTGGCGCGCGTCGCCTTGCCCTTTGGCGTCGGCGAGTTTGTCCACTCGGTTTCGATTAAAGCGTGCAGCTCCATGCGCCGGGCTTCGGCTTCAGCTTCGGATAGATTCTGTTCGCGAATAATCTCGGTCGCCTCGCGAACGCTTTTCTTGATCGCGCTTCTAATCGGCTTCCAAGCATCGCCGTCTGCCTTCGGACCGCTCTTAGTCGGCGCTTTGCCTTCGTTGCCATTCTCCGCCGTCCACTCCGGCGCGTAAGGCGCGGTTGTCGCCCGGAAGTGTTCTAAGGCTTCGTCGGCGGCGCGGTTGTAACGGTTGACGGGTTCGCCTCTCTTCGCGGCGAGTCGCGCGGTGTGTGTGATCACATCCGTTAATCGGTCGGTGAAGTGTCCGGGAGTCTTTTTATTGTCGGACGCTTCGCCCGCCTCACGAACGAATAAGCCTAAATGCAGTTCTCTTTGCACGCTGTGAACCCGACTCCATCTCCGGCGCGCATTTCGCGAGAGCGTATCCACGTATCGCTTTTTTTCGTCCTCACGCCCTTTTTCTCGAAGTTCACTTGGAATCGTCTTGCGCTTGTAGAACTCTTCGAGTTGATACATTCCACACTTGAAGCGGCGGTGCTGCGAACACGGCACGCCGTTCTCTTCGGCGAAATACTCGGCGCGTTGCGCGGCTTCGATTAGCGTGAGATACAACCGTATGATCTCATTCTGGTCGTATCCCAACTTGTTACAGACTTCAATGACACCGGAGCGGCGCAGCACGGCATTGAAAGCGGCGGCGAATACGCTTGTCTTCTTGCGCGCGGCGACGGTCAGCTTGTCGGCAGCGAAAAACTCGGTAAAGGTCTGCTCGTCGTCGGGAATGGTTTCCGGTTCGATATTGACCGGAAGCTCGTCCATCGTCGGAAGGTAGTCGGAAGATTTTTTGTCGCCGCGATCGTTTGTCTGATATGATGTTGTCATGTGAACCGTACTTTCACATCCGCGCCTGTGCCGCTAAGCACAGGGAAAAGAAGTCGCTCGCTGCTTGTTGCAGTCGGGCGACTTCGCAATTAAGCCGCCTGCGCCGGTTGAATCGTCGAACGCTCGACGTAGCTCTGGAAAACGTCGCGCGGTATCAACACCAAGCCGCCGATACGCAACGCGGGCTTAATGTCGCCTTTCTTGACGAGCGTGCGCACCGTCAAGCCGGTGATGCCGAGTTCGCGCGCAACTTCACTGACTTTCATGTAATTGCCGTTGCTTGCCGAAGTATCAACTCTCATAGTTCTCTCCATTTCTGTTGCCGGAAAACACAAGTCGCCCGCCACTAGTGCTTTCGGGAACGAATCCAAGAAAGCGACTAACGACGGGCGACGGTTAAGTAAGCCCTTATTTAATTGTGCGTGTGCGGCGGATGCTTCACGCCGTAAATAACTTTTCACTTCTCGCGTCCGGCTCGACGCGCTTAGAATTTTGAGGCTCAACCCGTCAGGCTATGCTTGACAGTTCTTAGGTTTCGCCCGCACAATTCAGATGCGCCAAGTTTCCTTTCTTGGAAATTTTTGGATATAGGGAAAGAACGTATTGCCGCCAAGCTGAACACGTTCTTTCCCTTCTGCATTTTGCGTAACTTTCATTGCCACTACTTTAGCATCTAGCAAAACTTAAAGTCCTATTTTTCATCATCAGGTAGTGAGTTAATTTTGGACAAATATCGGTCTAATTTGTCCACTCGCTTTGGCTTCCACTTTGTTGGGTCGTCATTTAAGAACGCTTTCGTCGAAATTCCGTATCTTTCAATGGATTTATAAACGGCAGCGTCTTCACATCCTAAGTGGAGAGCAATTTTCGGAATGGTAATCTCTTCGTTTGGCTTCTCAACTCGTAAAGCCACGAGCGCACCCATCAATCTCGGTATAGAAGTGTCTGCGTAAGAATTATCGTAATGACGATGCATCATTACTTTGTTTGTGATTTCAATGCGTTCCAATAGTTCCCTTCGCCGCGCCTCGAAAGCGGCATCGTTCGGGTCTGTTTTCTTCAATCCCGTCTCAATTAAATGAAGTTGTTCTATTGCCTCTAAATTAGATACGTCGTTGGCGTTGTCTATTCCTAATCGCGTTACATGTGCAAGCCTGTTTATAAACAGTCCTAAAAACGTAAGTGCAAAACCGGGATGCGTGTGAGTTGGGTAATCCTGCAAACATAGACGCGCTATGTGATTCAGTTCAAAGATATGATAGCTGAATCCGGTGTGGTTACTTGCTGAAAACTGAATAGCGTCGCCGCTTTCAGTCTTGACTCTAAAAAACTGCGCGTCGTCAGTCATCGCCGGCAGCTTCTCGAACAGTTCATCAATCAAAGATGTTATTTGCTGTTCGGTGACTTTGTTTGACGACATCGCTATTTTTTAGCCTTCATCCGCCCTTCAAACATATTTCCGCAGCATCTCCAGCGTCACTCTGACACCGCGCCCAATCCTCAAAGCCTTGCGTGCTTTCTTGGCGGCGGCGGAGCGCGACGATAACTCGCTTTGATACATCTGCTTGTCAGTGCTCATTTCTTACCGCCTCTCTTCGCTGTCGTGGCTTTCGGCGGTCTGCCGGGCTTGCCTAATTCAAGAGACGCAGCATCGTCAGCCCGGATAACGTAAGCGCGCCCGACCTTAAAAGCGGGCAATCTGCCTTCCGTTATCAGTTCAAGCACACGCTGGCGCGTGACACCTTTGCGCGTGGCGACCTCTGCCGTTGATAGCAATTTATCCGGTTCGTTTCCCATGCGAAATAGTATAAGAAAAAACCTTGTCTAATGCAATCTTTTTTCTTGACAAGGTATGAATCTGTGTTAATATCATTGTCAGTTGACAGGGAATAAACAAACGAAGGAGACGAAAGACAATGATTCAATTAACGACAGTCGAAGCGATGGAAAAGGCAATCACGAAAGCACGCACCGTCAAGCCGTTCGTCCGCGTCAATCGGTTCGGTTCGTACACCGTCACGAACAAACAGACGGGCGCAACCTACACGGTCGAGTGCATGAAGCGCGACGGCAAGCGGTTCGCGTCGTGTTCGTGCAAAGCGGGCGAACGTGATCGGCTCTGCTACCACGTTGCGAGCTGCGCCGGAATCCACGTCCAGATCGCAACGGAAGCGGCGAGCTTCACGAACTAAACGAAAAGGCTTAGGCGTGCGCAAACACGTCCTAAGCCTCTCACCCTTCACCCGAAGATGAAAGGAACCCCACGCAATGAGTTTTAGCAAGAGACTGTACGAACAGCAAGCCGCCGTCACACCGGCGCAGAAGCTCACACGCGCCCGCGAACAGGTACGCACGGCGCTCTACTCGGTCGAAGCAAGCGAAGGACGATTGCTCGACTTCGACACGGCGGAAGCTATCACGGCTAACTTACTCGCCGCCGTGCGCACAATGGAAGAAGTCACGATGACGGTCGCCGTCACGGAAAGGATGGTTAGATAAAATGGCAAAGAAACAAACACGCAACGCTCGCAAAGCAATCGCCGCGAACGTCTCGGCTTTACTCTTGAACCCGGACACGCCCGCCGATCTGCATAACGCCATGATCGACGTTATAACCGATATGTCGAACGCCTTACACGACAACTCGCCCGCGTACATCGAAAGCGTGCTTCAGGCTTACGACCGGCACGGCGACCGCATCATCGAACGCTTCGACGACAACGGCGTAAGTGTCACCGTCTCGGAGATCGGAGGCGTGCAATGAAGCGTATAGCCAAGAAAGAGAACAGACGACGCGCCAAACTCGCACGCCACATCGCGGCGGTCTTGAATCACCCGCTCACGCCCGACCATGTTGCTCACAAGCTCGGTGAGGCTATGTGTAACTTGTCGGACGCGCGGACAATGGACGACGCGCGCACCATTGAGCGGATTCTGTTTTACCACGCGAAAGGCGGTGCACGATGAAGCGTCAAGAGAAAATAGAACGCCGCGAACTAAAGATGCGCCGCAAAGACTACAACCGGCTCGCCGGTGCGCTCGCTACCATCTGCGAACTCGAATACGCGCGCATGAGAAGCGTTGAAATTGACGACGGGCTGGAACGGTATCAACTCATTGATGCGGTTCACGACCACTTCGCCGCGCTGGTAGTTAATGCCGACTTCTTTGACCGCAAGACGCTTCGTAAGTTCTACGCCGATATGCGGATTCACGGCGACGATCTGACACGCAGACAGGAGGGCAAGTAACAACTCCTAGAAGCCTCACAATCGCGTCAGGCGGGCGCGTGGCGCGTCGGTTCGCGTGAGACGGCGCAAAGCCTAGCCCGGACTCACGGCGCGGTTGGAGGGCGAAAACAAGAGTCTGATAATTTTATTGAGAATCACGCCGGGAAGTCGCGCCGCAGCATTGAAGCTCGTGCGCGACTTCTCTTTTTAGGTGTCTCACTTACGACAGGCGCCCATGTTCAAGGGTTATGTAATGTTCAAGGGGTTACGCGCCTGCCGGATCGTCGGAAGGTTAAACCCTCACTACGAAGTGAGGATTCGTCACACCCGCGCGCGTGTGGCTTCGCTGTTCGCATCGTACCGTCGACGGTACCGTCACACCACGCGCGGGGGGGGGGGGGAGATAGTCGCCGCCGTCTCTGCTTTTTCTCTGCTTTCGGTGTTCTTTCCTGTTTCTTTCCTGTTTTTGACGAAGCCCCGAACAGCCCCGATCTATAGCCCCGACACACTGACGCGGCTTGCGCGGCTTGCCCGTCGTCTGCTACAAGGTGCGCCCGTAAATTGATTTTAATTCAAAGAATCAAACGCCACACTATGAACAAGAAGGAAGCCGCCGCCGCGCTCGGTCTAAGCACACGCGCCCTTGAAAGATACATCGGACTCAACCGCATCTCCGTCGCTTACGTGCGCGGACGGACGGGCGACGAAGCACGCTTTGACCGGGCGGAAGTCGAACGCTTCCGCGAAGAGTTAGAGACTCGGAAGCCCGCCGCCGGTGCGGTCGCAGACGAAGCCCCGACAAGCCCCGAACCACAGCCCCGATCATTGTCGCGGCTTTCGGGGCAAGCCGGTTCGCAAGCCCTAGAATCGTCTCCGGCGCGCGGCAGCATGGCAGCATTAGGGGAAGCAATCGCCGCGCTGTTACAGGGGCAGCAAACGCCGAAAAAGCGTGCGCGTGAGACGGCGACCGTTGCCGATCTGTCTCACAAGTTAAGTTTAAGCGTGAAGGAAGCGGCGCGGCTGTCTGGACTCTCGGAAGGACACTTGCGCGCGGCAATCGGAGCGGGTAAGTTAAAAGCGCGCGTCATCGGCAAAGGCTACCGGATAAGCCCCGATACGTTGCGCGCGTATGTGAAAAAGGTAGTCGGATAGAATGATAAGAAAGTAGCTGTTTCGCCCTCACGTCCATTGATTTGTTGGGCATCGCGTTGATTAAACGCGCCTTCGTCTTTTGCTTTCACTTAACGCCTCTCAGTTTTAGAATAGCTTTCGTTAAATTAAATTTCGGCTTTGAGTCTAACATAACCTTTCAACCGTTTGAAGTATGAGGTGTATGCAAAAAGCTATCTTTAGCTTTGCATTTCCTTAATTTAAGTATTCAACTTGCCTTGCGATATTTCCGCTCCCCATTTGTCCATTTCGCAACCGCATCTGGCGCACGTCCAACCGCCCCAAGCAGTTTGTCGAACCGAAGTCGGAATTCTAATTTGCGGTGTAGGTTCGCTACATCTCGGACAATTGACAGACTTTGGGCTTATCCTCCAGCGTCCTTTGCCTCTAGCCGTATCACGTAAAACAAGAAAAAGAAGAATTCCGCCAACGCCAAGTATAACCAACAAAATTATAAAGGAAGTTAAATAATTCATATATTTTCAAGCGAAGATGCCCAACTACTGATTATCTATCAGAACTGATGATATAATCCGCCTTTAGTGTGATTATATCTCATCATGTCGCAACTTCTCGTGCCGACACTTCGCAACGCTCTTGCCCGCCCCTAGTGCTTGCAATCGCCATCGGTTTCATGCGGCGGAATATAACCGCGAACGGGAAGGGAATCAATAAAAAAAGTGCGTAAACACAGGGTTCCACGCGCTCTTAATATCATTTCCGATAATTACACTTTTCGGTAGTGCTGCCGTGTAAATCTGGACGCTTATGCGCCCGCGCATCCGGTCAAATAACTGCCGCTTCCAACTTCACAGGTAACAATCCTTTTGTCGCCGTGAATCGCTCCGGGTGTTCGCGCCTTAGTTCCTGCTCATGTCTGACTCCGATTAACTGACCATCAACATGCGCCAACACAAGACGCTCAATGTCGCCGCCAAACGGCGCGCTCATCACAACCGGATACGGGCGCGGGTTCGCAAGCCACCGTTGCGCCGTCACATCTCGCGCTAAAACGGCATCAAGGTTTGCGCCGCGTGTCTCAAGCTCGACGAGCAAAGCATCGGCTTCCGTCTCCAGCGCGCGGTGGTCGCGCGAATCGGAGCGCATGAAAGCGAAATCGGTGACGCCTTCGGCAAGTGGCTTGGCTTCGCTTATCCAACTCATTTGCGAAGCGCGCCAACGCTCTTTTGCGTCAACCATGCGCGCAATCAAAATTGTCATGTGTTCGTTTAATTCAACTTGCGCCGCCTCATAATCGTGACGCGCGCCGTTGGCTTCGCGCGCGTGAAGCATAAGGCTGTCAACGCGGGCTTCGCGGGCTTCGTAGGCTTCCGCTTGGCGAAGCTGTGCGCCGAGTTCGGCAATCTGTTCATCAAGCGCGGCAAGCGTCGCATCAAGCATCGTTAGCCGTGCCTGTGCGGTCGTCGCCGTCTCCATCGTGCGCTTTGAATCCGATTCGAGAAGCGCGGCGCGTGCTTCCGTGACGGCGATGCGTGCCTGTTCGGTTTCACCCGCCAGACGCTCCCGGCGATGTGTTAGTTCGTCAATCTTGGTTTGAATCTCCGATGTAATCATTATTTTCCTCATTCGTTATCAGTCGTTAAGGTTCATGCCGTCACTTCACTGTTTAGCAAAGGCTCTGCGCTTCGTAATATTCTCACCGTGAGAACGTCTTGCATCTCGCCGCACGCGCGGCACGTCGAAGGTGTTGCGGGCTGGCTCATGCCGTACTCCGCTTTTTCGTCGTCCACAATCCGCACGGCAAGGTGCGCGATCCGGTCGGTGCATACGCCGCCCGGACCGATACGGTGCTGCCGTTCGAGCTTCTCGATTCTGCCTTCTAAACTCATTGTGCGATCTCCCTTTCCGCCGCGTGTGCATGCAGTTCCGCGAAGGTCATGCCGCAAGCGCGGGCTTGCTCAAGCGTCAGAAGCAACGCCACGTCCTCTTCGGTTAATGCATCGAACCGCGCGCCTTCTCGCAACTTGACGCGGTTCAATAGTTCGGCGTCGGAAAGCGCGGGACCGTCGCCGCCGATTGCACTCTCCAGCTTCTCAATTCTGTTTTGTAGGTTTATGCCCATCTCTTAGCCCTTCCTTCCGTCTCTTCGATTCGCGTCTCTAACTTCTCAATGCGCTCGGTCAACTCAATTATTTCAACGCCGCGAACCGCCCGATCAAGAATACTGTTGGCGGCGCGCACTTCGACCGATCCGTCTGTGGAGTCAAGGTTACGAATCAACGTGGCAACGGCTTTGCTTGCCGCTCCTTGTATTTCGGTTATCGCTTTTTCCACCACTTGCCGCCGCGCCGTGCGGTATGCCGCCGCGAATTCGTCTGATTGCAGCCATCGCCACAATGTGACTTCGGCAACACCACACTCCGCCGCCGCCGCTTTTATCGTCTGTGCGCTCAATAGTGCGGCGATTGCCTGTTCCTGTTTTCGGTTAATAGCCTTCAATTCACATCACAACCTTTCTCGAATACGCGCGGGTGTGGGGAAACCTCGAAGTTTTCGAGTGACACTCAATCCGCGAAGCCGCCATGAGTTCGCGGAGCTGTCGCTCGGTCTCAGGTTTTTCCACCATTGGTGGAAAAGCATCGCCCACTTCCGCCGCGTTTAGAAGTTCGTGTAATGTTTCGGTTGTGTTCATTTCGTTATCGGTCGCACCTTTCGCTGCTACGCGGCAAGCTGTTTATAAGCGGCATTGATCGCTTGCATCGTCACCGTGTCGCCGCCTTTGTCCGGGTGGTGCAAGGTCGCCAAACACCTGTACGCGGCTTTGACTAACTCCGGCGGCGCATCGGGCGTCAGATGGAGCGCGGCATAGGCTGTCTGTGGATAATTCGCGGCTTTACGTGGCGGCACGGATTCTTTGCGTGCGTTTGGTTCGCCGTGCTTTATCTGCGCTTCGTGGACGTTCTTCGCCCATGCGAGCCATGCCACCGCTTCGTCGTCGTCAAAAATGATCCAACTCCTACTACTCGGCTGCCATTGTCTTAGGTCAGAGTCGATCATCTTCAACTCGTCAATAAGGTCGGCAAATACGTCGCGGTCGGCACACTTGATCGAAAGTCTGTATCCGCCGCTTTCGTTTTTTTGAACAAAGATCGTTGGCTTCATCGGTGTACCTCACTTGCCGCGTATAACGATTCGTCGCGCCACTGCGTAAAGCCGTCCATTCGATACTCCCAAGCGCCGTCAGCTAATTGTCTGGCTTCAGCTATCGGCGACGGAACGTCGTGTAGTAAGACTCCGCCCGGCGTGCATGGAATAACGCGCGCTCCGATCTTGAATCGCCCTGTATCAATCGCTACCAAGCCGGAAAGCTGGCAGCCTTCCCACGCTATCGCGTCGGCTTCGTCTAAGACGTAAACCGATTCGATAAGCTCGTCCTTATGCTCGCGAACCAGGTCAACGAGTTCTGGCGTCAACACTCCCTCCGGCGCATCTAATTCAAGATTTCGCGCGTCGGCGGTCAACTTGGCGACCACGCCCAACTCTTTGAAGTGATAGGACAGCGCATCAACAACGGTTGTCGTCATACAACCATCCTTTCACGCGCGCCCCTTTGATCCGTCTGCGGCTGCGTCGCCAACCATGACGCGGCGGCGGCAACGGTCTTTTCGACGTAGTTATCGCGCCGCCCCTGCACCTTCAGACTGACGCGGCGAAGCTCGTCGGCAACGGCGTGTTCGGAGAAGCCTTTGCGAAGCGCGGCGCAACTCCACGCTATCTCTGCGCTCGATCTGTCGGGGCGGTTCTCGGACTCAATCCACTTCTTGCCCAGATACTCGTTGAAGTCGGGGAAGCGGTCGGGAAGGTTTGAAGACGTGTATCGCTGCGGTGGCTTAACAATCGGCTTTACTTCGACGGCGGCGAGTAGCCCGGCGTGCTCTAATTCGATTTGAGTCACGAAGCGCCCACGCATCACTCGAACGAGTTTCACGCGCGGATATTCGCCCATGCTCGCTTTGTACTTCTCCTTTGCGTTCAACGCGCCGGGAAGTCGAACGGAATTGAATGCGCCGCCGTTCGCGCCCGTCTCTTTAAGCCTGCGTAAAAGTCGTTCGCGGATCGTCTTGCGCGTCTCTTCGTCGGTGTCAGGGTGAAGCGCAATCCACGGTTGGAAGTTTCCCGGCGAAGTCTCGATGACGGCGAACGCGAACGGCTGAAGCAGGGCGAGCGTGCTCGCGTCGCAATCGTCAATCTGAATTAGTGCGCCGTCTTGCGGTCGTAAGCAGACGCTCTCTGACTGCTGCTCACTTCGTTTGACGTAACTCTCCACTTTGGCAAGAAGGTTCGCCGCGTCCGCTTCCTCACTTCCGACGCAATCAGATTGACCGCTCACGGGCTTGACGTTCAAAAACACCACTTTGAAGCGGGTCGCGCCGACGCTCTGGAACGCTTCGACGGTCGCCGCCGCTTGAGCTTCCGGCGGGGCGAGTTGATCGGGATCGTCGTCGGTCGCAGTTTGCGTTTTTCCTAGCAAATCTGCGGGTTCGTCGCTGTTTAGATAGGACACCGGTGTCCTATCTAAATCACTCTCGGACGGGGCGGAAACGGGTTCATTTTTAGGCGTGTCCGCATTAACTGTCACAGGAAAAGAAGAAGGAAGTGCGGCGCGCGTCGCCTTGCCCTTTGGCGTCGGCGAACTTGTCCACTCGGTTTCGATTAAAGCGTGCAGCTCCCTGCGCCGTGCATCGGCTTCAGCTTCGGATAGACTCTGTTCGCTGGCGAGCTTCGCCGCGTTGCGGGCGCATCTCTTCACGTCGCTTCTAATCTGTTTCCAAACGTCGCCGTCTTTCTTCCGGCTGCTCTTGGTCGGCGATTCGCCTTCGTCGCCATTCTCCCCCTCCCACTCCGGCGCGTATGGCTTAACCGTTTTACGGAAGTGTTCGATAGCTTCGTCGGCGGCGCGGTTGTAGCGATTGACGGGTTCGCCGCGCAGTTCTGCCGCGCGCCGCGCTGTATGCACGAGTACGTCAGTCAGATAGTCGGTAAAATGACCGGGAGTCTTTTTATTGTTGGAGGCTTCGCCCGCCTCTCGAACAAAGAAGCCTAAATGAAGGTGTCGTTGGAGACGGTGAATTTTCGCCCACCGCAAGCGCGCGTTGTGTCCTAACGTGCTGATATGACGCCGCCGCTCTTCTTCTGTGAGGTCTTGTGGTAACGTGCCGCGCTTGAAGAACAGTTCCGCCATGTACATTGCACACCGGAAGCGGCGAACTTTAGAACATGGTACGTCACTTCTTTCGGCTAGGTACTCGGCGCGCTGCGCAACGTCTAATAGCGTGAGATAGAAGCGGAAGACTTGATCCGCATCGAGTTTTAATTCGTTGCAACCTTTAATAACTCCTGAACGACGCATCACTGCGTTGAAGGCGGCGGCGAATGCACTTGCTTTCTTGCGCGCGGCAACGGTTTGTTTGTCGGCGGCGAAGACTTCGGTAAAGGTCTGCTCGTCGTCGGGAATGGTTTCCGGTTCGATACTGACCGGGCGCTTATCCATCGTCGGAAGGTAATCGGAAGATTTTTTGTCGCCGCGATCGTTTGTCTGATATGATGTTGTCATGTGAACCGTCTTTCACATCCGCGCCTGTGTCGCTAAACACAGGGAAAAGAAGTCGCTCGCTGCTTGTTGCAGTCGGGCGACTTCGCAATTAAGCCGCTTTCGCGGTCGTCGCATTACGCTCGAGAAAATTCTTAGCTGCATGGCGGTCAACAATGATTCGGCCGCCGATCCTAAAAG
>MWWG01000030.1_pt1 | contig 18846 bp, 10 predicted proteins | sample 1047331 | NCBI WGS metagenome assembly MWWG01 (sample SAMN06349968, study PRJNA376086) | soil metagenome | isolation source: MG6-4 sample Antarctic (ecotone) soil | place: Antarctica | collected 2015-01-13 | reverse complement strand
GATAGAGATTATAAAAAACCCACAGCACAATGAGTTTTTGAAATTAGTACCGGCTGCCGAAAAGCTGTATCAGCAATCCGTTAAAAGCATTGATAGTAACCTAATGTATCAGTCCATGGTAGAAAAATCCAGGGCTTTTCAGAACCGGATTTCTGAAATGTTACGCCATGTTGAGTTTACGGCTGCCAAGCCAGACGATAAGGTAATGGACGCTTTAAATTACTATCGGAAGAAGCAAGGGGATCTTACCCCCAGCGCCCCGATGGAATTCCTCAATAAGCAGGAACGGCAACGTGTCCAACAGGCAAACAATGGCTTCAATGAGCCGCTCTATAAGGTTTTACTGGCTAAGCACATTAATAAATCACTTAAATCGGGCCGGATTGTTGTCGGCGTGTCCCACCAGTTCAAAGCCTTTGAAGACTACATGATAGATGAAACTGAGTGGGCAAAGAATAGGGATAAGTTACTCGAAAGGGCGGGGTTGACCTATTTGAAAGAGTGGAACGCAATCCAGAGTGTGTTGGAAGACAAACTTGCTGATCAGTTCAAACAGACGTTCACAGCCATCAACAAAGGCCAGAACCCTTTTGTGAAGAAGCGGAAAAATAACACACTGCAATTTATAACCCGAAAAAAGAAAGAGCCGGTTTCCGTTACAGAACTATACCCGCCAGACCTTTATGTGCCTATTTTCGAGGTGCTGCATACGGTCAATGAACATACCGGGTTCACTAAAAAGCTAACCCATAAAATGGAGAAATACCGAAGGGACATTATGCCCGACACCGTTAATTTCGCTTCAATTATCGGCTGGGGGTGCAATTTAGGTATCGGATCTTGGATTCAAGTAATAAATGCAACTGCTGAAAAAAAAGCCCCCCTGCCGGGTTGAGGCCCCGGGGCCTCAACCCGGCAGGGGGGCTGCGCCGGAAAACTTCATACTTTTGGGTCGCCAAACTCAAAAGAAGCATGAAGCACTTAACGCAGGAGCAAAGGTACCACATTTCCGCCTTGCTGAAGACGAATCACTCCCAGGGCGAGATCGCCGAGCAGATCGGCTGTAGCAAATCCACGGTCAGCCGCGAGCTGCAGCGCAACTGCGACAGGCGTGACAGGTCTTATTGGCCCGAGCTGGCCCAGCGCAAGACTAAGGCCCGCCACAAGGCCAAGCCCAAGACAAGACGCTTTACGGCCAGCATCGAGGCCCATGTACGGCAGAAGCTCGAAGAGGACTACAGCCCCGAGCAGATCGTCGGGGACGCCACCCGAAAGGGCATCGAGTGCGTCTCTCACGAGCGCATCTACCAGTTCGTATGGGACGACAAGAAGCAGGGCGGCAGGCTCTACCGTCACATGCGCACCAAGGGCAGGCGATATGCCAAAAGGGGCAATGAGAACGGCAAAAGGGGCCAAATCATTGGCCGGGTGGACATTGAGCAGCGTCCGGCAGCCGTGGAAGAGAAGCAGCGGGTGGGCGATCTGGAGATGGATCTGGTCATCGGCCGGGGCCACAGCGGCGTGCTGCTGACGATCAATGACCGCGCCACGGGGATGCTGAAAATGGCCATCCTCGAAAGCAAGGAAGCGGCCATGGTGCAGGCCAAGGCCGTCGAACTGCTGGCCGACTGGAAACCGCACCTGCACACGGTGACGACTGACAATGGAAAGGAGTTCGCCTATCATCAGAAAGTTGCCGAGCAACTGGAGGTAGACTGTTATTTTGCCAGACCATACCACAGTTGGGAGCGCGGCGCTAATGAAAATTTGAACGGGCTGGTGCGCCAGTACTTTCCGAAGGGGAGCAGTTTTGAACAAGTGACCCAGCAGCGGGTAGACGAAGTGACGGAGAAGTTAAACCAAAGACCCAGGAAGAGATTCGGGTACCGATCCCCGAATGAAGTTTTCAACGACGCACTCAAAAAAGAAGGGCGTGTTGCATTTATCACTTGAATCCACCGATTAATGGCGAAAAAATCAAAGAATATATCCCTGTCCGCTCTTGAAAAAACATCAAACTGGCACCTGTCCTCCAAAAACCTACAGGGAGCCAATGACAAAATCGTGTCTTTAATGGATGCGATGCCCATTCATGTTCTTTTCAAAGAGAAAGAAAATCTTTTACGGTCGGCATCAGACGGTCAAAAATTCACCATGGCGCTCAATTCTATCCACGCCAATTATTCTTCAAAATATTTCGGAAAAGAAAAGGGGATCGTTATTTACTCGTTCATGTCTGAGCATTACCCTGTATTCTATACGACTACGTTTTCTGCCAGTGATTTTGAAGCCTGGTATATACTGGACGGGCTGCTTCATTATCAGCCTGTATTACTGGCTGAACCAAAGAAAAGGAATAAAGAACAAAAGGGGACGGACGATAATGAAAATTTAGAATCTGACCGGTTGCATTCCACTGACCAGCATGGAATTAGCTATATCAACTCAGCATTATGTTATTTATTAAAAATTGATTTTCAGCCAAGGTTCAAAACGATCCATAAGGTTAAATTATACGGAACTGCATCAACACCGATATCCAACCAACCTGATTATCAGATAAATGCAGGGGGCAATATCAACTCAGGGATCATTGGAGAACAGTGGGACAACATTTTACGGCTGATAGCTACACTAAAGCTAAAACATACCACCCCATCTATACTATTAAAACGATTGACATCTTATTCCAACAAACACCCTTTGAATTTAGCCCTGGTTGAATTGGGGAAACTGGTTCAGAGCATTTTTGTACTGAAATATATGGACCAGGAAGACCTCCGACGTAGAATTAACCATCAACTAACACAAGTCGAAAGCCTTCATCAGTTAACGGATAAATTAAATTTAGGCCATGACGGCCTGATTCAATTTGCCACCAAAGAAGAACTATTAATCATGGCGCGCAGTAAACAGCTCATTATCAATTCTATTGTCTGCTACAATTATCTTTATCAAACAAAAAAAATGATAGATGCGAGCCCACAGGAAAGAAAGGAAGTGCAGCAGGCATTATCGCACTCTGCGGCTTTTGCTTACCGGCATGTTAACTTTCAAGGGGAATACGACTTTTCAGATGATGTAATCCAGAATTCGCTAAAAGTAGATTTACAGAATATATTGACCATTGAAGAGTAAAATTGACTACAATAATCTTATATTCAGATGGTTAAATCAATCGTCTGGGAAGTTTGCCCCACATTTAAGTGACTCCCCACTATACGGGTTTTCTAATTTTTTTCCCAAAACCAGTACGCTATCTGAATCAGTATTTTTCGTTTCAAGTCGAGCCTTAGAATTTTCGAGCATTCTAGCACTGATTGGTTCATCAAAAATCGGTTCTTTACATTGAGTGAATAAAAAAGTAACCAGTAGATAGACAAAAAATTTCGATAGATTTTTCATAATTTACTGTTTTACAGTTGGTTGATGTTAATTGATAAATGATTTTTGTAAAATTTAAGCAAGTATATCACTTATGAATTAATTTAATATCATTGTTAAGTAAATTTTACTAACTTATCAGTACTATAAAATCAGAATACAAACCCTCGTACATCAGGGGCGGGTTATGCCTAAAAAAATCTATCAACTAATAAATCCTTATGTTGGTAAAGCAAAAAAACCCAGCCCCTCGAAATGTTCGTTTGTGGAACGACTTCGGGGCTGGGTCAATGCGCACATCAGTACGCGGGATCAGCCTATTCCTCCTCGGGTTGCGTCTCCGCATTGCCTCCGTCCGCTTCAGCTAATGTTCTTAGGGGAGCTTTTCCCTTAAATATTGCATGATGGCTTCCTGACCCACTTTTAGCTCTTCATACTGTCTTTGAGTTGAAACAGTCAGCTTCGCTACTGCCTGGGCGGTGGTGTCTACCTTTTGTTCAATTTTGTTAACTCGCTGTTCCGTCTTTATAGCCAGGTCAATTATTTTGCCTTGCCCTTCAATCAAACGGTCTATTTTTTGCAAACTGTCCGCTAGTAGCGGTTCTAGCTGGTCTAACCTCTCGTTTGGCTTCATGCTTCAGCTCTATTCTCTTTTTTACTACTGGTTCTAAATTTCTTTGATCGTTTTGGTCTCACATGGCCTACTAGTTGTGTATCGAATAAAGGCTTGTCCTGTTCCGAATCTGCCACGTAGACGGCCGCATCGAATAAAGCGTATTTTTTACCGTTAGCGTTTGATTTCCAAGCTAATTGTACATTTATCGCATAAATGTTTGTACTGCCTGACTTAACTATATTGACCGCTCTTTTCTCTTTCAGATAGTTAGTACATCGAAATATTGTTGATCTGTGTAAACCCATCGCTTCTGATAATGCTTCTTGACTAACTACTAGAGCATTACGTTTATCCATATGCTGTAGAAGCCAGAGAAATACTTTGACCGCTGTAACATTCTCCCCCATCATCTCAATAATGATATCCATTTTGTCCACATAGAGCTGGACAAATTCATCATTGACTAATTCTACTTCGCCAGTATTGTAGTCTGTAATCTCTTTTTCGTGTGCCATAATTCTTTGTTGCATGGGATGATACATGGTTGTATCATTTCGGCACAAATATATAACAATCGAGCAACATAATGATGCAGAAAAAAATTTTTTTGAACTTTCTTAGCATCATAAGTGTGAATCATGTTGCATGAGCTATGCAACATGCATGTTGCATAGCTCATGCAACATGATTAATTGTAAGTTACTTATAATCAAATACTTATGCATACTACCTTCTGTATCTTTCTTAAGTCTTTAAAAAAGCGTCGCAGACACCTACTTTTTTCAGCGGATTTTTTGGTTTGAATGAGGCTCTGCCCCAAACCCCGAGATTTTTTTAGGCATAGCCCGCCCCTGAGGGTACGGCTACCGATTGCGGTATTCCTTGTCGAACTGTGCCGCTGTCCTCGGGTTCCGGGAGCGGTAGTATTCAATCTCCCACTCACGGTTGTCGATGATCTGCGCTTGGCGGTCGATCTTCGCCGACTGCCGTACTAGTTGCTGTTCTAAAACTCGTGGCGTGGCGAAGTACCCTACTCCGATTGCTGCTAGTACCAGGGCAACCACCACCATTACCAATGTTCGGGTGCTGGGGTTGATGCCGTACTGGTGTTTTAGCTCCTGCGGTATCTTGGCGGCCACTGCTTCAATTCGCCCGGCTATCTTGTCGCCGGCGTCGGTATAGCCGCTCAGTTTGTCGGTTATCACCGTGGCCAGCTTGGCTGTGTCGATCTTCACCACCGGAGGTTGCTCTACTTTCTTGCTAACTTGGTCTATTTTAGCGGATAAAGCTCGTATTTCGTTCTGTAGATTGTCTAAGATTTCCATGCGCTTATCGTCTCAGTCCCCTGGATTGTTTCTGTTCCTCGATCTTTTTTAACTCCTGACGCTGCACCTCGTTCTCCTGCTCCAGGTGCTTCTTGTTGGCCCGGAGCAGCGCGTTTTCAAATTCCAGCCCCTTTTTTTGCGTTTTAAGCGGTTCTAGCTCTTTTTTCGCCGCTTCCCCCTCCCTAATGGCCTTAAATGCGTCAGGCAGTCCCTTTGCTAGTTTGTAGACCGTTTTTAGGCTTTGCTCTTCTTGCTGACGTTTGAACTGGATGGAATTCAGGTGGCGGATGCTGCTGCTCTGCCCCCGCTCCAGGCCCAGCTCCCTGGCCACGATCGTTTGCAGCTCGGCCATGTCGTCGCGCTTCATGCGAATGCTTTTGCCCGTGGTCTTCTCCGTCCAGTCGAAGACCAAATGCGCGTGGTAGTTGGGTTTCCATTCGTTAGTGGCCTGGTCGTAGTGGCCTTCGTCCTTGTGGGCGTATCCCTGAATAGTCCTAATTCCAAAGCGCTCCTCGATGGCCTGGCCGACTTTGCGCAGATCCTGCGCCGTGTGCCGCTCCTCGATCAGCAGTACGCCCTCACGGATGGGCGCCGCCTTGGCTTGCATCCGCTGGCCGGTGCTGGCCTGGTACCTGGCCACCGCGTCAGCTCGCGCCTGGGCGACGCTGGCCAACTTGAACGAGGAGTTCAGCGGGCTTAGGTCTTCCCGCACGTAACCCAATTTTTTTTCCCTTTCGTTGTGCTGCTCGCTGCCGGCCTTCACCGGGCGCACGTGGATGCTGCTTTTCCCCATTTTGTTTCCCTTTTAGCTTGGTCGCCTGGCGTCGCAGACCTCACCGCACCCTTTATGGGTGCTAGTGAGCTATAACCTTCTCAAATCAAAGGTAAACGCTCTTCCCCTAAAAGCCAAGCGGGCCGAAGGGCGCAAGCCAAATTTTGTGCGGCTGGTTAATTAATCAAAAAAGGGAAATCCAACGTGTGCTGGATTTTCCCTTTCTAACCTTCCCACCTTAAAAATTTACCTCATTTAGATTTTCCGTTTGTTTTAAATCTAACATAGTATACCATTCAGAGGCGAGGGCGATGTCTAAAATTTAAATCTCCCAATGTATTTTAAAACGATTTAGCACTGTCGTAATCAGATTCTTCGTAAACAAAATTCTTTATTTTATGGTTTTTCTTGGAACTTTCATCATAGAAAATCATGGGACTTTTTCCGTTTACTATGCAGCTATCCGTGTAAGGAACACCATATAATAACCTTCCATCACAATAATATTTAATTATTTTATTAGGTCTGAAAAACACAACAATTGAATCCACTTTATCATTATCAAAAGGAGAATTCTGATTGTTACTACCAGGAGAAGCATAGGTCACAGTAGTATCATAAGAACTTTTACTTTTTATATTGATGCTACTTAATAGTTTCGACTTACCAAACACTTGAAGATTGAGATCTTGCGAAGTTTTGTTTTCAATTTCAAATGTTATTTTCGGTCTTACTAATACTCCACAACTGATAACAGTTAGAAATAGTATGAAGATTGTGATTATCTTAGTCATAGTCTGAAAATAGTTGCACGGCTGCGGCTTCCGTTGGGTTGCTTGAATTATTTTGTAAAACGTCACGATACATATACCAGTTTGTTGGTCTAGCAAACAAAAATGATTGTAGTTCGTTAAGGGTATACCCATTTGCATTATCCACTGGGAATGTAGGATCTGTATTATTTTGATTGAAATCATCTACCAAATCTATGAACAATGGAGTGTACCATGCACCATTACTAAGACACGTGGCAGTCTCACCCATATTTGCAATAGTAGTATTTTGAATTGCATCTTGGTCAAAAAGTGTAAAATTTAGACCTGCGGGGCCATAAATCTGCTTAGTTATAAACCATCCAACCATTTGTGCCCAACTTTCGGCTAATCTGCCTGCTTGTCCAGCATTAGAACAATATGCTTCATATGACATTCCAATTGTCCAATGGGCAGCATGAGTGAGTTCGTGGATTGTAGTTGCAAAAATACTTCTAGAATCATCATTTGCTAAATTGAAAATCAATCGAACTTCAGCTGCGGCCCAAGCTGAGTTGAATCCAAAGTAATGTGAGCGATTGTTACCCGTGTTAGTTCCAAGGTGCATTCTACCGTTTAAAAAAGTATTAGTTGGTGGGCTGATTACCCCATACGTGTTTTGGTAGTAGTAGATATTTGCAGCTCGATGCACATGAGCATACATATAATTATCTGGCGTTGAATTTTCTTGAATATCTAAATTCCAAGAGTATAAGATTTTAGGCCCATTGTAGTATGCTTGTCCATAATTACCACTTCGAATATCAAAGTCTGCTCTTTCCCATTTGATACTGTAATTTACCTCATTGCCATTATCCCATCCATGATCGATGAAAAAATAACCGGAATTATCTGTAAGTGTCTCCTTGGTAGTGAACCATCTATTGGCTCTGACGCGGCATTGAGGTACGGGTACAAACCCTGCACCAGGCAGATATACATTTGTATTAAAATTCATCCTGTCATCCCAAACTCTAATTCTTCCACTTGCATACCACTGCGCTACTCTGCCATTTTTAAGATCCTTTTGTTTGTTTCCGAACAACAACAACGATTCATCTTCAAGGGCTTTTAAAAATGAATGCTCCTCTCTTTGAAATTCTGTTTCGGCCTCTTTTCCATTCCCAAATGGTAGGTATAGGTCATCAAGAATTTCTACTCTAATTTTTGCATCAAATTTCTTTGATTTCGGTACAGCGCAATATATCCACGTAAATTTGTTTGCGCTTACGGTTTTGTCTTCATATTTGTTTCCCTGTTTTACAATTTCATAATCTAGGGGATATTCATATGTGTCAATCGATGGATCAGAATTGTTGAGATTATATTCGTCATCCGTTTTTGGTAAAAGCCTGACATAGTTATAGTTACCTTCAATCCTGTTTATGGAGTTTTTACCACCTTTCCTTTTAAGGCTATTCAGTGCTATTTCCATATTTTTGACACTATACGGGTTTTCTAATTTTTTTCCCAAAACCAGTACGCTATCTGAATCAGTATTTTTCGTTTCAAGTCGAGCCTTAGAATTTTCGAGCATTCTAGCACTGATTGGTTCATCAAAAATCGGTTCTTTACATTGAGTGAATAAAAAAGTAACCAGTAGATAGACAAAAAATTTCGATAGATTTTTCATAATTTACTGTTTTACAGTTGGTTGATGTTAATTGATAAATGATTTTTGTAAAATTTAAGCAAGTATATCACTTATGAATTAATTTAATATCATTGTTAAGTAAATTTTACTAACTTATCAGTACTATAAAATCAGAATACAAACCCTCGTACATCAGGGGCGGGTTATGCCTAAAAAAATCTATCAACTAATAAATCCTTATGTTGGTAAAGCAAAAAAACCCAGCCCCTCGAAATGTTCGTTTGTGGAACGACTTCGGGGCTGGGTCAATGCGCACATCAGTACGCGGGATCAGCCTATTCCTCCTCGGGTTGCGTCTCCGCATTGCCTCCGTCCGCTTCAGCTAATGTTCTTAGGGGAGCTTTTCCCTTAAATATTGCATGATGGCTTCCTGACCCACTTTTAGCTCTTCATACTGTCTTTGAGTTGAAACAGTCAGCTTCGCTACTGCCTGGGCGGTGGTGTCTACCTTTTGTTCAATTTTGTTAACTCGCTGTTCCGTCTTTATAGCCAGGTCAATTATTTTGCCTTGCCCTTCAATCAAACGGTCTATTTTTTGCAAACTGTCCGCTAGTAGCGGTTCTAGCTGGTCTAACCTCTCGTTTGGCTTCATGCTTCAGCTCTATTCTCTTTTTTACTACTGGTTCTAAATTTCTTTGATCGTTTTGGTCTCACATGGCCTACTAGTTGTGTATCGAATAAAGGCTTGTCCTGTTCCGAATCTGCCACGTAGACGGCCGCATCGAATAAAGCGTATTTTTTACCGTTAGCGTTTGATTTCCAAGCTAATTGTACATTTATCGCATAAATGTTTGTACTGCCTGACTTAACTATATTGACCGCTCTTTTCTCTTTCAGATAGTTAGTACATCGAAATATTGTTGATCTGTGTAAACCCATCGCTTCTGATAATGCTTCTTGACTAACTACTAGAGCATTACGTTTATCCATATGCTGTAGAAGCCAGAGAAATACTTTGACCGCTGTAACATTCTCCCCCATCATCTCAATAATGATATCCATTTTGTCCACATAGAGCTGGACAAATTCATCATTGACTAATTCTACTTCGCCAGTATTGTAGTCTGTAATCTCTTTTTCGTGTGCCATAATTCTTTGTTGCATGGGATGATACATGGTTGTATCATTTCGGCACAAATATATAACAATCGAGCAACATAATGATGCAGAAAAAAATTTTTTTGAACTTTCTTAGCATCATAAGTGTGAATCATGTTGCATGAGCTATGCAACATGCATGTTGCATAGCTCATGCAACATGATTAATTGTAAGTTACTTATAATCAAATACTTATGCATACTACCTTCTGTATCTTTCTTAAGTCTTTAAAAAAGCGTCGCAGACACCTACTTTTTTCAGCGGATTTTTTGGTTTGAATGAGGCTCTGCCCCAAACCCCGAGATTTTTTTAGGCATAGCCCGCCCCTGAGGGTACGGCTACCGATTGCGGTATTCCTTGTCGAACTGTGCCGCTGTCCTCGGGTTCCGGGAGCGGTAGTATTCAATCTCCCACTCACGGTTGTCGATGATCTGCGCTTGGCGGTCGATCTTCGCCGACTGCCGTACTAGTTGCTGTTCTAAAACTCGTGGCGTGGCGAAGTACCCTACTCCGATTGCTGCTAGTACCAGGGCAACCACCACCATTACCAATGTTCGGGTGCTGGGGTTGATGCCGTACTGGTGTTTTAGCTCCTGCGGTATCTTGGCGGCCACTGCTTCAATTCGCCCGGCTATCTTGTCGCCGGCGTCGGTATAGCCGCTCAGTTTGTCGGTTATCACCGTGGCCAGCTTGGCTGTGTCGATCTTCACCACCGGAGGTTGCTCTACTTTCTTGCTAACTTGGTCTATTTTAGCGGATAAAGCTCGTATTTCGTTCTGTAGATTGTCTAAGATTTCCATGCGCTTATCGTCTCAGTCCCCTGGATTGTTTCTGTTCCTCGATCTTTTTTAACTCCTGACGCTGCACCTCGTTCTCCTGCTCCAGGTGCTTCTTGTTGGCCCGGAGCAGCGCGTTTTCAAATTCCAGCCCCTTTTTTTGCGTTTTAAGCGGTTCTAGCTCTTTTTTCGCCGCTTCCCCCTCCCTAATGGCCTTAAATGCGTCAGGCAGTCCCTTTGCTAGTTTGTAGACCGTTTTTAGGCTTTGCTCTTCTTGCTGACGTTTGAACTGGATGGAATTCAGGTGGCGGATGCTGCTGCTCTGCCCCCGCTCCAGGCCCAGCTCCCTGGCCACGATCGTTTGCAGCTCGGCCATGTCGTCGCGCTTCATGCGAATGCTTTTGCCCGTGGTCTTCTCCGTCCAGTCGAAGACCAAATGCGCGTGGTAGTTGGGTTTCCATTCGTTAGTGGCCTGGTCGTAGTGGCCTTCGTCCTTGTGGGCGTATCCCTGAATAGTCCTAATTCCAAAGCGCTCCTCGATGGCCTGGCCGACTTTGCGCAGATCCTGCGCCGTGTGCCGCTCCTCGATCAGCAGTACGCCCTCACGGATGGGCGCCGCCTTGGCTTGCATCCGCTGGCCGGTGCTGGCCTGGTACCTGGCCACCGCGTCAGCTCGCGCCTGGGCGACGCTGGCCAACTTGAACGAGGAGTTCAGCGGGCTTAGGTCTTCCCGCACGTAACCCAATTTTTTTTCCCTTTCGTTGTGCTGCTCGCTGCCGGCCTTCACCGGGCGCACGTGGATGCTGCTTTTCCCCATTTTGTTTCCCTTTTAGCTTGGTCGCCTGGCGTCGCAGACCTCACCGCACCCTTTATGGGTGCTAGTGAGCTATAACCTTCTCAAATCAAAGGTAAACGCTCTTCCCCTAAAAGCCAAGCGGGCCGAAGGGCGCAAGCCAAATTTTGTGCGGCTGGTTAATTAATCAAAAAAGGGAAATCCAACGTGTGCTGGATTTTCCCTTTCTAACCTTCCCACCTTAAAAATTTACCTCATTTAGATTTTCCGTTTGTTTTAAATCTAACATAGTATACCATTCAGAGGCGAGGGCGATGTCTAAAATTTAAATCTCCCAATGTATTTTAAAACGATTTAGCACTGTCGTAATCAGATTCTTCGTAAACAAAATTCTTTATTTTATGGTTTTTCTTGGAACTTTCATCATAGAAAATCATGGGACTTTTTCCGTTTACTATGCAGCTATCCGTGTAAGGAACACCATATAATAACCTTCCATCACAATAATATTTAATTATTTTATTAGGTCTGAAAAACACAACAATTGAATCCACTTTATCATTATCAAAAGGAGAATTCTGATTGTTACTACCAGGAGAAGCATAGGTCACAGTAGTATCATAAGAACTTTTACTTTTTATATTGATGCTACTTAATAGTTTCGACTTACCAAACACTTGAAGATTGAGATCTTGCGAAGTTTTGTTTTCAATTTCAAATGTTATTTTCGGTCTTACTAATACTCCACAACTGATAACAGTTAGAAATAGTATGAAGATTGTGATTATCTTAGTCATAGTCTGAAAATAGTTGCACGGCTGCGGCTTCCGTTGGGTTGCTTGAATTATTTTGTAAAACGTCACGATACATATACCAGTTTGTTGGTCTAGCAAACAAAAATGATTGTAGTTCGTTAAGGGTATACCCATTTGCATTATCCACTGGGAATGTAGGATCTGTATTATTTTGATTGAAATCATCTACCAAATCTATGAACAATGGAGTGTACCATGCACCATTACTAAGACACGTGGCAGTCTCACCCATATTTGCAATAGTAGTATTTTGAATTGCATCTTGGTCAAAAAGTGTAAAATTTAGACCTGCGGGGCCATAAATCTGCTTAGTTATAAACCATCCAACCATTTGTGCCCAACTTTCGGCTAATCTGCCTGCTTGTCCAGCATTAGAACAATATGCTTCATATGACATTCCAATTGTCCAATGGGCAGCATGAGTGAGTTCGTGGATTGTAGTTGCAAAAATACTTCTAGAATCATCATTTGCTAAATTGAAAATCAATCGAACTTCAGCTGCGGCCCAAGCTGAGTTGAATCCAAAGTAATGTGAGCGATTGTTACCCGTGTTAGTTCCAAGGTGCATTCTACCGTTTAAAAAAGTATTAGTTGGTGGGCTGATTACCCCATACGTGTTTTGGTAGTAGTAGATATTTGCAGCTCGATGCACATGAGCATACATATAATTATCTGGCGTTGAATTTTCTTGAATATCTAAATTCCAAGAGTATAAGATTTTAGGCCCATTGTAGTATGCTTGTCCATAATTACCACTTCGAATATCAAAGTCTGCTCTTTCCCATTTGATACTGTAATTTACCTCATTGCCATTATCCCATCCATGATCGATGAAAAAATAACCGGAATTATCTGTAAGTGTCTCCTTGGTAGTGAACCATCTATTGGCTCTGACGCGGCATTGAGGTACGGGTACAAACCCTGCACCAGGCAGATATACATTTGTATTAAAATTCATCCTGTCATCCCAAACTCTAATTCTTCCACTTGCATACCACTGCGCTACTCTGCCATTTTTAAGATCCTTTTGTTTGTTTCCGAACAACAACAACGATTCATCTTCAAGGGCTTTTAAAAATGAATGCTCCTCTCTTTGAAATTCTGTTTCGGCCTCTTTTCCATTCCCAAATGGTAGGTATAGGTCATCAAGAATTTCTACTCTAATTTTTGCATCAAATTTCTTTGATTTCGGTACAGCGCAATATATCCACGTAAATTTGTTTGCGCTTACGGTTTTGTCTTCATATTTGTTTCCCTGTTTTACAATTTCATAATCTAGGGGATATTCATATGTGTCAATCGATGGATCAGAATTGTTGAGATTATATTCGTCATCCGTTTTTGGTAAAAGCCTGACATAGTTATAGTTACCTTCAATCCTGTTTATGGAGTTTTTACCACCTTTCCTTTTAAGGCTATTCAGTGCTATTTCCATATTTTTGACACTATGGTTGCAACTACCAATCGGGGCCAAATATCAAATAGGAATTTAATACCTTGATTGACAAACATAAACGTTCCTTTTGATTTGTCCTGTAGTCAAATTAAAACGTATGATTTTAGTTGTCCGAAAAGGCCATTTTAATGCTGATTTGCACCTTTTTGGTTGATTTAAAGCAATCTATTTGATATCTGGCCCGCTTTGGTAGTTGCAACCCACTATACGGGTTTTCTAATTTTTTTCCCAAAACCAGTACGCTATCTGAATCAGTATTTTTCGTTTCAAGTCGAGCCTTAGAATTTTCGAGCATTCTAGCACTGATTGGTTCATCAAAAATCGGTTCTTTACATTGAGTGAATAAAAAAGTAACCAGTAGATAGACAAAAAATTTCGATAGATTTTTCATAATTTACTGTTTTACAGTTGGTTGATGTTAATTGATAAATGATTTTTGTAAAATTTAAGCAAGTATATCACTTATGAATTAATTTAATATCATTGTTAAGTAAATTTTACTAACTTATCAGTACTATAAAATCAGAATACAAACCCTCGTACATCAGGGGCGGGTTATGCCTAAAAAAATCTATCAACTAATAAATCCTTATGTTGGTAAAGCAAAAAAACCCAGCCCCTCGAAATGTTCGTTTGTGGAACGACTTCGGGGCTGGGTCAATGCGCACATCAGTACGCGGGATCAGCCTATTCCTCCTCGGGTTGCGTCTCCGCATTGCCTCCGTCCGCTTCAGCTAATGTTCTTAGGGGAGCTTTTCCCTTAAATATTGCATGATGGCTTCCTGACCCACTTTTAGCTCTTCATACTGTCTTTGAGTTGAAACAGTCAGCTTCGCTACTGCCTGGGCGGTGGTGTCTACCTTTTGTTCAATTTTGTTAACTCGCTGTTCCGTCTTTATAGCCAGGTCAATTATTTTGCCTTGCCCTTCAATCAAACGGTCTATTTTTTGCAAACTGTCCGCTAGTAGCGGTTCTAGCTGGTCTAACCTCTCGTTTGGCTTCATGCTTCAGCTCTATTCTCTTTTTTACTACTGGTTCTAAATTTCTTTGATCGTTTTGGTCTCACATGGCCTACTAGTTGTGTATCGAATAAAGGCTTGTCCTGTTCCGAATCTGCCACGTAGACGGCCGCATCGAATAAAGCGTATTTTTTACCGTTAGCGTTTGATTTCCAAGCTAATTGTACATTTATCGCATAAATGTTTGTACTGCCTGACTTAACTATATTGACCGCTCTTTTCTCTTTCAGATAGTTAGTACATCGAAATATTGTTGATCTGTGTAAACCCATCGCTTCTGATAATGCTTCTTGACTAACTACTAGAGCATTACGTTTATCCATATGCTGTAGAAGCCAGAGAAATACTTTGACCGCTGTAACATTCTCCCCCATCATCTCAATAATGATATCCATTTTGTCCACATAGAGCTGGACAAATTCATCATTGACTAATTCTACTTCGCCAGTATTGTAGTCTGTAATCTCTTTTTCGTGTGCCATAATTCTTTGTTGCATGGGATGATACATGGTTGTATCATTTCGGCACAAATATATAACAATCGAGCAACATAATGATGCAGAAAAAAATTTTTTTGAACTTTCTTAGCATCATAAGTGTGAATCATGTTGCATGAGCTATGCAACATGCATGTTGCATAGCTCATGCAACATGATTAATTGTAAGTTACTTATAATCAAATACTTATGCATACTACCTTCTGTATCTTTCTTAAGTCTTTAAAAAAGCGTCGCAGACACCTACTTTTTTCAGCGGATTTTTTGGTTTGAATGAGGCTCTGCCCCAAACCCCGAGATTTTTTTAGGCATAGCCCGCCCCTGAGGGTACGGCTACCGATTGCGGTATTCCTTGTCGAACTGTGCCGCTGTCCTCGGGTTCCGGGAGCGGTAGTATTCAATCTCCCACTCACGGTTGTCGATGATCTGCGCTTGGCGGTCGATCTTCGCCGACTGCCGTACTAGTTGCTGTTCTAAAACTCGTGGCGTGGCGAAGTACCCTACTCCGATTGCTGCTAGTACCAGGGCAACCACCACCATTACCAATGTTCGGGTGCTGGGGTTGATGCCGTACTGGTGTTTTAGCTCCTGCGGTATCTTGGCGGCCACTGCTTCAATTCGCCCGGCTATCTTGTCGCCGGCGTCGGTATAGCCGCTCAGTTTGTCGGTTATCACCGTGGCCAGCTTGGCTGTGTCGATCTTCACCACCGGAGGTTGCTCTACTTTCTTGCTAACTTGGTCTATTTTAGCGGATAAAGCTCGTATTTCGTTCTGTAGATTGTCTAAGATTTCCATGCGCTTATCGTCTCAGTCCCCTGGATTGTTTCTGTTCCTCGATCTTTTTTAACTCCTGACGCTGCACCTCGTTCTCCTGCTCCAGGTGCTTCTTGTTGGCCCGGAGCAGCGCGTTTTCAAATTCCAGCCCCTTTTTTTGCGTTTTAAGCGGTTCTAGCTCTTTTTTCGCCGCTTCCCCCTCCCTAATGGCCTTAAATGCGTCAGGCAGTCCCTTTGCTAGTTTGTAGACCGTTTTTAGGCTTTGCTCTTCTTGCTGACGTTTGAACTGGATGGAATTCAGGTGGCGGATGCTGCTGCTCTGCCCCCGCTCCAGGCCCAGCTCCCTGGCCACGATCGTTTGCAGCTCGGCCATGTCGTCGCGCTTCATGCGAATGCTTTTGCCCGTGGTCTTCTCCGTCCAGTCGAAGACCAAATGCGCGTGGTAGTTGGGTTTCCATTCGTTAGTGGCCTGGTCGTAGTGGCCTTCGTCCTTGTGGGCGTATCCCTGAATAGTCCTAATTCCAAAGCGCTCCTCGATGGCCTGGCCGACTTTGCGCAGATCCTGCGCCGTGTGCCGCTCCTCGATCAGCAGTACGCCCTCACGGATGGGCGCCGCCTTGGCTTGCATCCGCTGGCCGGTGCTGGCCTGGTACCTGGCCACCGCGTCAGCTCGCGCCTGGGCGACGCTGGCCAACTTGAACGAGGAGTTCAGCGGGCTTAGGTCTTCCCGCACGTAACCCAATTTTTTTTCCCTTTCGTTGTGCTGCTCGCTGCCGGCCTTCACCGGGCGCACGTGGATGCTGCTTTTCCCCATTTTGTTTCCCTTTTAGCTTGGTCGCCTGGCGTCGCAGACCTCACCGCACCCTTTATGGGTGCTAGTGAGCTATAACCTTCTCAAATCAAAGGTAAACGCTCTTCCCCTAAAAGCCAAGCGGGCCGAAGGGCGCAAGCCAAATTTTGTGCGGCTGGTTAATTAATCAAAAAAGGGAAATCCAACGTGTGCTGGATTTTCCCTTTCTAACCTTCCCACCTTAAAAATTTACCTCATTTAGATTTTCCGTTTGTTTTAAATCTAACATAGTATACCATTCAGAGGCGAGGGCGATGTCTAAAATTTAAATCTCCCAATGTATTTTAAAACGATTTAGCACTGTCGTAATCAGATTCTTCGTAAACAAAATTCTTTATTTTATGGTTTTTCTTGGAACTTTCATCATAGAAAATCATGGGACTTTTTCCGTTTACTATGCAGCTATCCGTGTAAGGAACACCATATAATAACCTTCCATCACAATAATATTTAATTATTTTATTAGGTCTGAAAAACACAACAATTGAATCCACTTTATCATTATCAAAAGGAGAATTCTGATTGTTACTACCAGGAGAAGCATAGGTCACAGTAGTATCATAAGAACTTTTACTTTTTATATTGATGCTACTTAATAGTTTCGACTTACCAAACACTTGAAGATTGAGATCTTGCGAAGTTTTGTTTTCAATTTCAAATGTTATTTTCGGTCTTACTAATACTCCACAACTGATAACAGTTAGAAATAGTATGAAGATTGTGATTATCTTAGTCATAGTCTGAAAATAGTTGCACGGCTGCGGCTTCCGTTGGGTTGCTTGAATTATTTTGTAAAACGTCACGATACATATACCAGTTTGTTGGTCTAGCAAACAAAAATGATTGTAGTTCGTTAAGGGTATACCCATTTGCATTATCCACTGGGAATGTAGGATCTGTATTATTTTGATTGAAATCATCTACCAAATCTATGAACAATGGAGTGTACCATGCACCATTACTAAGACACGTGGCAGTCTCACCCATATTTGCAATAGTAGTATTTTGAATTGCATCTTGGTCAAAAAGTGTAAAATTTAGACCTGCGGGGCCATAAATCTGCTTAGTTATAAACCATCCAACCATTTGTGCCCAACTTTCGGCTAATCTGCCTGCTTGTCCAGCATTAGAACAATATGCTTCATATGACATTCCAATTGTCCAATGGGCAGCATGAGTGAGTTCGTGGATTGTAGTTGCAAAAATACTTCTAGAATCATCATTTGCTAAATTGAAAATCAATCGAACTTCAGCTGCGGCCCAAGCTGAGTTGAATCCAAAGTAATGTGAGCGATTGTTACCCGTGTTAGTTCCAAGGTGCATTCTACCGTTTAAAAAAGTATTAGTTGGTGGGCTGATTACCCCATACGTGTTTTGGTAGTAGTAGATATTTGCAGCTCGATGCACATGAGCATACATATAATTATCTGGCGTTGAATTTTCTTGAATATCTAAATTCCAAGAGTATAAGATTTTAGGCCCATTGTAGTATGCTTGTCCATAATTACCACTTCGAATATCAAAGTCTGCTCTTTCCCATTTGATACTGTAATTTACCTCATTGCCATTATCCCATCCATGATCGATGAAAAAATAACCGGAATTATCTGTAAGTGTCTCCTTGGTAGTGAACCATCTATTGGCTCTGACGCGGCATTGAGGTACGGGTACAAACCCTGCACCAGGCAGATATACATTTGTATTAAAATTCATCCTGTCATCCCAAACTCTAATTCTTCCACTTGCATACCACTGCGCTACTCTGCCATTTTTAAGATCCTTTTGTTTGTTTCCGAACAACAACAACGATTCATCTTCAAGGGCTTTTAAAAATGAATGCTCCTCTCTTTGAAATTCTGTTTCGGCCTCTTTTCCATTCCCAAATGGTAGGTATAGGTCATCAAGAATTTCTACTCTAATTTTTGCATCAAATTTCTTTGATTTCGGTACAGCGCAATATATCCACGTAAATTTGTTTGCGCTTACGGTTTTGTCTTCATATTTGTTTCCCTGTTTTACAATTTCATAATCTAGGGGATATTCATATGTGTCAATCGATGGATCAGAATTGTTGAGATTATATTCGTCATCCGTTTTTGGTAAAAGCCTGACATAGTTATAGTTACCTTCAATCCTGTTTATGGAGTTTTTACCACCTTTCCTTTTAAGGCTATTCAGTGCTATTTCCATATTTTTGACACTAT
>MWWG01000029.1_pt1 | contig 19225 bp, 19 predicted proteins | sample 1047331 | NCBI WGS metagenome assembly MWWG01 (sample SAMN06349968, study PRJNA376086) | soil metagenome | isolation source: MG6-4 sample Antarctic (ecotone) soil | place: Antarctica | collected 2015-01-13 | reverse complement strand
TTATTTTCCGACCCGACGACGGGTTTCGCTCGGCGAAGTCTTTTCAACCGTCAACCAAGCCGCTAACTTTCTCGAAGAATTCGCCCACTGGCAAAGTTCAAGTAAATTAAAACGCCCGTCAAACCGCAGCTTTTGCGCCGCGATCATCGGGTATGGGTGCGAAATAGGCATCGGAAAAATATTGCACATCGCCAAAAACATCAGCGAAACTGAACTGGATAATACAGTCAATTGGTTTCTCTCCAATGAAAATCTGCTGGCGGCAAACTCGCGTCTGGTTGACTTTATCGGACAGATGGAGCTGCCGAATCTTTACCGCCGATATCAGGATAAACTTCATACTTCGAGTGACGGACAAAAATACGGCGTTTCCGTGCCGTCACTCAATGCCAATTATTCCTTCAAATACTTCGGTCAGGAAAAAGGCGTGTCGGTTTACAGTTTTATTGACGAACGGCATCTGCTTTTTTATTCGACCGTAATCAGCAGTTCCGAACGCGAAGCCGCCTATGTCATTGACGGATTGCTTCACAACGAAACGCTCAAAAGCGACGTTCATTCAACCGATTCGCACGGCTTTACAGAAGTCGTTTTTGCCGTCACTCATCTGCTCGGCTTCACTTTCGCGCCGCGGCTGAAAACTCTCAGTAAACACCAGCTCTATTCATTTGAAAAGAAAAAGGTTTATGAGCAGAAAGGCTGTGCAATCTTGCCGGACGCTTACATCAACACCAAAATAATTGAAGAAAACTGGGATTCGATTCTCAGATTTGTTGCGACTATCAAACTCAAACGAACGACCGCTTCGCAGCTTTTCAAGCGTCTTAATTCATACTCGAATCAGCATCCGCTTTATCAGGCGTTAAAGGAATTCGGTAAGATCATCAAAACCTTGTTTATTTTGCGCTATGTTGATGATCTCGAACTGCGCCAATCAATCGAAAAACAGCTCAGTAAAATCGAACAATCTCAAAAATTCGCCAAAGCTGTTGCCTTCGGCAACAATCAGGAATTCTCCGAAGGCGATAAACAAATGCAGGACATCATCGCCAATTGCCGCCGCCTGCTCGAAAATATGGTTATTTGTTGGAATTACCTATACTTGACGCAAAGACTGACTGAGCTGACAGGCAAAAACGAATACCACGAATTGTTGGAAACATTCAAAAATAGCTCGATCATTACTTGGCAGCATATTAACTTTCACGGCGAATATGATTTCTCGGAAGAAAAAACCAAGGATTCCGTCGGATTTAATCTTCCCAAAATTCTGAGTTGGAAACTGGATGAAAATGGGAAGTAAGAAATCCTGCTAACCTTAGTAAATAGAACAAATTACCAAAAAGCCTATGGGACTTTTCCCCCGTTTGTGGGAACTTACCCAACATTGTCAGTTTTTGCGAAAAAGGTAGTGCTTAGAGTAAAAAAATGAAGCTTTGTGCCTAATACCCCGACTTCCAAACCGAAATTGCGGAAATCGGCATCATTCAGGATCGGAATAATCGCTTTAGTAAAAACGGAAATTTGATGCGAGCCGTGATACTCACCGAGCAGTACGAACTGACTTTTAGCCAACTCATCGGCTAGAAACTTCGCCCCGTCGCCGACCAATTTGTGATCGGCGATCTTGAAGTAATAAGTGTTCGTCTCCAAATCTTTTTCGCTCAGTGCCGGCTTTTCCTGAGCGAAACTTAGATTGTAAAAAGTTAAAAATATAACAGCTAAAATAATATTTTTGCTCATAAATAGATATTGTCGGTAAATATACTTCCTCATAAGTTTTTACTTCCCGAGATAATCCTTCACTTCGACAATGTTGAATTCGCCCGAATCTCTGGCAAACTGCCGCAGATGCGCCAAATGCCCGGCACCGATTAAAATTAAAATCCGATCATTCGGTTGCGCCTGCATCCGGGAGATATTGGCATAAATCCGCAAGTTGCGCTGGTACCAAGCCGTTAACAGATCGACACCCGGATAGAGTCTGTCCGCTCCGATTTTCGCGTATCTCAAATAAGCGGCTTGCCCTTTATCGATTTCCTTCGGTTCGTTCATAAACAGTAGAAGCTCGCGCACGGTCATCGTTTTTTGTCTCGCATTAAACTCGGCGTTGGTCTTCTCAAAAAAATCTTTCGACTCGTCGAATATATTGTTCTGATTGTTGAGCTTCGCAAAGTCCTCGACGGCTCCGTATGGAAAAGTACCGTTCGAGTCGATTTGATAAGGCTGTTTGAGATTTGAATCTCTGCCCAGACGAAACGCGATCTGATAAATTTCATTTCTGCCTAACTCATACTTATTTTGCAGATACTGCCGGTAGCGTTCGCCGATGATTGCCGTCTCCGGAGTCTGCTCGATCCCGATTTTGGTCGCGGCAAATTTCGTCAGCAAAGCGTTTACTTCCTGGATCTCTTTTTGCCGTTTAGCGGATAACACATCATCCGCTTCGGGATTAACGACATCCGCCCCCGGATTATTAAAATGGTAAGTTCCGACAAAAAGAATAGTCGGTCTTTTTATTGACTCGTTGGTCTGAGCGAACGAATTGCTCATTCCCGCAAGCAAAAAAAGGACTATTAGATAAATTAGCTTCTTCATAGTTTTTAACATTAATCATAGCCTTGAGTAGATTTTGAAAATTGTAAAAATGGAAAATCAGGCTACTGCCAGATGACTAAAATGGTTTGATCTTTTGAATGATATATTTTTCTGAAAAAATCGTTCGGTTTGAGGAAGGTGTATTTTCTAAATTCTTTGATTAAATGCGATTGATCGAAGAAACCGAAGTCGTAAACGAAATCAGTCAGGCGCGAGTTTGTTTCGGCATCCAGTTTGGCTTGAACAAATCTTCTAAACCGGCAGATTTGCCGGAATTCGGAAGCGGACAAATTCAAATATTTGCGACAGAGATTGTTCAAAGTTTGCCTGGTGATGCCGAGTTTTAGGGCGAGTTTTTCCACTGAAACGGGCTTTTCGGAATCGGCGGATTCCAATTCAGTTACGATTTGGGACAAATAAGGCTGGGAAAATGAGTGATACCAAGCGAGCAGATAATTCTCGATTTCGCTGATTATTATATGATTGTCGGCGCAGCTCAAAATGCGCTTCATCTCCGCCTCATACTTATCGTTGGGAAAGAATGACTGATCGCTGGCGGCGGATGTCAGTAAAACATTTTCGGCAAAAAAGTTATAGATGCCGAGTGGTTTAAACTTGACGCAGACCTCCTTTATTTTTCCGCAGTAATCGAAAATACAGGAGCTTTTCAAACCGAATTGAACGCTCGAATCAAGATTTTTCTCTGGTGATGCCGTGACCGAAATATGATTGTCGGTCCCTCTGCTTGATGTGTTTAAGGATATTGAGAGATAGGTATAAACACTGGGTAAGATCAGAAAACTTTCGGATTCTTCGTTTTCTTCTTGCTCGATTAAATAGATACATTCGATTGCCGCCGATAGGATCTGATTTTGCGGGATGAACGTCTGAATTCTCATTTCCTATATTGTTGCTGTGCCGGATGCAAAAAGCGAGCAGGTTTTTATGTTTAAGATGATTCTTTCGTTAAAAGACAAGATCTTTTAAAAAGATTACGGGGTTGCCAGTGAGAAAACGCAAGGTTGAATGTCTCTTAAAAGCTACCTGAACAGTTACCTGTTACTCAAACCTTGCGTCCGATAATCAACAGTATTTTGTTATTTCAGTTTAATATCAAATAAATATCCAAATACTATTAGATAGAAATAAGGTTAGTTTTTAAGCGGAATGAAAACCACTTGATTTTCCCATTCGTCTTCTAAACTATATTGGATAAGAACTGCCAATTCATTAATAGCTTCGCCGATGGGAAAATCTTGTGAAAGCGCGATGACGCCAGGCATTAGCAAGCCGCTCTCAATCCGGCTATAAGCGAAATCGAGCATCGTAGCGAAATCGTGAGTTAAAATAAGCCGTGCTTCCTTTGCTGCCCATTCTAAAACTTCGGTATCATGCTTCCCTGCTAAACCCACATCTTGCACTCTGAGTAAATTAAGATGCGGAAAACGGCGCAATAGTCCGCGCACGATGCGATTGTTGAAATCTTCGTCGGAAAGGAAAAGCATTTTGGAGATTCAAGCGGCGTTTCGGCGGCGAGCCAGTAGTTTATCGCGCAGTCCCTTTTGACTGAACCGAGTTTCATTAGCTTTTCGCAGCTCTTTGTTTTGTTTGGCGCGCTTTGTAAGATAAGAATCTACTTCTTCGCGGTGTTGCAAATAGTAGCTAATTGTCGCATATACTTCCGGCAGGCTTAGAGAATCGTAATCGTAAACAATTTGTTCCGGGGCAGAGCCTTGATTGAACGCGATTATTACCGAGTCCAGCGAGACGCGAGTATCAGCGACGCGAATCACTCCCGCTTCAGTTTTGGTCAGCTTGATTTCAGAGGTAGATACAACGCTCATAATACAGAAATTTTATCACAACTTCTCTCTTCTTCCATATTTTATTTTGAGTCCCTTTATTTCCCTGCTTCGCCATTGCTTTTTAGCGAAATCTACTATATTTTAATTTGATATATTCTTGATGTTAATTTTACATCAAACAAGAACAAAATTGATATAGATATGATAATTGTTATAGGCGGAATAAAGGGTGGCAGCGGAAAAACTACAGTAGCGACGAATCTCGCAGTTATGAGGAGCGGCGAAGGTAATGACGTTTTGCTAGTTGACGCGGACGACCAAGAAACGTCTACCGACTTTACCATTTTAAGAAACGAAATCTTGGAACACGGCGCGGGATACACCAATATCAAACTAACCGGCGCGGCGGTTAGAACCGAAACGCTTCGATTGAAGGACAAATATCAGGATATTATTATCGACACGGGCGGGCGGGATACATCCAGCCAGCGAGCGGCTCTGACGGTCGCTGATATAATGCTCGTTCCGTTCATTCCCCGCTCGTTCGACGTTTGGACGATTGAAAAAGTCTCCAAACTTGTCTCCGAGATGAAAACCGTCAACCCGGAGCTTCGAGCGTGTATGTTTTTGAACCGCGCAGACCCAAGAGGACAGGACAACTACGACACGGCGGAAGTTCTAAAGGAAAATGACGCTCTGACTTTTCTCGATACTCCTTTAGGCGCAAGAAAGGCGTTCAGTAACGCTGCTGCTGAAGGATTGGGCGTATTGGAATTAAAACCGCCAGACCCGAAAGCAGTAGCGGAAATGCGAAAACTACACAGCTATATTTTTGATACAAAATAAATACCACGAAAATATTATATTGATATAAAGAGGCTTGATTTTAATTATGGCTATTGCAAGAAAACCAAAACCATCTGAAACAAAAGCAAAAGAGCAGAGCATTAACGCTCTTATTAGTAAGGGCGGAAGCATCGCCGAAGACAGGGAAGACGGCGGCAGTGCGTATCAATCAGAAAATAAACCAGTCTTAATTAGAATTCCTCCAGAAGCATTAAAGAAAATAGATGAAATAGTCGGCGCAAAAAAGATAAAAATGCCGCGCCATACTTGGCTGCTTGAAGCCGTTTTTGAAAAGCTGGAAAAAGACGGCTAGATATTACAATGATATATAATTGATACGAAATTGATAGTGCTTATCTTTATAATTTAGAGCGGTTTATAAGAGGAAATGACGAATCGAAAGGAAAAAACAACGAAACTGAAAGCCGAAAAGCCGCAACGCCGAAAGCGCGAGAAATCTAAAACTTTCGACAAGCTCGATGTTTCCAGATCGCTTCAATTAACTTTGTTCGATTTGGAGCAGAACGAAGACAGCTACTCTCAATCTATCGAGCTTTATGACTTTATACCAAAATATGTGTGGGGAAAGGTCGAGCGCGTCAACGGCAAATTTCTTGATAGTTTAAAGCGCGAGTTTGAATGCCGCGGCAGGAAATATAATTTGACTTTAATGCCGGCTAGAATTGAAGTCGGTGAAGAATTCAAAGAATTTTACCCATCAAAAAGAGAAGAGTTAGTTGAGGATGCTTTGCGAAAACTGATGACCGAGCGGCAGAGCTTGATGCTCGACGGGGAAGTAGGAATCGCTTTTACGCTTTATCAGCTTCAGAAAGAACTCAAAGAAAAGGGACACAGTTACAGTTACGACGAATTAAAAGATGCCATTAGAGTCCTAAATAATACTGACCTCATTCTGAAAGACGATAGCGGACAAGTCGAAACCGCATTCAGCCCAGTCGAAAGCTATGGATTCGCCGGCGACGGAACAGAGACGAAAACATTCGTCAGATTTTCGCCCCTTGTTACCCATACCATAAAATCCGGCTCGTATCGGTTAATCAATTATGACAAGGTAATGAGCTATAGGAGCGTCATCGCCCGACAGCTCCATAAAAGGATGTCGCACCATTTCATTCAAGCAAGTCTGACGGAATCCTATGAAATCCTTCTGACCACTATAATCAGAGATTTCGGTTTAACGCCGCAAAAACGCTTGCAGCAGAACTTGGTCGAAGTTGAAAATGCGATTGAAGAGATGAAGCAGATGAACGTCGTTCTAAACTGCAAAACGGAAAAGATTTTCGATACTAAGCCAAGAACAAAATTGACTGACGCGAAATTCAAATTCCAACCCCACTTTGATTTTATCGCTGACGTAAAACGCGCCAATGCCAGAGCAAAAAGAGTGCGCGGACAGCTCGAATAGTATCTAGGTTTGACATACACTTTATCTAGGTTTGACCTACACATATATCTAGGTCTGACCTACACATTATCTAGGTCTGACCTACATCAAGCGACTTTCGACAGAATTTTGACGGTTTTGGAAAAGTTTTCCACAGGCAAATCGCTCATAGTATCTAGGTTTGACCTACACATTATCTAGGTTTGACCTACACAAGAGCAAAAAACATCTAGGTTTGACCTACACATTATCTAGGTCTGACCTACACGAGGAAAAGTTTGAGGTGTTTTTGTGACTTTTTCAATCAAATTTTGGCTGAGATGAAAGCTGTTATCTAGGTTTGACCTACACATTGCTTCCAGTAAGCTACTGAAAGCAATAGACTTATTTTTCTGAAAATGTGACTAACCTTCTTAACCTTTTATTTAACCATTAATATTAATCTTGTTTTAACCGTTGGGTTATCGGACGCAAAAATAGAATTCCAAATAACAGATGAAAACTGAAACCAAATCAATACAGTCATCAATTGTCGATAATCGCAGTCGTGGCTCGGTCGGAGAATTTTTATCAAGCCGAATCAAGTCCGAAGCGGAACTTTCATTTGTTTCAGCTTACTTTACGGTTTTCGCTTACCAACAACTAAAACAGGAGCTTGGAAATGCAAAACATCTACGATTTCTATTCGGTGAACCGGCTTTTATAAAATCGCTGGCGGGCGAGAACAACAATCAACGAAGTGCGGAAATTTTAGATGAGTCAATAATAATTCCTATTCAAGAACGACTCACGCAAAAAAGCGTAGCGAAAGACTGTGCAAAATGGTTAGAAGAGAAAGCTGAGATTAAATCGCTAGTTAAACCGAATTTCCTGCACGGCAAACTCTATTTAGTGAAAAACGCTAATGGCGTTAAAGAAGGCATAGCCGGAAGTTCAAACTTCACCGTCAACGGTCTAGGACTAGGCGGCAGACCGAATATCGAACTGAACCTAATAATAAATGACCGGCGCGACTTGGAAGATTTGGAAGGTTGGTTTAATGAAGTTTGGAACGATGAAACCGGATTAGTCGAAGACGTTAAAACAAAAGTTTTGGAGTATCTCGAAGTTTTAGCAGCCGAAAATCAGCCGCAGTTTATTTACTACAAAACGCTATATCATCTTTTCGGAAACTTTCTTCAGGAACAAAAAGAAAATCGTCTGCTCGATACGCAGGGTGATTTTTTCGAGAGCGAAATATGGAACACACTTTATGATTTTCAAAAAGACGGCGTAAAAGGCGCAATAAACAAAATCAATAAATTTAACGGCTGTATTATTGCCGATAGCGTCGGTTTGGGAAAAACATTTGAAGCATTAGCCGTTATTCAATATTTTGAACGCCTCAACTACCGCGTCTTGGTCTTATGCCCGAAAAACTTATCCTCCAACTGGACAATTTACCAGACGGCAAAAAACAGCGAACTCAGCCCATTTGAACGAGACAGCTTCAAATATAACGTGATGTATCACACGGATTTGGGTAGAGTTTCCGGCACGTCAAACGCCGACGGTTTAGAGTTTGAAAACTTTAAGTGGGGAAATTACGACCTTGTAGTAATTGATGAATCGCATAATTTTCGCGGTAATCCGATGGAACGGGTTAAAGACGATGGCACGACTAAATGGAACCGCGCCAAATGGCTGATGGAGAAAATCGTCAAGGAAGGTCTAAAAACAAAGGTTTTGCTTCTTTCAGCCACGCCAGTTAACAACGACTTACGCGATCTGAGAAATCAAGTGTTGCTTTTAACCGGCGGCGAAAATGATGCCTTATTTGAAAAAACGGGTATTAAAAATATTTCTTCAACACTGGAAGTAGCTCAGAAGCGTTTCACGGCTTGGGCAGACAGAAAGAAAAATCCGAACCGGAGCGTCAAGCAACTGCTCGAACAACTCGACGCTTCGTTCTTTAAACTACTGGACGAACTAACTATCGCCCGCTCACGCAAACACATTAAAAGTTTTTACAATTTGGAAGCTATCGGTCAATTTTCCGAAAGGCTCAAGCCAATTTCGATTTACTCGGAAGTTGACACGATGAATCGCTTTTCAACTTTTGATTCGCTTAATCATCAAATTTCTCAATACAAACTTTCAATTTTCAATCCATCTGCCTACGTCAAAGATAACAAAAGACAGAAATACGAAGAACTTGGCGCAAATAGGGAATTCGGCTTCAAACAAAGCCAGCGCGAGCATTTCCTTATTGGAATGATGAAAGTCAACTTTTTGAAACGTCTGGAAAGCTCAATTGAATCGTTTGAAATCTCGATGGATAGAACCATCAGAAAAATTGACGATTTAATTGACCGAATTAAAAAATTCCAGAAAAGCAATAAAGCCAGCGACAGTTTGAGCCTTTTTGATTTTGAACCGGATGAAGACGAGCGCGGGGAAAATGAAGAAGATAGCGAGCAGTGGCAAGTCGGAAAAAAGTTGAAACACGATTTAGCCGACCTGAAAATAGACGAGTGGTTAAAAGATTTAGACCGGGACCGCTCTGCGTTAATCAACCTCTATAATTTTGCCGCCGCCATTACGCCTGACCGTGATGCAAAGCTAAAACAACTAAAAGAAACTATCGAAGAAAAAATCAAAAATCCGATAAATAGTAGCAACAAAAAAGCTATCGTCTTCACCGCGTTTTCCGACACGGCAGAATATATTTTTGAAAATCTGAAAACTTGGGCAAAGAACGAACACAATTTGGATATTGCATTAATTACTGGAACATTCACCAAGACCACTTTCGGGAAAAATGAATTCGGAAACATCCTGACTAATTTCTCGCCAGTTTCAAAACATCGCCACCATAAATCTACAATGCCGCAGACGGGCGAAATTGATCTTTTGATTGCAACTGACAGCATTTCCGAAGGACAAAATTTGCAGGACTGCGATTTTTTGGTTAATTACGACATCCATTGGAACCCTGTGCGAATTATTCAGAGGTTCGGACGAATTGACCGACTGGGAAGTAAAAACGACCGAATCCAACTCGTCAATTTTTGGGCGACGAAAGACCTCGATAATTACATAAACCTAAAAAACCGTGTTGAAGCGCGAATGGCTCTCGTTGACGTAACCGCCACCGGCGAAGAAAATCTCCTAAATACCGAGCAGATTGAAGAGCTTATCGAAGAAGATTTGAAATACCGTAACCAGCAGCTTAAACGGCTCAAGGAAGAGGTTCTTGACCTCGAAGAAATGAGCGAATCAGTTTCACTAACGGATTTCACTTTAGATGATTTTCGGCAGGATTTAGTTAATTTTCTGCAAGCTCATCGCCAAGCTCTACAAGAAGCACCAATGGGACTCTACGCCGTTGTTCCCGCACCTGACGGCGACCACAAGCATCATCACAAAACGAAAGATTTTTCCAAAACAGAAAGAGACGTTATTAAGCCCGGTGTAGTTTTCTGTTTGCGTCAAACAACCGAAGCCGAACCAAACGAATCTGTTAATCCGCTTCAACCCTATTTTTTAGTTTACATTCGGGATGACGGCACAGTTCGCTACAACTACACCAATGCCAAACAAGTGTTAGAAGTCTTTCGCTTGCTCTGTGAAGGCAAAACCGAACCGTTTGAAGACTTATGCAGATTTTTTAACCAAGAAACCGATAATGGAAAAGAGATGAGTCAGTATTCGGAGTTGCTTAAAAAAGCTGTCTCAGAAATTACGAGCGTTTATAAAAAGCGCAGCGTTGGCAAACTAACACTTGACCGCAACGCCGTTCTTGCGCCGAAAGATAAGCAAATAAATAAAGTTTCCGATTTTGAGTTAATAACGTGGTTAGTCATCAAATAAATAAACCTAGTGCTTTGACTGCGTAATTTTGATGGATGAAAATATTAGAATCTTGTGAATTTACGGGCTTTACCATTCATCAAAATCAAAAAGTCAAAGCACTAGGTTCTTGATATACCGAGAAGTGTTCCTATTTTACATCTAAAGCGGCTATTGTTAGCGGTAAACATAAAACTCGACGGTTATGCTAGATAAAATACAAAACTCGCTCAAATCGTTTGTAACGGGTGATTTGACGGAAAATGCTTTGAATCTTTTTCGCAGTCTTGGTTATGAGAGCGAAAGACAATTACCCTTCGACGACAAATCTTTCGATGATTTCGCCGCCTATATACCAGAGCAATCGAAGTTTAATGAGAAAAACGCTCTTTCAGATGAATGGCTCTACGTTGATTTACTATTCCAACTCACTGAATCAGAACTTGAAGACCAAAACCTGCTTTTCCCCGCAGACAAAGTAATTGACCAGCGCATCGCTTCATACTTATTTTTCGTTATTGAATTACCCGAAAGAAAGAGCGACGGACGTGAATTTAGCCGCACAGATTTGAGTAATATTACGCGCGAGGTAAACAAAGTATTTGAAATTCCTGCAATGATACTTTTCAAATACGGCGAATTTTTAACGCTTTCCGTAATTAATCGCCAGCCGCACAAACGCGACGAGTCAAAGGACGTTTTGAAAAAAGTTACACTCATCAAAGATATTAATCTTCACAAACCTCATCGCGCACATCTTGAAATCTTTAAAGACCTTTCTTTGCCAGAACTACAAAGCAGTTTTACGATTTTTAACTTTTTGGATTTACACAACGCTTGGCAGAAAGTTCTCGATACCAAAGAACTTAACAAACGGTTTTTCAAAGAATTGGCAAACTGGTATTTTTGGGCGGTTGAAAACGTCAAATTTCCAGTCGGCATTAACGAAGAAACCGAAGAAGTCCGCAACGCGACAAGCGTAATTCGCTTGATAAGTAGAGAGACCAAATTATTTTATAGATGTTAAGCATCGCCGTCGGTTTATTCTTTCGATAAATACCGGGCAGCATTGAAAAGCATTTATAAAATAATTCAGTCCTTTTACTTAACAAGGCTAATGTTCGTTTGGTTTTTGAAGGAAAAGGGCTTAGTTTCCGACAGACTTTTCGACGAAGATTATCTGAAAACAATACTGCGCTTTCAAGACGACAGCACATTTTACAAAGCTGTTTTGCAAAATCTTTTCTTTGCAACGCTAAATTCGGAAATGGGAAAACGTAAATTTATAAAGGAGAGTTTTCAAGGAAAAAGTTCGCAGCATTTCGTTCACAATGTCTTTCGATACGAAAAGGAATTTATCAAACCTGCCGAAACTATAAAGAAACTTTTCGAGCCGATTCCATTTTTAAATGGCGGCTTATTTGAATGTTTGGATAAAGAAATTGACGGCAAATGTCTTCGCGTTGACGGTTTTTCTAACAGTCCAAAGAATGTCCTGAGAGTTCCTGACCTACTGTTTTTTGGAACAGAAAAAGACATTGACCTAAACGATATTTACGGAACGAGCAATAAACGATTAGGACTTACGCAAGACGCATTTCGACGGACGGGTTTTTCAGTTGTGCAATCAGATAATCAGATAACTGTCCGTGCTTGATTTGATAGACCGTCCGTTTTGTTTCATACATTAGTTCTTTGAACCGACACCAGACCAGCAATGCACAAGCGATGTGATTGCGTTGGATTCTTTGTTTTCGGCATTGACAACTTTCCAGTCCCGTTATTTGTTTAGCTTCGCGGTGCAATTGCTCAATCTTCCAACGAATGGCACACACTTCTTGTGTATCGCGCGTTGAGTTTTGAGTTAAGTCGTTAGTTACGATGTAATCCGTGCGGTCAGCGGAAACCACGAGCCGGAACAATTGCAGACGATGACCTTTTGGAAAGTCTTTGACGTGGACGTTTTTGCCCGCTTCGCTTTCCTCGTCCATCCACTCCAAAGAATCCACGCGCCGATAAGCCGGTTTCGGTGTGTCGCCAAAGCCTTCGTCCACCTGGCGATTGTCTTTGAGCGGACAATAATAGATTTTCCCGCTCCGTTCAATGTGCATCATCAAGTCTTTGGTGGCATACCACGAATCCATCAAAACGGTGCGAAACTCAAGTTTCTTCATCTCGATGGCGTTGTCGAACATTTCCCGAACGTGCTGAAGTTTGGTTTTGCCATCCACATCAGGAGCAAACAGGCGGTAGTTAATGAGCCAAAATTGATTGGTGTCGGGATTGACATACACACAAGTTACAATCCCGATGCCTTTGATAATCGCTTTGGCATTGCCCGAATACTGCCGCCGCACCAGTTCGATATTGAAGGAATAATTTTTGTCAGCAACTGTGTCATCAAAGAGCAAATAACCGTTCACGGAAAAGACGATTGAATCTTTGACTTGCTCCCAAACCAGCCGCGGCTTGAGTTTGTCGTCGCGCAAATAGCGGTTAAGCTGGTCGTGCGAGTAATCTTGACTATGATCGGCAAAGTTGGTCAAAGTATAATTGATTTGGCTGCTGACCAAATACTGACAATACGCCAAACGAGTAACAGGTTGTTTATTGGCAATGAACATTGTCAAAGATTAGCTGATTTTTTACGCTTGCGTAAGTCCTAACGATATAAAGTTCGCGGCTTGATAAACATTCTCAGCAATTACAAATTTACGATTACCGAGAACACGCCGATTGAAGAAGAAATCGCGCTCGACCCGGAGTTGCTTGGCAAAGTCTTTGAAAACCTCTTGGCTAGTTACAATCCCGAAACCAAAACGACGGCACGGAAGCAAACCGGCAGTTTCTATACACCACGCGAAATCGTCAATTTTATGGTTGATGAATCGCTGATTGCCTACCTAAAGGCAAAATTGCAGACGGAAACGCAGGGTTTTAGAGGATTTGTCGCTTTTGGGGAAAATCAACCGACGATGTTCGGTAACGAAGGACGTAAACAACTCGCATTTGAAATGCCAATCAGCAACAATCGCTGGCACGGCAAAGACGAAGAATTAGAAATTGCGTTGAGGGATTTATTTTCTTACAGCGAAGAGCAGCATAAATTTAATGAAACCGAAACCGAAATTCTTATCAAAGCGATTGATAACTGCAAGATTCTTGATCCAGCGTGCGGCTCCGGCGCATTTCCGATGGGTGCTTTGCTCAAACTCGTCCACATTTTAGAAAAACTTGATCAAGATAACGCAAAATGGCGCGAATGGCAGCGACTTAAAGCGGAAGAAGATTTGAAACGAGCCACGAAAATCGAGGACAAACAGGAACGCGCCAGTCGTCTAATCGAAATCAATGACATCTTCGATTTAAATTCAAGCGATTACGGTCGCAAACTGTTTTTAATTGAAAACTGCATCTATGGAGTGGACATTCAACCGATTGCGATACAAATTGCCAAACTCCGCTTCTTTATCTCACTAATTGTTGATCAAAGATCTAATAAAGAGAAGGAAAATCTCGGTATTCGCCCGCTTCCAAATCTGGAAACAAAGTTTGTAGCGGCAAATACGCTAATTGGCTTAGAAGCATCCGAACAGCAGGACCTTTTCAGAGATAAAAAAGTTGACGATTTTGAACAAAAGTTAAGGGATATTAGGAGTTTGAATTTTCGGGCTGATAAACGACATAAAAAACTAAATTATCAGGCACAGGATAAGGAAATCAGAGAACAATTAGCTGATCACCTAAAACAGCACGGAAACTTCTCACCTGAAGACTCGCTTCATCTTGCAAATTGGGATATTTACGACCAAACCGCAAAAGCAGATTGGTTCGACCCAAAATGGATGTTCGGTATTGAGAAGGGCTTTGATATTGTCATTGGAAATCCACCTTACGTGCAACTGCAAAAAATTAAGGAAGAAGCCGATAAATTTCAGAAAGCAGGTTATGAGACATTTTCGAGAACCGGCGACATTTATTGTATATTTTACGAACTCGGAAGTAGAATTTTAGCTCCGAACGGAATACTCAGCTACATAACTTCAAACAAGTGGATGCGTGCGGCTTATGGTCAAGCATTACGCAAGTATTTTTCAGAGAATACAAACCCGCTTATTTTAATAGATTTTGGAGGATTACAAGTCTTTGATGCTGCTACGGTTGACACTAATATCCTAGTTACACAAAAGGCAAAAGATAAAAACAAGACTCTTACCTGTGTTATCAATAGCCAATTAAGTAATCTAAGTTTATTGAGCGATTATTTTAGACAAAACGCAACAGAAACTACTAACTTCAATTTAGAAAGTAGTTGGGTAGTATTGTCTTCAATTGAGCAAAATATAAAAACTAAAATTGAAAAAGCGGGAATGCCTCTCAAAGAATGGGATATAAATATCTATCGCGGCATACTTACAGGCTATAATGAAGCATTCATTATTGACACAGCAACAAGAGAAAAATTAATTAATTCTTCACCGAAATCCGCTGAAATTATACGACCGATTTTAAGAGGCAGGGATGTGCAAAAATACAAAGCAGATTGGAAAGGATTATATATTATAGCGACATTCCCAAGCCTTAATTTAAACATTGACGATTACCCCGCGGTCAAAAAGCATTTGTTGTCATTTGGATTCGACAGGTTAAAGCAAACAGGTGAAAAGGGCGCAAGAAAAAAAACTAAGAATGAGTGGTTTGAGGTGCAAGATAGTATAAATTATTGGGAAGATTTCCTTAAACCGAAAATTGTTTGGGGAGAAATTTCAGACAGGTCAAAATTTGCATACAACGATACCAATTATTATACCGAAGCCACTACATTCTTAATGACCGGCAAAGATTTAAAATATCTATTGGCACTACTAAACTCCAGGGTTTCGGAATGGTATTTCAATCAAATTGGAACGGCGACTGGAGTAGGAACCAATCGTTGGAAAAAATATAAAATAGAGCTTCTTCCAATCAAAATTCCATCAGAAACCACCAGGCTGAAAGTTGAGGATATTATAAATCGCATCTTTAAATTCAGAAATGAAGATATTGCTAAAGACACGGCATTTTTAGAAGATGAAATTGATGAATTAATCTACCAGATTTACGATTTAAGTCCAGAAGAGATTCAGTATCTTAAATCTTTTCAATAGCAGAAATTATTTGTTTTTCATCTTCCGTCAAGCTATATAACTGAAATACCATATTATCTATTTCACGCTCAATGAGAGTCGAATCAGTGCCATTCTTTTTATTATTAATAATGGCTTCAACTAATTTTACAAATGGTAATTGCTCTTCTTCACTTATTTTGGGGATCGGCAATTTCTCGACGAACATAGGCTTATACTCCATATATCCACCACTTCTAGAGACACCCAACTGTTTTAAGTAATAATCGGCAACTCTTGAATCTAGAATCGCTAGAAAATATAAGTTGTCCGTAACAAAGAAGGGAGAAGGATTGTTAATCAAGTATTCTCCGCTAATAAATGCGAATTGCGAATTTAATGCTAGATTTCCCCAAGCAATTTTAGGTTTGTAAAATTCTTCTAGATACGCACAGTTTCGTAAGTTTGACCAGTGATCTCCTTGATCTAGTCTCTGCATTAGCTTTTCTTTAAATTGAGAAAGGTATTCAAATAACGCAGGATAATCTTCTTCAAGATTTACTCTTGGCAAATGTTTACTTTTTATTCCATTGTGAGAATTTATCAACCAATGATTTTCCCATTTGTAATAGAATCTTTTGACATTTTTACCTAAAAGAATGGGTCGTATAATTTCAGCGGATTTCGGACATTTATCCACTAGCTCTGCCCTTTTTTCAGTAGAAATAATAAATGCTTCATTGAAACCCGTCTTTATTCCATAATTAATTTGTATGTCCCATTCCTTTAAAGGCTTTCCCAGTTTCTCAATCTTTTCTTTAATTCGTTTTTCTATTTCGTTTAAAACTGTCCAACTATCGGTAACAGAAAGATTGCGGCTCACTGTTGCGTTTTGTCTAAAATAATCGCTCGTTTATTCTATTCTAGTGTTGGTGTATTCTAACTGCAAAAACAAATTTATTTAAATATGAACTATGGATACATTCGAGTAAGCACAGATAGACAAAACGTAGAGAATCAGCGATTTGAAATCGAAAACTTCTGTAATGATAAGGGCATCGTCATTGATAAATGGGTTGAAGAAGTTATAAGCGCGACCAAAAAATTAGAGAGCCGTAAATTTGGTGCTTTACTCAAAAAGATGACAAAGGGCGACCAACTTGTCGTAACTGAAATTTCAAGACTTGGAAGAAATCTTATGCAGATTATGAGTATTCTTCACGATTGTATGGAAAAAGACCTGCAAGTTTTCACAATCAAAGAAAAATATGAACTGGGCAATAATATAAACTCAAAAGTTTTGGCATTTGCATTTGGGCTTTCGGCGGAGATTGAGCGAAATCTTATCTCCCAGCGCACAAAAGAGGCTCTTGCTCGAAAGAAGGCGGAAGGCATTGTATTGGGGCGACCAGTAGGAAGTAAATCTAAAAAACTGAAATTGAGCGGAAAGGAAAAACAAATACAAAAATTGCTAAAAAAGAAAGTTTCAAAAAGTGCTATTGGAAGAATTCTGAGTGTTCATCGCTTAACGGTCTCGTCATTTATTAAATCATTAGAAGACTAAATATCTTTCAAAACAACTAGCCTTCTCAGGCGCAGATAAAAACAAAATTACTAAGATTTCTGAAAGGGAAGTTCTGCTCCATCGTCAATCAAAATATCAGTTGAGATACCGACTGATTGAGCGTATTTCAATAGTGTCGGCAAAGAGGGTTCTCTAACTCCGCGCTCGAATTTCGATACGTCTTCTCTAGTTACTTTATTCTCCAAACCTAGCCTACGGACAAGCTCATTTTGCGAGAGTTTGAGATGTTCCCGTATTTGTAAAAGTTTTTGCGGTAGATTTGATACCTTTTCACGCGAATGTCCCATCAGAAGTTTCCTCCTGATAAGACTTTGCTGTTTAACGAAGTTCGGTTACTATTTCGCTTGATGCTAGGGCTTGCAAGCCCTATAATGTATTTGACTCTTAAATCTGCTGCAAAAAGAAGATGTTCTTTTTTGACGGCAGACGGTTTCAACTAAGTTTGATACCGCCTTTTTCCATTTTTTGAAATCCGAGCTGCAAAGTTTGCTGGTTGCTGAAAACCCATTACAGCTTCTTAAAATTTCTACACGGATTGGTTCATTATTACAGCAAAAACGTCCGAATGGAAAACTTATAATAGCTGAATTTTAATGTTTATTGATCCAATCTGATTATGAAAAAAGTTTCATTCGCCTTAATCATTCTGGGGATTGTTCTACTAATCAATGATCAGCAGATGTTCGCACAGCAGGTCAATCGCTGGCAGTTTATCGGCAGGAACGATAACGGCTCGACCTCCTATCTAGAGAAATCCAATCCAAAAGGAACGGGCATTAAAAAGCAGACTTGGAGCAAAGAGGTTTACAGCGACGGCTCTTATAAAATTGTTCTGATTGACTGGCAATGCCGCGAGAGAAAATTTCGAGTTCTGGAAGCAACCAATTATGCACCTTCCGGGGAATATGTTGATAAAGAGAGAAGTTCCCCCTGGTCAACGGTCGTTCCCGATTCGGTGAGCGAAAATTATTACAAAATCGTTTGTCTTTCAACCGGAAAGACATCCGCTCCCAAATCCAATACATCGAGCAAAAGGGTAAGTTCCCACAAACGGGGGAAAAGTCCCACAGAGTTTTATCTCCACAGTCCTTCAAATCTGTGGGCGGATGTTCGCGTGTAGCGAACGGTGTGAGTGATGTTTTTGTGTCCGAGGTAATCCTGGATGAGTCTGGTGTCGCAACCTTTGTTTGCCAGATAGTAGCCGGTCGAATGCCGCAACATATGCGGATTGACTTTGAAGCCTAGTTTGGCGCGTTTGCCGATCTGTTCGACCAGATAATTAACTGCCTGTCTCGTCAGCGGTCCGCGTTCGCTCAGGAACAGATAATTTGAATTTGCATTCGGATAATTTTCTCTGTTCTTGAGCCACGCCCTGATGCTTCGCAGTTCGTCGCCTTCGATTGGCTGGTGCGTCGAAAGGCTGCCTTTCAGACGACGCACATAGATTCTTGCCGAGTCGAAATCCAAATCTTTCAGACGGATGTCAATCAACTCCGAAACTCTCAGTCCGTGCCGGTAAGCCGTCAGCATTAAACAATAATCGCGCACCCCGTGTCTGCCTTGGCGAGCGGCGGCGAGAAACTTTTTCATTTCGCTCGTCGTCAAAAAGTTTTTGGCATTTTGGTCAATTGTTTCGTTCGTTTCGATCGGCATTTTATTACTCTTTACAATACGAGAGTTGGCGAGGTCTTTCTGACCACGCTTTCGCTCCCGTTTTTATTGTAATTCAGTTTCACTACTCTTGACAATATGCTTCTTTTGTATCGAGTATGTTTTATGTCAACCGTCCAAATTTTAACGCCGACCGAAATCAGAAATTACGAATCGCCGCCGCGCTTTGATAGTTTCACCAGAAAAAAGTTTTTCGCGCTGCCGCTTGATTTAATGAAGGAAGTTCAAACTTTACGAACATCTTCCGGCAAAATCGCTTTTGTTCTTCAAACCGGATATTTCCGCGCCGCCAAACGCTTTTTTGGCAGCCGATTCTTCGAGCCCGACATTGCTTTTGTTGCCGGTCGTTTATCTTTGCCGAATCCGGTTTCTATAGAAA
>MWWG01000028.1_pt1 | contig 19369 bp, 14 predicted proteins | sample 1047331 | NCBI WGS metagenome assembly MWWG01 (sample SAMN06349968, study PRJNA376086) | soil metagenome | isolation source: MG6-4 sample Antarctic (ecotone) soil | place: Antarctica | collected 2015-01-13 | reverse complement strand
GCGCGCACCTCGTCGTTGAAGTACTGCCCCATCGTCTTGTCGGCCCGCGCCGCGGCCTTCTCCAGCATGGCCCGCGTTTCGCGCTCCACCCCGCGCACCGACCAGGTCACGGCCGTGGTGCTGGCCGACTTAGCCGGTCGCCCGCCTTTGTTGCTTGTCTTACCCGATGTAAGACCGTCGTTTTCTCCCTCTACCGCCTCTGTCTTACCAGCACCGGTTTCTGTAAGACTGATTTCAGGGGTTGTCTTACCAATTTCAGCCGTTGTAAGACCGTTTTCAAGGGCTGTCTTACCGGTTTCGGTTTTTGTCAGACTAATTTTGGACTTCATGTAAACGTGTCTTACAAGTTGTAAGACACATAGGTACGCCGAAAACTCTTGTCTTACAACGTGTCTTACAGGCACCCAAGCCCCATACCGGGGCACAACAGAACCGGCCCGCTGGGGCAGCGGGCCGGTTAAGCAGTATCAGTATTGAAATAGCTCCTGCAACCGGTCGCAGACCGCTTGCGCCGTGGCTTTGGGCAGCACGCCCAAGCGGCGCACCAGGCGGGTTTTGTCCACTGACCGGATGTGGTCGAGCGCTACTTGCCCCTCCTTGCCCTGGAAGGTGCAGTCCACCCGGGAAGGATAGTCGCGCCGGGTGCTGGTCAGGGCCGCAATGGTGACCGTGCGCAGGTAGCGGTTCATCTCGTCGGGGGAGAGCACCACGCAGGGGCGGGTCTTGTTGATTTCGCTGCCCTGGGTCGGGTCGAGGTTGACGAGCCACACCTCGAAGCGCTGCACGGCTACCACTGCCATTCCGTTTCCTCAAAGGTCTCGTCCGAAAATCCCTCCAGCAGCTCGCCCTCCGGGGCCTGGCCCTGGGCAATGGCGTGCTGGAAGCGCTCGTCCCAGCCCTGGCGGCGGGTCTTCACCACCGGCTTGATGAGCAGGCCCTCGGGCGTGGGTTGCAGGTCCACCTCGCCGCTGAGGTGGTACTGCTGCAGTAACTTTTTAGGCAGTACAATCCCCTGGGAATTGCCCACCCGAATCAGGCGCGTGTTCATGGATGCAAATGTAGGTACAATGTAATTACATTTGCTGGCCGCTGTTGGTTTCATTCGCTGGAAAGCAGCACCTTTAGAACCGCTAGCGGGCCATTCTCGGCCCCTATCCAAAAGACGGGGGCTATTTAAATCACCGTGGCTGTTGCAGAACACTAGAACCCGCTCAAAATGGGCTTGCATCATTCCCGGCCAGGGTGTAAAAAGCCTGTTTGGCGCATTACGGGGCGACTTCAACCGCTAAATAGTCCGTCTGCCGAGTCAAATCAGACTTCTGCAACAGCCACCACCGTTTCGCTGAACGCTGCAAATAAGAAAAGGTGAAAAACGGGACACTATGGGACACGTTTACCGAGAAATACTTTGTCGATGATAGTAGGGCTCACCTGGGTGCGGTACTCGATGCGAATGCTGTCGCGGGTCGTTAAGTAGCCTTTCGTGATGTTCAAGCTCGTGCATCCCCCTCGGTTGGCGGTGATGCCGCGCCACGTGAGACCGATGTCGATGTAGGGGGTGCGGCACCCTTTGGGCAGCCCCACCGCGTAGTTGCTTGGCTCGGCCGCGGGGTTGTTGGGGAAAGAAAAATTGGGGCCGGAATAAATGCGCACGGTGAACGTGTCGCGCGGGGCGTCCGAATGGCTGCCCTGAAACTTGCCATAAATGGGCGCCCGCTGGTCGCGGAAGGGCATTAAAGTCAGCGTTTGCGTCAGCGTGTCCACCCCGTCATCGTTTTTGAAGCAGGCCGTGTTGGGCGGGCGCGTGGCAATCAGGCGCACCGGCACTGGCCCCAGTGTTTGGTCGTCGAAGCGCACAGCCGTCGTGCGCCCGGTGCGCTCGTCGACGGCGCCGATGCGCCACCGGTAGCCCGTGTAGGGGGCGCCCGGGCCCTGCAGCGCCACGGTCTGGCTGTTATAGGCCGTGTCGGGCGTGGGCGTGCCAAAGGCCTCGAGGAAACGCAGGGTGAGGGGGTTGGCTTTTTGGCCTTGGCACGGGTCAGGCGTCGCGGTCCGGTCGCGGCAGCCCGGCAGGGCCAGCAGGCCCAAGGATAGCACGACGCATCTGCAAGTGGCCGGGGCCGGAAGGGCAGGAGCAAACAGTAGCGAGCATAGCATAGAAGATGGCTGAACGGTAGAACGGGCGAATATAGAAATCAGGGCTTACGCATCAAAAGTCTAGGCCGACCGCTACGCCCTTCTGGCGACTACGCATTAGTACCTGCGCCATATAGTCGTTATTCCAACCGGCCTGTTGGCGACGCGCTCGCGGACTACCGGGCTGGTGTTTTCCTTGCTGCAAGAGGTTGAAGGCCAGCTTACGCAGAACGGCGAAGTTGCGGGTTGCTATCCGGTCGCGACTGCGGGCCTCATCCTCGCGAAAGACCACATCCAGCACCCAGTGCAGGCTGTTTTCAATGGCCCAGTGGCGGCGGATGGCCTGAATGAGCACCGCGGGGGCATCTGAGCAGCTAGTCAAGTAGTAGCGCCACTCGACGTGCGTGCCCGGCAGGTGCTGCACTTGCCGAATTGTCTCGACCACGATAAGGGCCCGCAGGCCCGGCCAGGCGCGCAAGGTGACTAACTCGTCGCGCAGCGGCAGCACCCAAGCCCGGCGCCGCACCCAGCGGCCATGGCGGCGGTCAAAGGCATCGTAGTCGGCTGGATACTCGGCCCAACGGTCGACGCAGGTTGCTTGGCAGTACGCCTTGACGGCCCGATGATAGCGGCCTTGGTTGCCTTTCAGCGCAAAAATGTAATCGGCCTGCTGGGCCAGTAGTTGCCGGGCGATGGCTTGCTGGCAGCCCAGCGCGTCCAACGTGACAATGGTGTCGACCAACTGTAGGCCGCTGATTAATACAGGAATAGCTGCCAGCTCCTGCCCTTTGCCCGTCACCGCGACTTGCCCCAGGCTCAGTCCCTGCTGGGTCGCAAACGCGCTGACTACATGCAGCGGGCCCTGGGCCCGCCCCCGGTCAAAGGAGCGGCGCACCGTTTTGCCGTCGATGGCCACTACCTCACGGGGTAAGGGTGGCGCGGTGCTGGCCATCCACTGGCGGAAGCACTGTTCCAGCAGCTGCGGGTCGAGCAGGGAAAACACGCGCCGAAACGTATCGTGCGAGGGAACGCCGCTGGGCAAATCCAGAAAGGTGGCTAGCCACGCCTGCTTCGACTGCCCATAATGGGCGATGTCCACCCAGGTCTCCGCGCCGGCCACCACGGCACAAACGGCGATAACGAGCATATCGAGTAAGCGGTGCCGGGTGCGACCGGCGCAACGCGGGTCAGGTAGGGTGGCGAAGGACGCAACTAGATGGCTGAGCATAAAGACCTTGGTAATGCCTAAAAAGGCAAAGGTCAGCCGATGCTATACTAGCCCTAATTTGATGCGTAAGCCCTGATATAGAAATAGTATTGAGTGCGCGAATGCGCGCTACAACCCTCCTTGTATGATTGCATTGCCTTTCAGTTGAAAGGTAGCCAGAAAAGGAAACGGGGACACCCAACCCTCCGAACGGCGGTCCCTCGGGGCTGACCGTGTGTGAAAGAGTCGGTGCCCCGTTTCCCGTTTTTGCCTGAAGACTGCACAGTATGGAGGGAGCCCGGCCCGACCAGCGCATCCCGTATTTGTACAAGGAGAGTTGCGGTAAAAACCTGACTGGCTGATTGTTTATCCTCTTTTTTTCTTGTGTATGGCTCCTGCGCGTTCCGCCACAACTCCCCTCAAATACGTCGTGGGGATTGACATCGCCAAAGACACCTTTGTGGCCTGTTTCGGCCGCATCGACCTCCACCAGCACGTGTCTTTTGGCAAAGAAATCACGTTTGCCAACACCCTGGCCGGCTTTGCCGCGCTCCTGGCCTGGGCCACCAAGCAGCAGGTGGTCGCCGCTCCCTGCTGGTTTGTGGTAGAGGCCACCGGGGTGTACTACGAAGAACTGGCCTATTTTCTGGCGGATAACGCACAAGCCCTGAGCGTTTTGCTGCCCAACAAAGTCAAGCACTTTGCCCGGAGCACCGAACAAAAAAGTAAAACGGACCAACTCGATGCCCGCCTGCTCGCTCGCTTGGGCTTGGAGCGCGCCTTGCCGGCCTGGCAACCGCCCACGCCCGCCCTGCGCCAGTTGCGCGCGCTTTCCCGCGAACGGCAGAGCCTCACCCAGCAGGCCGCCCGGCTCAAAACGCAACGCCACGCGTACGAGCACAGTTATCAGCCCGATGCGCGCACGCTGGACCGGTTGCGGGGCCGCCTGCACCTGCTGGGCCAGCAACTCCACGCCGTGGACCACGACCTGGCCGCGCTGCTGGCGGCCGAGCCGGAACTGGCCCGCAAGCTGGCCCACCTGACCAGTGTGCCGGGCATTGGCCTGACGACGGCCATCGTCGTGGTGGCCGAAACCAACGGTTTCGTGTTGATGGAAAACGAGCGCCAATTGGCCTCCTACGCCGGGCTGGACGTGGTGCAGCGGCAAAGCGGCCTCTTTGCGGGGGCCACGCGCATCTCCCGCCGCGGCAACGTGCGCTTGCGCACCGCCCTCTACCTGCCCGCCGTCAGCAGCCTGCGCTTCAATCCGCAGCAAATCGCCTTTTATGCCCGGCTGCGGGCGCGCCAGCCCAGCGGCAAGCCCGGCGTGATCGCCGTCATGCGCAAACTGCTGTTACTCTGCTACTCGCTGTGGAAGAACGACTGCGCCTATGACCCGTGCTACCACCCGGCCCGTGCCCGGAAAAAGAAGTAGCCCCGGCCAGTTGAGAGGCCGAGGCTACGCAGGATGGACCCGAAGGCCCTCCTTAAAGGTGCCCAAAGGTAAAAAAACTGCCCTATTCCTTGCTTTTTATCACAGTATCTTTCGGTGAACCCCTCGCAGTTGCCCGGCACCAGGTGGCCGGCTGGGTCCTGTAGCGCAGGGCGAGTTTAAGAAACTCGTCTACGATTCAAAGTTTACGAAACTCGAAAAGGAGATGAGTTTCTTAAACTCGAAACCAGGTACTTTTTCGGGCCTGGGCAAACAGGATTTTAGGGGAAGTGGGGAAGTACAACTACTCCGGCCCTTATCTTGGAATCGTCCCTTTACATAACATTTGTTATACCCCCGACCTCGGAATTGTGGTGGTTTTTACCCCCACTGCCCTTACTCTTGGATTGTGGTACTTTCACCAGGTCAACACCTAACTGCTGTAAGCATGGCCAAAGCGCTTCTACTCGTCCTCTGCTGTCTTTCGAGCTATTGTAGTCTTGGGCAGCAGTATGTAGGCCATGCCACGCTGCCTACCAAATTCAAAGCTATTACCCTCAAGGATGCCGCTACTGGCAATCGATTCATCCTTGATTCAACACGAATCATCGTTACGGCCCTTAATCCGCAGGGCAAGCAGTTATGGAAGACCGATGCTTGGAAAGACAATCACCTAGAAGTCTACCGTGTAAAAAGGCCTACCATCAGCTATTTCGCCTTTGGGAAAGATGATTCGACCAAGAAAAAGGAAGTTATTTGGCTCACCTACAACAACACGCAATTTGGATTTCTAGACAAGAAGACCGGTGCGTTCACTTGGTTAGGTCAGGACTAACTCCCTAAGCCGCCGTGGCTGTGCTGCTGTTAGCTTTTCTATACTCAGTTTGATTAAGCGCTATGCTCAAAAGCCTACTCACTGCTACCTTTTTTCTTGGTGTCCTTTATTGTTCTGCCCAATCCGTTGCCATTAACAAGCATGGCTTTTATGTTCCCCAAAATCTAACGGAGGCCAACGAACAACTCGACAAAGTCCTTACTCCCAAAGCAAAGGCAAAATTTAAGCAACTCACCCCCAAGGATTTTGAGGATGTTAGCGCCCTCTTTATCCTGGATGAATGGGAGCTAGGGGAGTGGCAAGACAGTACCAGTAGCCGCCTGGTGCGCTACCTCAACACCTATGTAAATGCCAACCAGAAAGTGTATGGCTATGAAGGCTGGCAAGTACGCCGTCATTTAGTCCTCTTATCCTATCTGCGCCACCTCCAAAACCGGCCCTTCGACTTGACGGTTGAGGCCCGTACACTCAATGCGCGGGGCGACTCGCTGGCGCAAGTAAGCGAGCGGGTTCATCGACGGAATCTGGTGGCTGACTCCATTGACCACATCTATATCCCACGGGATATACGGGACAGTTTCGTGCAATTAGACCGAATGTTCTCGGAAACTGATAAGCAAGAACTCAAGCACCCCGACCCCGAGCATGGCCTGGCTCGCTTTCATTTTGGTCTTGGGCTCTGGATGCGCAATAATTGGCAGTTATGGGGCGGCTCCCGTCTGCAGCAGTACTTCGAGCGTCTAGGCATCACGCACCCCGATGACATGTCAGGCATCATTTTAGGAGCCTATAGCGATTACCTGAATGGCAAAGCCCTGGACGAAAAAAGCTTCGCTGCCTCGCGCTCACCAGCACCAAGCAATGCGGATGCGCCAACAGCTCCACCGCCGCCCTTTCCGAAGATAAAATATTCCAAAGTGTATCGTCAATTCCTTCGCAAGCGTCGAATTGACGATTTTAACGCCTTGCCGCCTGAGGCATATGGTGAGCCAGTAGAAATAGTGAATTGAGATTTACCTACCTATCCCGCCGCTGCGGCTGTGCTGTTGCCCGGCCTGGTGGATGCGCTGCTGGGCTACCTGGCGCTGGGCTTCCTGCTCCAGCTGCGGGTTGAGTTCCTTCACCAGCCCATAGAAGCGCTTCACCTCCTGGTGCTGGGCCTGGCTCCCCTCTACTCCGCGCTGCAGCCCGAGCGGGGCGAGCTGGGCGGCAAAGCTGGTCTGCATGTCGCGCATCTTCTGCCGGTCGCCGAGCATCGCCCGGCAATTGAGCTTGCCGGCCGCATCGATGGGCACGACCGTGGCGTGGATGTGCGGGGTCTGCTCATCGAGGTGCAGCACGGCGTTCACCACGTTATCTTTCCCGTAGCGTTCGCTGAGCCACTCCATCGCCTGGTCCCGGAAGCCGGCCAGCTTGGCCCCGTCCTCGGCTGAGCCAACCAATTGGACCGGCTTGCCCGCCTGGCCGGGCTCCTTGCGAATATCCAAAAACTCGGGGCTGAACGTCATCAAGTGCTCCACCGCCAGCACGGCGTTGCTGCGCACCGTGCAGCCGACCGCATCGAGGCGGGCCTGCACGTCAGCGGCCAGGTCCTGGCTGCCCACCAGCTGCACGTTGAGCGGGGTCAGTTCGGCGTCCGCGTTCGGGGTGGGCCGCAGCCGCTGCAGGTGCTCGTTAAGGGAAGTCAGGTTGCCGGCGGTCTTGAGCTTGGCCGTGCGCAGGATGGCATAGGGCATCGGGGCGGTAGGGGAAAAGGGTGGCCAGCATACCGGGAACAGGTGCCGGTGGCCACCGGGTAGAACGAGTGCCCGCAGGGCCGAACAGACAATTTGGGGGAGCCTAAAGCGCAGCGCTTAGGCTCCCCCAAATTGTCTAGTGAGTACACAACGCTTGAACATTACGCTTGCTTACGTTTAGGTCTTACGCTTACAATAGATTTTTTACGCTTATACCTTACGCTATTAGGGACTTACCTACGTTAACGCCTTACGCTTGTGCCTCCTGGTAGTACCAGGCTTCCCTTCACTAACCGCTGCACCACCGAGTTCCCCCGTTCGTACTGCATCCGGTCGAGTAGCTCCCGTATCTGCTTGAGTTGTTCCGGCGTGGGGGTACTTCCGAGCAGGGGCAAGAGCTTACCCGCCTCCTCTCCTAAGAAGTCGATTTTGCGAGCCAGGTAGTACTCTTCGCCCTGGTACAACCACTGCGCTTCTTCGGACTTTTGGGCCTTATCCCAGGCCGATACCCTGCAATTAGTAGAACAGAAACGCCCCCCTTTGCGGCGGGGAGTATACACAGTAGCGCAGTGCTGGCAGGTATGGAGCATACGGGTAGATTGCTATTTGCCTTTCTCCTACGGGCATCTATAGCAACGGGGTTACAGCCGGGGCATCCGCTGCTCGGGGCTTCTTCACCACCGCCCCAGAGGCGAAAGTTCTCCCGGGTGCAAGAGGGTACATAAGCGCGACATTTCAGTTCATATACCGTTGATTACCAGTTATATAGATTTTATTGAATGCTCGCAAGTCATTGGCTTCTAGTGCGTTTTGTTTGCTTTCTGTTTTCCGGCCGGAGTTATCCCCCATTTTAAAAGCTTTTTTCTCGCGCGAAACACAATTTGTGTATTTGTAAAGCTTTGTTCTATTTGTAGGGCTCAGAAGTAATTGATTTTCAAATCATTACAAAGGGTAAAAACGGCTTTTAATCACGTAAAAACGGCTTTTAATCACGTAAAAACGGCTTTTAATCACGTAAAAACGGCTTTTAATCACGGTAAAAACGGCTTTTAATCATGGTACTACGCTATCCATAAACGCTATTTGTTAGTCACTAGCGTTTATGCCGTATAATTGTCTTCGAATCAGTCATAAACTGCCGTGATAAAAGACATTGAAATTCGCCAACACAATATCTTAACCAACGCTCGGTATGAGTATACGGAACTGCAGTTAGACCTCTTTTTCTTCTTAGTATCTAAGCTGCGCAAGGACCAAAAATCGGAAACCTATGAGCTAGATATTAGAGACTTAGCTACTCTGACTGGCAAGCAGTATCATTTACCGTACCTACGCAAAGCCACTGAAGACATGGGGTCGCGCATGTTTGAGGTAGAAACACCAGAGCGTCATATGCAGCTCTGGATGTTTCGCAGCGTGGAATATGTAAAAGGCACAAGAATTATCGAGGTGACGCTATCAGATAAGATTCTTCCCTACTTATTCAATCTGCAAAACAACTTTACCTCATACGGCTTGGCCGCTGCGCTGCGTCTCAGCAGCAAGTATGCTAAGCGCATTTACCCATTATGTAGCCAGTGGAAAGACAAGGGCGAAACCAAAAAGTATGACATAGAGGACTTTAAGAAGATGCTTGGCCTGCTTGACGACAAGGGGAATGATAAGGCCGCAAGGATTAGCGACTTGAAAAGCAAGGTTTTAGACATTGCCGTAAAGCAAATCAACGAGCACACCGAACTGCACGTCAGCTACACGCTAGAAAAGAAGGGAAAGGCCTTTAAAAATATCGTTTTCACAGTCAAGCCGCAAGCTCTAGCTGAAACTATCCCGTTCGACTTAGTGCCATCGGGCACGGCCCCGGCGGGGATGCAGCAGCACCAGGTGGAGAACGCCGGCCGCTTGCTTGCGCAGCTGAGCATCACCACGCCGGCGCTGGTGGCCACTATCCTGGCCAGCGCGGCGCACGTGGCGGCCTGCAACAAGTTCGCCCACGACCTGAAAACCGGCAAGCATGCCAAGGCCCATTCCCTCTCGGGGCTCCTGCTCACCATCCTGGGCCTTAAAAAGCCCAGCAATGGCCCCCTGTTCGACGCGACAACCAAAAAGCAGGGCTAGTACTGCCTATTTGCCAAAGACGCGCTGCCAAAGGCCCTTTCGTGCTGGCTCGGCCAGGCGGGCGGCAATGCCCTCGACCATCTGCGTCAGTTGCTCCACCTGCACCTGCAGGTCGCGGGGGCTGGCCGGCAACTGCGGCGCCTCGGCCTGGCTGAGCTCGCCCTGCACAAAGGCGCGCACCTCGTCGTTGAAGTACTGCCCCATCGTCTTGTCGGCCCGCGCCGCGGCCTTCTCCAGCATGGCCCGCGTTTCGCGCTCCACCCCGCGCACCGACCAGGTCACGGCCGTGGTGCTGGCCGACTTAGCCGGTCGCCCGCCTTTGTTGCTTGTCTTACCCGATGTAAGACCGTCGTTTTCTCCCTCTACCGCCTCTGTCTTACCAGCACCGGTTTCTGTAAGACTGATTTCAGGGGTTGTCTTACCAATTTCAGCCGTTGTAAGACCGTTTTCAAGGGCTGTCTTACCGGTTTCGGTTTTTGTCAGACTAATTTTGGACTTCATGTAAACGTGTCTTACAAGTTGTAAGACACATAGGTACGCCGAAAACTCTTGTCTTACAACGTGTCTTACAGGCACCCAAGCCCCATACCGGGGCACAACAGAACCGGCCCGCTGGGGCAGCGGGCCGGTTAAGCAGTATCAGTATTGAAATAGCTCCTGCAACCGGTCGCAGACCGCTTGCGCCGTGGCTTTGGGCAGCACGCCCAAGCGGCGCACCAGGCGGGTTTTGTCCACTGACCGGATGTGGTCGAGCGCTACTTGCCCCTCCTTGCCCTGGAAGGTGCAGTCCACCCGGGAAGGATAGTCGCGCCGGGTGCTGGTCAGGGCCGCAATGGTGACCGTGCGCAGGTAGCGGTTCATCTCGTCGGGGGAGAGCACCACGCAGGGGCGGGTCTTGTTGATTTCGCTGCCCTGGGTCGGGTCGAGGTTGACGAGCCACACCTCGAAGCGCTGCACGGCTACCACTGCCATTCCGTTTCCTCAAAGGTCTCGTCCGAAAATCCCTCCAGCAGCTCGCCCTCCGGGGCCTGGCCCTGGGCAATGGCGTGCTGGAAGCGCTCGTCCCAGCCCTGGCGGCGGGTCTTCACCACCGGCTTGATGAGCAGGCCCTCGGGCGTGGGTTGCAGGTCCACCTCGCCGCTGAGGTGGTACTGCTGCAGTAACTTTTTAGGCAGTACAATCCCCTGGGAATTGCCCACCCGAATCAGGCGCGTGTTCATGGATGCAAATGTAGGTACAATGTAATTACATTTGCTGGCCGCTGTTGGTTTCATTCGCTGGAAAGCAGCACCTTTAGAACCGCTAGCGGGCCATTCTCGGCCCCTATCCAAAAGACGGGGGCTATTTAAATCACCGTGGCTGTTGCAGAACACTAGAACCCGCTCAAAATGGGCTTGCATCATTCCCGGCCAGGGTGTAAAAAGCCTGTTTGGCGCATTACGGGGCGACTTCAACCGCTAAATAGTCCGTCTGCCGAGTCAAATCAGACTTCTGCAACAGCCACCACCGTTTCGCTGAACGCTGCAAATAAGAAAAGGTGAAAAACGGGACACTATGGGACACGTTTACCGAGAAATACTTTGTCGATGATAGTAGGGCTCACCTGGGTGCGGTACTCGATGCGAATGCTGTCGCGGGTCGTTAAGTAGCCTTTCGTGATGTTCAAGCTCGTGCATCCCCCTCGGTTGGCGGTGATGCCGCGCCACGTGAGACCGATGTCGATGTAGGGGGTGCGGCACCCTTTGGGCAGCCCCACCGCGTAGTTGCTTGGCTCGGCCGCGGGGTTGTTGGGGAAAGAAAAATTGGGGCCGGAATAAATGCGCACGGTGAACGTGTCGCGCGGGGCGTCCGAATGGCTGCCCTGAAACTTGCCATAAATGGGCGCCCGCTGGTCGCGGAAGGGCATTAAAGTCAGCGTTTGCGTCAGCGTGTCCACCCCGTCATCGTTTTTGAAGCAGGCCGTGTTGGGCGGGCGCGTGGCAATCAGGCGCACCGGCACTGGCCCCAGTGTTTGGTCGTCGAAGCGCACAGCCGTCGTGCGCCCGGTGCGCTCGTCGACGGCGCCGATGCGCCACCGGTAGCCCGTGTAGGGGGCGCCCGGGCCCTGCAGCGCCACGGTCTGGCTGTTATAGGCCGTGTCGGGCGTGGGCGTGCCAAAGGCCTCGAGGAAACGCAGGGTGAGGGGGTTGGCTTTTTGGCCTTGGCACGGGTCAGGCGTCGCGGTCCGGTCGCGGCAGCCCGGCAGGGCCAGCAGGCCCAAGGATAGCACGACGCATCTGCAAGTGGCCGGGGCCGGAAGGGCAGGAGCAAACAGTAGCGAGCATAGCATAGAAGATGGCTGAACGGTAGAACGGGCGAATATAGAAATCAGGGCTTACGCATCAAAAGTCTAGGCCGACCGCTACGCCCTTCTGGCGACTACGCATTAGTACCTGCGCCATATAGTCGTTATTCCAACCGGCCTGTTGGCGACGCGCTCGCGGACTACCGGGCTGGTGTTTTCCTTGCTGCAAGAGGTTGAAGGCCAGCTTACGCAGAACGGCGAAGTTGCGGGTTGCTATCCGGTCGCGACTGCGGGCCTCATCCTCGCGAAAGACCACATCCAGCACCCAGTGCAGGCTGTTTTCAATGGCCCAGTGGCGGCGGATGGCCTGAATGAGCACCGCGGGGGCATCTGAGCAGCTAGTCAAGTAGTAGCGCCACTCGACGTGCGTGCCCGGCAGGTGCTGCACTTGCCGAATTGTCTCGACCACGATAAGGGCCCGCAGGCCCGGCCAGGCGCGCAAGGTGACTAACTCGTCGCGCAGCGGCAGCACCCAAGCCCGGCGCCGCACCCAGCGGCCATGGCGGCGGTCAAAGGCATCGTAGTCGGCTGGATACTCGGCCCAACGGTCGACGCAGGTTGCTTGGCAGTACGCCTTGACGGCCCGATGATAGCGGCCTTGGTTGCCTTTCAGCGCAAAAATGTAATCGGCCTGCTGGGCCAGTAGTTGCCGGGCGATGGCTTGCTGGCAGCCCAGCGCGTCCAACGTGACAATGGTGTCGACCAACTGTAGGCCGCTGATTAATACAGGAATAGCTGCCAGCTCCTGCCCTTTGCCCGTCACCGCGACTTGCCCCAGGCTCAGTCCCTGCTGGGTCGCAAACGCGCTGACTACATGCAGCGGGCCCTGGGCCCGCCCCCGGTCAAAGGAGCGGCGCACCGTTTTGCCGTCGATGGCCACTACCTCACGGGGTAAGGGTGGCGCGGTGCTGGCCATCCACTGGCGGAAGCACTGTTCCAGCAGCTGCGGGTCGAGCAGGGAAAACACGCGCCGAAACGTATCGTGCGAGGGAACGCCGCTGGGCAAATCCAGAAAGGTGGCTAGCCACGCCTGCTTCGACTGCCCATAATGGGCGATGTCCACCCAGGTCTCCGCGCCGGCCACCACGGCACAAACGGCGATAACGAGCATATCGAGTAAGCGGTGCCGGGTGCGACCGGCGCAACGCGGGTCAGGTAGGGTGGCGAAGGACGCAACTAGATGGCTGAGCATAAAGACCTTGGTAATGCCTAAAAAGGCAAAGGTCAGCCGATGCTATACTAGCCCTAATTTGATGCGTAAGCCCTGATATAGAAATAGTATTGAGTGCGCGAATGCGCGCTACAACCCTCCTTGTATGATTGCATTGCCTTTCAGTTGAAAGGTAGCCAGAAAAGGAAACGGGGACACCCAACCCTCCGAACGGCGGTCCCTCGGGGCTGACCGTGTGTGAAAGAGTCGGTGCCCCGTTTCCCGTTTTTGCCTGAAGACTGCACAGTATGGAGGGAGCCCGGCCCGACCAGCGCATCCCGTATTTGTACAAGGAGAGTTGCGGTAAAAACCTGACTGGCTGATTGTTTATCCTCTTTTTTTCTTGTGTATGGCTCCTGCGCGTTCCGCCACAACTCCCCTCAAATACGTCGTGGGGATTGACATCGCCAAAGACACCTTTGTGGCCTGTTTCGGCCGCATCGACCTCCACCAGCACGTGTCTTTTGGCAAAGAAATCACGTTTGCCAACACCCTGGCCGGCTTTGCCGCGCTCCTGGCCTGGGCCACCAAGCAGCAGGTGGTCGCCGCTCCCTGCTGGTTTGTGGTAGAGGCCACCGGGGTGTACTACGAAGAACTGGCCTATTTTCTGGCGGATAACGCACAAGCCCTGAGCGTTTTGCTGCCCAACAAAGTCAAGCACTTTGCCCGGAGCACCGAACAAAAAAGTAAAACGGACCAACTCGATGCCCGCCTGCTCGCTCGCTTGGGCTTGGAGCGCGCCTTGCCGGCCTGGCAACCGCCCACGCCCGCCCTGCGCCAGTTGCGCGCGCTTTCCCGCGAACGGCAGAGCCTCACCCAGCAGGCCGCCCGGCTCAAAACGCAACGCCACGCGTACGAGCACAGTTATCAGCCCGATGCGCGCACGCTGGACCGGTTGCGGGGCCGCCTGCACCTGCTGGGCCAGCAACTCCACGCCGTGGACCACGACCTGGCCGCGCTGCTGGCGGCCGAGCCGGAACTGGCCCGCAAGCTGGCCCACCTGACCAGTGTGCCGGGCATTGGCCTGACGACGGCCATCGTCGTGGTGGCCGAAACCAACGGTTTCGTGTTGATGGAAAACGAGCGCCAATTGGCCTCCTACGCCGGGCTGGACGTGGTGCAGCGGCAAAGCGGCCTCTTTGCGGGGGCCACGCGCATCTCCCGCCGCGGCAACGTGCGCTTGCGCACCGCCCTCTACCTGCCCGCCGTCAGCAGCCTGCGCTTCAATCCGCAGCAAATCGCCTTTTATGCCCGGCTGCGGGCGCGCCAGCCCAGCGGCAAGCCCGGCGTGATCGCCGTCATGCGCAAACTGCTGTTACTCTGCTACTCGCTGTGGAAGAACGACTGCGCCTATGACCCGTGCTACCACCCGGCCCGTGCCCGGAAAAAGAAGTAGCCCCGGCCAGTTGAGAGGCCGAGGCTACGCAGGATGGACCCGAAGGCCCTCCTTAAAGGTGCCCAAAGGTAAAAAAACTGCCCTATTCCTTGCTTTTTATCACAGTATCTTTCGGTGAACCCCTCGCAGTTGCCCGGCACCAGGTGGCCGGCTGGGTCCTGTAGCGCAGGGCGAGTTTAAGAAACTCGTCTACGATTCAAAGTTTACGAAACTCGAAAAGGAGATGAGTTTCTTAAACTCGAAACCAGGTACTTTTTCGGGCCTGGGCAAACAGGATTTTAGGGGAAGTGGGGAAGTACAACTACTCCGGCCCTTATCTTGGAATCGTCCCTTTACATAACATTTGTTATACCCCCGACCTCGGAATTGTGGTGGTTTTTACCCCCACTGCCCTTACTCTTGGATTGTGGTACTTTCACCAGGTCAACACCTAACTGCTGTAAGCATGGCCAAAGCGCTTCTACTCGTCCTCTGCTGTCTTTCGAGCTATTGTAGTCTTGGGCAGCAGTATGTAGGCCATGCCACGCTGCCTACCAAATTCAAAGCTATTACCCTCAAGGATGCCGCTACTGGCAATCGATTCATCCTTGATTCAACACGAATCATCGTTACGGCCCTTAATCCGCAGGGCAAGCAGTTATGGAAGACCGATGCTTGGAAAGACAATCACCTAGAAGTCTACCGTGTAAAAAGGCCTACCATCAGCTATTTCGCCTTTGGGAAAGATGATTCGACCAAGAAAAAGGAAGTTATTTGGCTCACCTACAACAACACGCAATTTGGATTTCTAGACAAGAAGACCGGTGCGTTCACTTGGTTAGGTCAGGACTAACTCCCTAAGCCGCCGTGGCTGTGCTGCTGTTAGCTTTTCTATACTCAGTTTGATTAAGCGCTATGCTCAAAAGCCTACTCACTGCTACCTTTTTTCTTGGTGTCCTTTATTGTTCTGCCCAATCCGTTGCCATTAACAAGCATGGCTTTTATGTTCCCCAAAATCTAACGGAGGCCAACGAACAACTCGACAAAGTCCTTACTCCCAAAGCAAAGGCAAAATTTAAGCAACTCACCCCCAAGGATTTTGAGGATGTTAGCGCCCTCTTTATCCTGGATGAATGGGAGCTAGGGGAGTGGCAAGACAGTACCAGTAGCCGCCTGGTGCGCTACCTCAACACCTATGTAAATGCCAACCAGAAAGTGTATGGCTATGAAGGCTGGCAAGTACGCCGTCATTTAGTCCTCTTATCCTATCTGCGCCACCTCCAAAACCGGCCCTTCGACTTGACGGTTGAGGCCCGTACACTCAATGCGCGGGGCGACTCGCTGGCGCAAGTAAGCGAGCGGGTTCATCGACGGAATCTGGTGGCTGACTCCATTGACCACATCTATATCCCGCGAGATATACGGGACAGTTTCGTGCAATTAGACCGAATGCTCTCGGAAACTGATAAGCAAGAACTCAAGCACCCCGACCCCGAGCATGGCCTGGCTCGCTTTCATTTTGGTCTCGGACTCTGGATGCGCAATAATTGGCAGTTATGGGGCGGCTCCCGTCTGCAGCAGTACTTCGAGCGTCTAGGCATCACGCACCCCGATAACATGTCAGGCATCATTTTAGGGGCTTATAGCGATTACCTGAATGGCAAAGCCCTGGACGAAAAAAGCCTCGCTGCCTCGCGCTCACCAGCACCAAGCGATGCGGATATGCCAACAGCTTCACCGCCGCCCCCACCGAAGATAAAATACTCCAAAGTGTATCGTCAATTCCTTCGCAAACGTCGAATTGATGATTTTGACGCCTTACCGCCTGAGGCATATGGTGAGCCGGCAGAAATAGTGAATTGAGGTTTACCTACCGATGCCACCTCCTCGGCTGTGCTGCTGCCCGGCCTAGTGGATGCGCTGCTGGGCCACCTAGCGCTGCGCTTCCTGCTCCAGCTGCGGGTTGAGTTCCTTGACCAGCCCATAGCAGCGCTTTACTAACAACTACCATTGAAAAGAAGCAAAACGTAGCTCATAACGTTCTATAAACGGTCGTTCACAGGATGTAAAATACTGGCTGTTACTGCGGGAAATACTTCTGAGCGGCTTTCGGATTATCCTGCTTTAGGTCCACGTAGCCGTCGTTCAACCACTTCATCGTGGCCTGCTTTTGGGTCAGCTGCTGCTGAAGTAGCTCCGCTTTTGCCTCAGCTGCCCCCATTTCCTTCCAAGAATAGATAGTGAAGGCCATGAATCCCACCCATATCAGCATCATAACTAACCACGTGTAGAGGCTGGTAAAGCCCCACACCTTATCCGCTAAGGGCACACTGCGCGGAATCTGCTCAATCACCTGCTTGAGCTGCTGGCTGCCCGTCGTCACCGCCGCCGCTATCGTGTCGGGCGTCGCCAAGTGCGGCTGAATGTCTGCCGCAATTCCTTTATAATCAATCGTAAACCTGGTGCCCTTCTCCACCTTGGCCAGCACCTCGTCTACCTCAGCGCGGCTAATGGGCTTGCCTTGTTCCAAGCTGCGGGCATTTAGGGCCTCGATACCCCGGCGTAGGGCTTTGATGTCATCAAGTAGCTCTTGCATAGTCTAGTAAGTAAAAAATATCAGTTATCCCCGATGCTAAAACCTTGCGATTTGTTGTGTTTTGGCTGCTGGCGGGCCTGCTCCTGCTTGGCCTGGGCGTAGGATTCGGCCAGCTTGGCCAGCGCGTAGTCCTGGCCTACCTGCTGCCACCCCTGGGCCGGGTCGTGCGCCTGGCCTAGCTCGCGGGCCTTGGCAAAGCCCGTTTCCAGATTGCCGGCGCTGTACTCGCGGCCCACCTGGCTCCCCTTCACCCGGTGCCCGTCCTGCGCGAACACCACCCCGGCCGGGCTCCCGTCCTTGCGCCGCGTCAGCTCCAACTCGATGCCTCGCGGGCGCAGCGCCTCGCGCAGCTCGTCAAAGCTGCGGGCCTGGCCTGCGGTGTAGCTCAGGGCGCGGCCAATGTCCTGCCGGGCGCGGCTCCACTCGGCCGACTGCTCTTCTTTGGGCGTGGTGGCCTTCGCCTGGGCCGGGGTCGGGCCGATTTCGAGGGCCTGCTTGCGGCCCACCTGGTCGGCCACAATCAGCCCGTATTCCTGCTCGATGCCCTTACACACGTCCACGCTCCGGGAGCGAATAAACTGGTCGCTCACCGTCTGCCCGTTCAAATCCACCCGGTTCACCACCAGGTGCATGTGCGGGTGGGTCTTGTCTTTGTCGTAGTGCCGCACCACGGCCCATTGCGTGTTTTCCGGGTCGATTTTGAGCCCCTTTAGGTAGTCCTGGGCAATGCGGCCCATCACCTCGTTAGTCACCTTCTCCTTTTCCTCGACCGGAAAGGCCAGCGCGACGTGCAGCACCGCCTTCCCCAACCCTGGGCGCATGGCCCGCACCGTGTCAAAGTCCGCCGCCATATGCTCAGCGCTATCGGTGCGCACCCCGTGCGCGGCCAGCACCTCGGCCCCTTTGTCGAGGGTCTTCTCTTGGAGCACGTACCGGCACATGGCCCCGAACGACTGGTTCACCTTCACCTTGCCAATCATGCCCCCTTGCCCGTGAGCTGCTTCAGCAGCTGGTGCATCTGCCCGAGGACCGTCGTGGCCCCGGTGCGCTGGTCTTGCTGCAAGTGGGCCAGCTTGGTCAGCTGGTTCAGGTTCGCCGCCATGCCGGTCAGCTGCACCAGTTGCTGCACCGCTTCCGGGGTCGGCGGGGCCGGCAATACCGTGGCCGTGTCCCGCTTGCGCCACACCGACCGCAGCACTTCCCCCTGGCTCAACTTGTATCGCTCGGCCTCTTGGCTCAGCCGCTCGTGCTCCGCGTCGGTCAGCCGGACGCTCACAACGTGGCGCTGTTTCTCGGCCAGCGGGCCGGCCTTCCGGCCGCCTTTACGGGAGCGGGGGGGCGTGGAATCAGGGGCGGCGCGGTCAGCCATAGAGGGGTCCCCAAAGGGGCAAGTGTAGTGAGCCGGAGGCGAACGGGTTTACGGATTGTGCGAAGCGCGATTCAGTAAACACACCTTGTGAAAACCGTTGAACGATTCCTAAACAGCCCACAAGGTACGCACCCCACCCGCCCGCGCAATACCGCCCGCTCCCTTTTTTGCCTGCTCCCCAACCGCTGCCCATTCCTCAGCTCGTCATTATCTCGCCCATCACTACCCCCTGCTCTTGGTGGCTACTGTTGCTCTTGCCCTCCTATCAGCCGCCCTTCCCTGCCCACCTGACCACTTGACTACCTGACCAGCTGACAACCGCCCGCTCCCCCTTCCCCGCTGCCCCACTGCTCGCCCTGCCTCCTGAATTGCCCCCGTTTCGGCTGCCTCAGCACTCCCCCGCACTCCCTGGCCCATACCGGTACATAAGCCCGACAATTAAGTACATAAAATGTTAATTACCAGTAATATACAGTTTATAAAATGCGCGCAAGTCACTGGCTTTTAGGGCTTTGTTGTTTTTTGTTTTCCTCGTCCCCTTGCCAGTTGGAGTTATCCACACCCTAAAAGCCTTTTTTTTCTCGCGCGAAACACAATTTGTGTATTTGTAAAGCTTTGTATCTATTTGTAGGGCTCAACAGTGTACCTTATAAGTAACAGATTTTAAGTAGTTTACGAAGTTATAAAAAATGCCAAAAACGGCTTTTAATCACGTAAAAACGGCTTTTAATCACGTAAAAACGGCTTTTAATCAGGCTAAAAACGGCTTTTAATCAGGCTAAAAACGGCTTTTAATCATGTTGTCACGCTATTTAAAAACGCTATTTGTAAAACATTACCGTTTATACTGTATAATTGTCTCCAAATCAGTTAGTAAGTGCCGTGACAAAAGACCTTGAAATTCGCCAACACAATATCTTAACTAACGCCCGGTATGAGTACACGGAGTTACAGTTAGACCTCTTTTTCTTCTTAGTATCTAAGCTGCGCAAGGACCAAAACTCGGAAACCTAC
>MWWG01000027.1_pt1 | contig 19549 bp, 21 predicted proteins | sample 1047331 | NCBI WGS metagenome assembly MWWG01 (sample SAMN06349968, study PRJNA376086) | soil metagenome | isolation source: MG6-4 sample Antarctic (ecotone) soil | place: Antarctica | collected 2015-01-13 | reverse complement strand
TTCCGCCGCCACCAGCCCCACCCGGAACGATTTTGACCGTTACATTTAACTATACGCTGACGGGTGGAACGGGTAGCTTCGTGAACGCCAGTGGAAATCTCTTGGGCACCGGCACGGTAACCGTAACCCCCCTCCCCATCGGCAATAGTTCCCGCATTAACATCAGCGGGACCATAACCACCGTGCCTGAACCGACAACGATGCTGCTACTCGGCACCGGACTGGCGGGGGTGGTGGCGAAGGTGCGCAAGCGACGCAAAGCAGACAAGAGTGAAGAAGTATAGAAGTTTCCCATGTCAGTTACTGCGCCACCCGCGAGCCACTGACACTTGCGGGTGGTTTCATTTCATAGACGATAAAATACATAATGGGGCTTATCCGACGCCACGCTTATGGGTGATGAGCGTTCCTTTATCGTGCGACCAAACTTCTGCTTAACTGCCTTACCCTCTTTTTTCCGTATTATAGTGCTGTGCTCAGGCGCGATAAAATATTATCGCGCCACGCAGGCGGCATAATATAAAGTTAGGCGGCTAAAGTAGCATGAAAGAATGGCGTGGCAAGACGCGCATTAAGGTTTGGTGAGAAAGCGCTATGACGAGCGACCTCTTACTGCGGGATGTGATAGAAGATGACCTCCCCATATTCTTCGAGCAGCAACTCGACTCGGATGCCAACTATATGGCCGCCTTCACATCCAAGAACCCAGCCGACAGAGACGCCTTCACCTCGCACTGGAATAAGATTCTTGGCGACCACACTACCACAAATAAGACCATACTTTTTGCAGGGCAGGTAGTTGGTCACATCGCGAGCTTTCAACGGGTAGGCAAGCGAGAAGTCACCTACTGGATTGGCAAGCAATATTGGGGCAAGGGGGTTGCGACCAAGGCGCTATCAGAGCTTCTGCGCGGGGTGGGTGAGAGGCCAATCTATGCCCGAGTTGCGAAAGATAACATTGGCTCTCTGCGTGTGTTAGAGAAATGCGGATTCAAGGTATGTGGCAAGGATAAGGGTTTTTCCAATGCTCGCGGTAAGGATGTGGAAGAATTTATCCTGGAGCTAAGAGGGGGCGAAGGAGAGCAGGTTGGGTGATTGCGGCCCGCCGCCTAACGCCCGGCATGCACCCGACCGCGAACAGCGTTGATTTCATTCTCAAGATTGAATCCTTGTTTAGTTGAATGCGCGCCGCTGATGCCGGGCGTTCAAACATACCCAAGTTTCGCCCGAATTAGCTGAGTATTGCTTGCTTCTCGTACAGTGTTGACCCGTCCCTAGAGGTCAGAACACACGGACAGCCAGCTTTATTCTCAGAAGTGGCTAGTCGATTACTGCGGGAGCCCGACGCGGCGCATGAGGTCTGCAAAGCGGGGGTCTGAGCGCAGCGGGTCGTAGAACGGGTCTACGTTAATGAATAAGGAGAAAATGGTGCGCTCCTCGCACGCCTGCTCTAACCACTTAAATGCCTGCTCTATATCGCTTAGCCTTACGTAAGCACGAGCGTATTCTACAGCCGGCACGTACTCGCCCCTTTCTGTCTCGTGCAGCCGTTCTATCCTGTTCAGCGCCATTGCACGAACAGCGCCGTCGATGCCGCTCTCAGCCAAGGCGTTGCCGATGGTGGTGGCAAGTTCTTCGTCTCCGGCGAGTCTCATCGCATGCTGCCATTCGGCGACCGCCTCTGCGTGCAGCCCCTTCTGCTCGTATGTGTCGCCGAGGTCTTGATGTACCACTCTGCTGTTCGGCTCTAGCTCTAAGACCTCAAGATACTGCCTGACCGCCTCATCGTAGCGTCGTGCGTAGTGAAAGATATTGCCCAGATTGTGTTTGATGCGAGGCGAGAGCGGGTCGAGGGCCAGCGCCATCTGGCCCTCGGTGATAGCTTCGTCGAACCGCCTCATAGGCGCTAAGCAGAAGGGGTAGAGGGTGTGAGCCTCGGCATACTTCGGGTCGAGTTCGATAGCGCGTTTGATTGCACTTTCGGCTCCCGCCCAGTCACGGTGGTAAAACATCCTGGTCGCTGCCAAGTTGTTGTGCACCTCAGGTAAGGTGTCATCCAGCTCTAACGCCTTCACCAGTGCGGCCTCTGCCCTCTGCCACCCTTCATTTGAGGGCAGCATGCCCCTTGCCGCGCTGACACCGTAGTAGCCGGAGAGCCCGCAATAACCGAGGCCGAAGGTGGGGTCCGCGTCGACTGCCCGCTGGAAATAATCGCAGCTCTTTGCGAACTCCTTCGCCTCGGTCTTCCACCAGAAGTAGCGCCCTTTCAGGTACAGTTGGTAAGCCTCGGCGCTCTCGGTGTAACGCTTCAGCACCACTGCTTTCTCTTCTCCGAGCAGCTTCAGCTTCAGCGCGTCGACCACGGCGAGTGTGATTTCGTCCTGCACGTCAAAGATGTCTTCCATCTGCCGGTCGTAGCGCTCTGACCAGAGGTGGTAGCCGTCCGCCACGTTGATGAGCTGCACCGTGATGCGCAGCCGGTTGCCGGCCTTGCGGACGCTGCCTTCGAGAACGGTGTTAACGCTTAGGGCTTGACCTATCTCGCTTACTTTCACGTCCTTACTCTTGAAGGAGAAGGCGGACGTGCGAGCCACCACCTTCAACCCCCTGACCTTCGCCAGCGCGTTCAAAAGTTCTTCCGCCAGCCCGTCACAGAAATATTGGTTCTCCGGGTCGGCGCTCAGGTTGGAGAACGACAGCACGGCGATTGAGGGCATCTGTTGAAGCAGTTGGGTTGAGATTTCACCGCTCCTTGAAAGGGAAGGAAGAATCGCGGTCGCTGTGGAATCTGAGGCTAAAGAGTCGGTGACGAGGCGAGCCCCGTCGGCGCGGCAGAAGGATATCGCGTCATCAGGCTCTGTGCGGTAGCACTTCGGGCAGAGTTTCATTGTAGCCGTGGCGGAGCAATCCAAACGGGTGCGTAAAAGCCTTCATATTCTACCCGTGTTCGGCAGGGCGCGCTAGAGAATGGGTCAGCTTCTACTATTACTGGAGCTGGTGAAGAGCGGCCCCGCAGCTTAGGAGCGTCTACGCTTTTTCAACTCGCTTGTGGTTTGACAAACTCGTGACAGGTGATAATCGTCATGATTCTTACGACAAAGTCAGTAGAAGAAAGCGGTTGGAGCTATCGAGCAGGCCAATGAGTAACTCTCAGTGCGAAGAATTTGTGATGCTTAATTCGGGCGAACTTTAGGACATAATAGACCTTATCGGACGCCCTTTATTTCGCGCCTGTGTCGGCGCTCGTCGCGGAGATCATTTCAGAGCCTCAAAGCACAAGATGTTGTGATCGGCACTGGCGCGCTCAAAGCCGCGTCGTGATAATTAGCAGGCGTTCTTCACGAAAGCATTAACTACAAAATCTTGTGGTCGTTTTACATCACAGAAGGAATGTTCTGTTTCATTGTAATATGCTTCGGGTAGGACTGCATTTCGCTACCGCGAGCGGTAGAAGTCAGCCTTGAGATGTGTTAGACCGCTTGGAGCGGTTTAAGTCGAGGAATCCGGCAAAGTACCGCCGTGAGTGGTCTAACTCGGTGGAAGCTGACAGTTACCTCTACTAGCGGTCTAATGAGCGTTATGCCTCTGTTGAGTGCTTTGAACAAAATATTATGAGGGGAATAGCTTAGAGGTCATCATGGCAACGTACCTTCTCACATGGAATCCGAATAGATGGCATTGGGATGATTTGCAAGCTAACGTCGAAGAAGTAGCCGAGAAGGGATTTCATCTGGGCAACTGGAGCACAGGTGTATCGAAGAAAATCCAGAGAGGCGACCGGCTTTTTCTCATTCGCTTGGGGAAAGAGCCGAAAGGGATTATTGGCTCAGGTTGGGCTGAATCAAATGTTTATGAAGATGAGCATTGGGAGGATAGTGCTTACCAAGCGGGAAAATACGCCAAGTATGTTCGTGTCCGTTTTGAAACCTTGCTAAATCCTGAGCTTAATCCGAAGGATGTACTTTCTCGTAAGGAATTGATCGGTCTTGGGAAGATGCATTGGGATTCTCAAGGTTCAGGAATAAGCATCCCCGATGATGTGGCTCGCAGGCTCGAAGATACATGGGCAGATTTTCTCGGTAGCAATAGGCCGTTGTTACTCGTAGCCGAAGCTTCTGCAATCGAAGGTTTGCGCACGGAAACCGTGAGATATGTTCGGGGTAGGAGTCGGCAGCTTCGTGACTTTGCATTGGAAAAATCAGAAGGCGTTTGCTGCGTCTGCGATGTTGATTACAGAAAGTTACTTGAGGGGAAAGGCGTGCGCGTATTGCAGGTGCATCATCGAAAACAGCTTGCCGCTACCGACGCTCCAAGAGTAACTCACCTTAGTGACCTTGCTGTTGTATGCGCCAATTGTCATATGTTAATTCACATGAATCCGAAGCGTGCGCTTTGCGTCGAGTCTCTGAAGACAATGCTAAACGCCTCTCCTAAAGAATAACGAGGCATAACAACTCATCTGAGGCCGACGTGTCAATCTCTTTTTTAGATTTCTTGATTTTTTTACGTTGGACTGCTCGCGGCAAACGACAGCAACGGTGATCCCTTCTTCCTTAAACTCTCCAAGTACTTCACCTCATTATAAGGTTTGTTGGTCTGCCAGCATCGATAAATGATTCTGATCCACTTGTAGGCTAATGCTCGGACTGCTGCTTGATGACTCTTGCCCTTCGCTTTCTGTGAGGCGTTGATCGCCCACTGTTTCGTTTGTGGCGAGTAGCTGCGCTGGTACGCCGGGACAGCATCTTTCAACGTCCAGATTAAATTCGAGAACACGTCGGACTCATCGCTGTGAAGCTTCACGGTGAAGCCTTCAGGTCGCTGTGCTAAACGAATGATGGTTGTCATGCTACACACCTCATATACTCAATCTCACCGCCGCCGCGTTTGCTTAGCAGCTCGGCAAGGCAACGGATCGTCGGATGGTTTTCGTAAAGACTTATCAGCAAAGGATCGCCTTTGAAGGCGACGTGTCCGAAACCGCTGGCAGCACCTGCGCCGGCAACTGTGCCCGCCGCTCCTTCCCACGCAATCGCTTCGGCTTCATCAAGCGAGTAAATCATTTCGACCATGCCGCTTTTGTGCTCACGAATCAGATCAACGATCTCAGGAGTTAACGCGCCTTCGGGCGCATCCAGTGAAAGATTGCGCGCGTCGTTGGTTAAGCTCACCGTCACACCCAATTCCTTCAAGTGATAAAACAAAATTTCGGGCGTCATATCACCACCCTTTGCCGCTTGCCTGCGTAAGCGGTTTGCGGCTGCGCTGCAAGGTAAGACTCGGCGGCATTAAGCGTGCGCTCCACGTAATCATCACGCTTTGCGGCTTTGTCTCTCACGCTTCGCAACTTCGCGGCGATGGAATGGCGAGAATGGCCGAGGGAAAAGCAACGAACGACAAAACTCTCGTCGGCGCGCGAAACATTAGGTTGACCATCTTCCTTCAAAGGCGCGCGGCTCACGTAATACTGATAATCCGGCCATGCGGTAGGAAGCTTTGAATTGCGATAGCGCGGCAACTCAGCCGCCATTGGAATAGGGCGAACAAGAACGGCGGCAAGCAATCCCGCCGCGTCCAATTCTTCGAGCGTTACGATGCGCCCGAGGCACACGTGAGTAAGCTGAATTTGCGGGAAATCCGGTTGATACTTTACTTTGATGTTGAGAGTTCCCGGCAACCTTGTGCTTCCGTATGCGCCGCCGTTCGCCGTCTCGCCGTTCTCTTCAAACTTCTTCAGCAGCCGCGTGCGAATCACTTTGCCCGCTTCGTTAATTGCGCCGTCAGCGCCGATGAATGATTCCGGCAACGACAGCCACACTTGGAAGTTACCGGGCGAGGTTTCTATCGCAGAAAAAGCGAAAGGTTTAAGTCGCCCTAAAACTCCCGCGCTACAATCATCAATCTGAATTATTGCCCCCCACACACGAAAAGCGACGTTGTGATGTTCCTCCCGGTTGCGCCTGACGTACTCAGGGATGCGCGCCTTGAAATCGGCGGAGGACATACGATCACCGTTCCGCTGCGGCTCGCTCCCCAGCGTCTCCGCTTCTCCCGCGAGCGAATACATACTTAAATAGACCGCCTTGCATCCGCTAACAGAAACGCTCTCGACCGCTTCAGCAAAAAGCATCGCCTGATCTTCGGAAAGAGGGGAAAAATCGCTCTTATCGTCCGAAGGAAGTTGTGTTTTTGCTGAGCAATTTGCGATCTTTTCAGAATTTAGATAGGACAAATTTGTCCTATCTAAATCATCGCCGGAAGCGTCCGAAACGAGCGACAAGGCGGGGCGTTTTTCGGTCGTGTCCGTATTAGGTATCACAGGGGACAGAGGGGATACTGCGGGGCGCTCCGGTTTCTCGTTCGGCGGATCGGTCGGCTCTGGTTCGTCCGTCCATTCGGTTTCGATCAGGGCGTGCAATTCCCGGCGGCGCTCGTCGGCTTCCGATTCTGACAATTTATCTTCCCTTACGAGACGGCGCGCGGCGCGCACGCATTCTTTTAAGTTGTCGCGGATCGGCTTCCACTTGTCCGCCTCTTTTTTCTTTGCCGCTCCGGTTGTTTGCGTCGTCGCCTTCCCCGCGTCCGGGTCGTCGGTGTTCCACTCCGGCGCGTAGGGCGCAATGGTTTCCCCGAAATGTTTTAGTGCTTCATCAGCAGCACGGTTATAGCGGTTGACGGGTTCGCCCTTCCCGAGTTCATCGGCGCGCCGTTTGGTGTGTGCGAGCAGATCGGTGAGGTGATCGGTGAAGTGTCCGGCTTTTCTTTTGTTGCTGGTCGCTTCGCCTTTTTCGTGAACGAAGAAACCAAGATGTAGATGCCGCTGCACGGCATGAACTTTCGCCCAGCGCCGTCGCCACGTCCGCGCAAGCGTATCAAAGTGTCGCTGCTTGCTTGCTTCGTCCAGGTCGCGCGGCAAACTCGCGCGCTTGTAGAAAGTTTCCATTGTTGCCGCGGAACACTTGAAGCGGCGAACCTTCGGACAGGGTGCGCCCGCTTGCTCTGCCAGCCACTCGGTGCGCTGCGCCGCGTCCACCATCGTAAGATACAACCGCATGATCTCGTTCGGGTCGAACCGCGTTGGCTGATACTTCGGATCGTCTTTCGCCTTCAGCTTTTCCCGCCTGGTCAACTCGTGGCAGGCTTCGATTATCCCGGCGCGCCGCATTACGGCATTGAATGAGGCGGCAAAGGCGCTCGCTTTCTTTCGCGTTTTTACTGTAGTTGTGTCAGCGCCATGAATCTCTTCAAATGTTCGCGCGCCGTCGTTAAATGGTTGCTCCGGCGATTCGTCAAACGTCGGCAAGGTGGATGGTTGTGCACTCATGCTGCTAGCACCTCTGTTGAAAAAGTCAAAGAGCGTGCGCAGCGGTCGCATTTGAAAAGAAAAACAACGGGCGGTGTTTGGGCGGGTTGCAGGGAACGTGTTGGCGGGGTAAAAGGGTTGTCAGAAGGTCTGGTTATGTTGTAATCTCTCATTGGGTTTAGTCAACTCACTTTCTACAGTTCAATCACCTAAAACTTAACGAAGTCCAAATAAGCGCGATCAACGCTTAGGGCTTCGTTTGTTCAAATAACAAAACGCGAATGCTCAACGGTCACGACTCCGTAAGCATTCGCGTTTGTCTTTCCCTCGCGCGCAACGGGCAACGCGTGAGAATTTTAAAAGCTACCTAGCTGGTCGTGATGCAGCGATCAAAAGAAGTTCCTTGCGCGCATCACGGTTTTCGGGTTAATCTTCCTTCAGACAAAAACCGTGATGAGATGCGCGGTTATCAAGTGCAGAGGCTGTGTGAAGTTCTTCGAGGGACCATCCACAGCTTTTGTGCATTAGTGCTGTTTTATTCCCAGCACTAATTGAAACGAATATTACACATTTTCAAAGTCCAGGGCAAGAGGTAAGTCGTTATCTCTTAAATCCTCTAGTAGTCTATTTTAGCGGACAGTAATGATAGCTTCACTGTCCGCTTTTAGTTTTCTCCAACTTAAACCAAAGCGCTTCAACAGTTTTCTGAGAGCCTCCGGCGAGTCGGGCGCTTTGTCCCCGTAGACGGTTTTCAAAACCTCGGTCACTTTTTCGTAAGTACGATCTTGCCTTGAAAGTAACGCTAGTATCCCTTGAATCGCTGCCGTGAGTTCGGTACTGGACCATTGTGAGAAGTGCCCCCGCCCTTTTCTTCCCTGTCGTTTTTTCGTGGAAGAAACTATAAAATCCAGCGAATCTTTTCGTAAGACTTTTGTGTCGGCGTGATTGAAAGAAAGCGCGCACGGTTCATCTTCAATCACAATCGGAATCTTACGCAGCGTATCCAACGCATAACTGACCGCTTCCAGTTGCGCGGCCTTGAAAAAGTCATTCATTATCTTAAGGAAATTACCTGAAAAGTGTTGGAAGGCAACTTGTGCATGACGCTCGACGGCGCGCGTGTGAAGCCTGCGGGCGCGTTCCTCTGCTTCTTCCTGCGTCGCGTTGTCATGCTCGATGATGTTGGAAACGATGCGCGGGAAATTTTGGTGCTTTGAAGGGAGATGTTTGTCGAAGTAGTCGAAGAAGAACGCCATCATCTCACTTCCTCGCCGCGAAAACTCCCCTATCCCTTGCTCGTTCTTAATAAAATACTTCCACGCCCAATCGTCCGCGCGGGGTTCGTTTGCGTCTTTCTGTTCCACGTCGCTCATAATCTCTACTTCAAAACCTTGCCGACGTAAGCACGCAATTCATCCGGCTTCACCTTCCAACCTCTGCCGACGATCTTCGCCTTCAACTTCCCTTCCCCGATCGCCGTCCTCAGATGCCCGCGCGATAACCCCGAGAGTAATGACGCTTCGGTTAGCGATAGCGTCAACTTATCAACAAGTCTTACCGGCGAAGCCATTGCCTCAAACGCCGCCAACATGCGCTCGCGCATCTCGGGTGTGTCACGCGCGTCATCTGTGTCAAGTGTGACAGGTGACAGTGACACGCTGCCGGTTCGCCGTGCAATTGCCCTGCTTTTCTCGGGTGTGTCACGTGTGCCGGGTGCGTCAGGTATGACAACCCCGCTCACAACGCCCGCCGCGCTTGCCTCAACCTCGCCTTTGTAGTGATCCAGCTCGCCAACGTCGAACAGCGTTTCTTCAGCGGGCCGACGCTTCGGCAGGTGCGCGAGTTTTCCCTGATCCACGAGCCGTAGCAGCGTGCGCACCGAGACGCCGATATAAGCAGCCGCATCTTGCTTGTTCTTTGTCTGTGTCATGTGTGCTACCTGTGACAAGGCCGTGGTCACACCCTGTCACACCCGCATAATTACAGGGTTTTATGCCGCATCCGGCGCGTCACTGTTTCGGGTAGCTGCATGTCTCCGGTTCATCTCGCGCAGCATCTCTTTGACTTCCGGTGACATCTCGGTTCTCGCGTCAGGGCGCTTCGGATGCTGCGATGGCACCAGCACGAGCTGCGGGCGATCATCAACAGGGAAGACCCGCTTGCCGGGTTCTCTGCGCTTTGGTTCGCTGCTCATTGCTTCAATTTCTTTCCTATCGGTTAATACTTGCATTCACAACAAGAGTATTAACCGATAGGTCTTTAGCGGTCTCACATCCTGCCGCCGTGAGTTTGATGCCTTGAATCTGCCAGTGCCATTGCGTCCCTACTATGCGGAGCACTAACGCTCTCTCTTCTAACCGTCTAAAAGCACGCGCCGCTGACGCGGTGGCAGCGTTGTAACGTGCCGCGCCAATACTCTCCCTACTGAAAAACTGTCCTACTGCATTCCGCTGTCCGGGAAGGCAAGCGTTTTCGGGAAAACGAATACTCACGAGGTTCCCCGTGTAGTCAGTCTTTAGGTGTTCGTTAAAACCGAAGCATTCGAGTAACACTTCGTGGAAGTACAAGTCGAAGTTTCCTTCGGGAATGAACCTATTGATAACGACAAACCCTTCCTCGAAGCCTCGCTGCATCAAGCTACAAGAGAACGCATGGGCCTCTTGATAGCTATAGAACGTGCCAGCCAGCGCTCGCGCTGCACCTATTATACTTTCGCTGGAACCCCAGGACGCTGGATCTGGCAAGAGGTCCGGTACTCGCTTTCGTAAGATTTCCAGCGCTTTTTCTTCCGCTTCGTTCCACGCTCTAAACCCTTCTTCCGCCGAGACTCGACCTCCCGCAACGTCTTCGCTTGTGAAGGGTGGGAGCGGGAAGTTCTCGTACACTACGACGCGGTATTCCGGCAGCGTAAGTTCCTCATCAACATGGTTCTTATAAGCCATCTTGAGAATGGTCTTTTGAAGCTCTGATAGTCCCCTTCCCATACCGTTACTTCTTCTTCCCTTTCTTCTTAGTTGCAGATGCCTTATTCCCGGCGCGTATCCGACCTGTGGCGCGTTTGGTTGCGGCGACCGGAGCATTCGGCGTCGGTTCGGTATTTCTCTTCTATGTCCCGCGTTTTATCGTCGCTCATTGCTTACCGCCCTTCTTCTTACCGCCCGAAGTCGTGCGGGTCGAAGTCGTCCATCTCGCTGCGAAGAAAGTTCGCGATCTCTTCTTCGTCGAAGCCGCCGGCGTCGGCAATTTCCTGCTCAAGGGTGGTGGCAAGTGGTTCTAACTTCTTCTGAACCGCCCGCACCAACCGCAACCGAGCCTGCTTCTTCTTGATCGTCCAACCTTGCGTCACCTCTGAAACGTTGACGAGTTCCGGCATGTCCCGCATCGCGTTGTAGCACTTCGCCAGTGTGCTCTCCAACTGCTTAGTAAGTTCCCAGAGGCGATGCGCCTCAGGGTCGATGCCAGCGAGCTTCCTCAAACCCTCCCCAAAGTTTTCTCGCGCCTCAGCAATTTCGGCCCGCTCTTTCCGGACCTCCTCTTTGGCGCAGCGCACCGCTTCCCTGAGCGGCGTGCCGGTGCGCATCTCGGTGAGGATCACGTCACGCCTTTCCTTTGACCAATTTGAAAGCTCCTTCGCGTCATGAATCGTCAACTCACCGTCGCGGACTTTGGGCAATAAGTCGGGAGCATGAATCCTGATTGACTTAGCGTCGGAGATATATTGGCGGTTCGAGCCGACCAACGCGGCGGCCTGTTCATCGGCGCGCCCGTAACTTTCGTCAATTTTTTGACTAATGTCCGTTCGAGACCCTTGCCGTCGCCTCGCTTCGTCCGCCAGATGCTTCTCCACGACGAGCGCGATGACCGCTTTCTGGCCGCTGCTCAGGTGGCGGCGGTGAAGGTTCCGGGAAAGGGCGAACTCGACCACTGTGCCTTCGCCGCCCCACTCTTGCAGGTGTGGTTCAATGCCCAATTCAAGGCACGCACGGTAACGATTGCGCCCGTCGATGATCTGGCCTTCGTGCGTCCAGCACGGCTCGCGCTGGCCGTGCAGCCGGATGTCTTCTTTGAGCGCCGCGAACTCTTCAGCAGTCATCATCGGAAAGATGTCCGCCGCCCGGTGAAATCCCATGTCACTCACTTCTTTTTACCTTTCTTCCTGCTCGTCGATGCCCCTTTGCTGGCGCGTATTTGACCTGTGGCGCGTTTGTTCGCAGCGGGCATAACCTTCGGCGGCGGGCCGGGTTTCGGTTTTATGAAGGCTTCTATATCGCTCGCCGGAATAACCCAGTAATCGCCGCGCGGATGCACAACCCGGCGGGCATTTGGAAATCTACCCTGTTGACACCATAGACGCACCAGCCGATCCGACTCTTCAAGGCGCGCCGCCGCTTCGCTTGTTGTTAGTTCCTTCGTGCTCATGCCGCTCACTTTACCGTACGCGGCGAAAATAATCAACAAAATCTTTCCGCACTAGGAAGAAATATGTTGACAATCTTTTCCGCGTGCGGTAAAATCTCACTCACGTTAGCAATTCACCGAAACGGAGAAGAAAAAGCAATGACTAACTTGAACGAAACGAAACTAGCGGAAGTAGTCGAAGCGGCGAAGTTGGCGGTAGCAGGAAACAAGCGGTGGACCAACGCGATCACGAACGCGGCCACGTTACTCACAAGCGGCAACCCGTACCTTCACTGCACCGGCCACAGCCTGTTGATGCTGTCTGAGAGTGGCGAGATATACGAAGCGAACGGCACGTGCCAGTGCACAGCTTTCAGCAAAGGCCAACCCTGTAAGCATCGCGCGGCGTACAAACTAATGGTGCGCTACAACGAAACAGCGCACTGAAGGCGAAGGACGAGGAAAGCGTTCTAACCCGCACCTCGCCCTTCTCATCAACCCGAACCTCACAGGAAAAGGAATTGATTATGAACAGATTAACGAATCACACCACGCGGGCGCAAGCGCTACTCAAAAGCGAAGGGCAAGGTAAGCGTGTGTGCACAAACGCCCCTCGCCCTTCTCATCAACTCCCATCCATGCAAGAAAGGAATTGACGATGCAGAGATTAACGAATCACTTGACACGAACGCAACCATCCTCCCGCCGGCGTGAGGATTCACCCGCAACACTAACCGCGAAGCTCGAGATTGCGCGCAGAGAATTAGGCCGCGCTTTTCTGGACGTGCAAGCCGCCGAAGGAAGGTTACTCGACTACGAAGCGGCCGAGGCGATTAGCCGCGCACTAATCACCGCCGCGCGCAACCTACAAGAATTGACGGTGAGCATCGCCGTCTTAGAACGGCGTGTGCCGGTAGTTCGCCGCTGATTACTTGCTTGTGGATTGCGGGGTAATCGCGTGCGATGCGTGCGGTGAGGTAGTCGGCGCCCCTATCAGAAACACAAGTAGTAACACTACTTGTGTTTCTTGTATGGGTGTTGTTCCCGTTCTTCGAAGCATGCTTATTTCCTAGTTTGCTCTCGCTATTTGTGCGTTGCTTAACTCTATTGCTTACGTTGTTAGCAATAGAGACTCTTCACCCTTCCGTTTTCCACCATGCGCACGCAACTGAATGATCCGCTTACTCTCATCTGCCGCAACTCCGATAGCAGTTGACCTAACTGCGGAATCAGGTGCGAGATTGCGTAGTTTATTGAAAGGGGTGATGGTGTTATTTTTAGTCTTTCCGCAAGTCGCGTCATTAAAGAACTTGTGGTTTTACCCAAGGTAAAATCAAGATTTTTCTGATAAATCCTAATCAAGTGCGCAATATTTAATGCGTACTCATAAGGCGGTACGGTGCGACTGACAAGGTTTTCGATAATCCGAATCTTATCTATTTCCTCTTCGGTTTCTGCCTTGCGCAACGTGACGGGAACAGTTTCCAATCGTGCCTGTTTTGCCGCGCACGCCGCCTAACAACCGCTTCAACCTCGACCGCCGGTTGCGTGTCTTTCATGTTCTTTCGTCCTTTCAATGTTGTCGCCGTTCGCGGCGGCGGGTTAAGCGGAGCGTTCGACAGTTTCACTTGCTGATAAAATTATGAGTAAATTTGCCTTTTTATTTTTCCTTATTCTTGCGTATTCAACACAAGTTTCTGCCCAATCAACGGACTTTCCAACAGGAATGAGCGGAGTGCCGAAAGCAAAACTTAAAGGTGCAGTGCATACCGTTTTAACAATTGAGCAACGCGGCGAACATGTTTTTCGCACTACTGTTGAAATTTATGATTTAAACGGAAGATTGACCGAAGAAATGTATAGCAACGCTAGTATCGAAGTTCATAGCGGAAGTTTAGTTCGTTTAGGTGGCAAGACTACTTATACTTATGACGCAAAAGGCAAACTTTTAAAGGAAAAGCGTTTTACGCCCGAAGGTCGGTATTCAAGTTACGAAACTTATATTTACGACATACAAAACCGCTTAATCGAAACGCGGATTTATAATAGAGATGGAAAAGAAACGGGCAAAACAACTTATACATATTTCCCCGAAAAGCGCGAAGTTTTAGCAACGTGGAGTTTCTATTACGACGGACGCATTCCACCGCCAAATAAAAATTTGCTTTTCTATGACGAAAAAGGACGATGGACAAAACGCACCGAATTAGATTCAAATGGAGCTTCAAAAGACTTCATTTCATTTGAATATGACCAAAACGGAAACTTTGTAAAAGAAGTGCATTGCTGCAAATACAACTATTCTCATCGTTACAGCTACAAATTTGACAAACACGGCAATTGGATTGAACGGCAAAATACTTACGTTCAACTTAACGATGAAGGAAAAGAAGAAGCTAACCCAGATTGGATGCACACATATCGAGTTATTAGTTACTATTCCGATAATGAAACAAAGCCGTGAAAAATAACGCACTGTCGAACAATTCAATGGACGTGAGGGCGAAACAGCGGCTTTGTTTGGGCGTTGTCTTTTTACTCTAAACTTGCGTGTTGGCGGTTTCGCCCCACGTCATCTCAATCGTTAGGTTTCTGTTGAATAGTTTGGCCTTCAGAATTCCTATCGCATTTGTTTTCTGATACCCTGCGCCCTGTCTCAGACGAACTTGCTTTTAGACCTTTCAATCTCAAGATAAGGAGCCTCACATGACCGCACTGCATTTGAATGAGTTGGGATTAGCGTTCATTGTTTCCGTTACCTTACTCAGCGCTTGCAGCTCATCAGAAACAACCACAAGAAAAGCAAGCCCCTTCGACTCTTTCACTGCGAGTAATCCTTCTCCTGCAAGCGCGGCAAACTCGCCTAAAACGATAAGAGATGTTGATAGGAAGCTATTAACTGCTGCCGGGTTTGGAGATCTGAAATCCGTAGAGGAGTCGTTAACCACTGGCGCTGATATTAACGTGCGGGATGAGACGTTTGGTCGCACCCCCTTGATGGAGGCTGCCGCGTCCGGCCAAACAGATACTGCGCTAAAGCTGATAGAAAAGGGAGCAGACATAAATGCGCGAGATGCCTTTTACGGGAGCACAGCGCTAATGTTTGCAGCGGGACAGGGGGCAACTAAAATCGTCAAGGCTCTACTTGAAAAAGGTGCTGAAGTAAACGCTACAAATAATAAAGGTTATACAGCCTTAGATGCGGCCGAAGAAGAATTTCGTAAAGATGTCATTGCGTTGCTTAAAAAGGCAGGTGCTAAAAACTCCGAGCGGCAGGACACGGCGTCAGCCGCAGAAAAAGAGGATGATTTAAGACTGGCCGCCAGGGACGGAAATACCGAAAAAATACACGGCTTACTTGCACAAGGCGTCAATATCGACGGGAAAGACGAGAGTGGATGGACAGCCTTAAGAGAGGCGGTATTTCAAGAGAATGTAGCTGTAGTTAAGTTGCTATTAAACAATAAGGCGGATCCCAACTTGAGAGATTATCAAGATGGTTCTACGGCTTTGCATTGGGCCGCACGGACTGGTAATACGGAAATAGTAGCAGCCTTATTAAGTTCTGGCGCTGACCCCGATGCACACGATAAGACTTCCGGCAGCACTCCTTTGATGTTCGCCGCTGTAGGGGGATATGTTGCTATTACTAAAAATCTACTCGCTAGAGGTGCAGACATTGACGCTGTTGACGAGTGGGGAGAACCAGTCTTCCCTCAGGCCGTTAGTGCCTATGAGTCTGCTAGGGGCTCAGGAAGAGATAAAGACGCCCGTGCGCTCATGCAGATAATTCAAGTACTCCAACGAGCTGGAGCAAGGTAATAATAAAGCTAAGAACGAGCATTCGCAGGTCTATTCAATGTCTGAACCTTTAAGCTATTACCTGAGAATGAATCGCCATGCGGCGGTGGGTAGGTTGAATGACTGAACTAAAGGTAAGAGATCAGGAAAGGCAGAATGGTGACGGCGCACGAAACCTAACAATCGATTGCAGCGCGACGCCTCGATAGCAACCTTCTCAAGTATCTTCCTGAAGGTCAGGTTGGATGCTGGTCGCTCGGCGCGGCTGAATCGGTGATCTTCATTTGGAAGTTTTGCAGCTCAGCAAGAAGCGTCGGCGCATCCGGCAACGCCGGAACAATCTTCAACCGCTCATTCTGCAGCGCAAGCTGTACTACGGAGACTAAAATTCGCTTCGGCACGCGCGTCACGCTGTTCTCGCTCGTCACATCAAAACCGCCCGTAATTTGTATCGGTATTAACGTCGCGCTCATGCGTTCGCTTTTGAGCAAGTCTACGATGGGCGCGCCTAAGCCGGTCGCGTCAACGGCCAACGTCGGCTTTCCACCTGCTTGCTGCATCTGCCGACTGTTCATCATGCGTGCCGTGTCCGCAACGATGGTTTGAAACGACGTGCGCAGCGGCCAACGTTGCAAATGTCGGCATGTGAAAGCATAAGACTCTTTTGAGCAGCCCAGCCTCTCGATAATACAAAAAGCGCTGTAGTCTTGTACTTGCCCGAGGTCCAACCCGGCGTAATAGGCGACCGCTGAGGGCTGCTTTGCTAAGTCTTCAGGCTCGACAACTCTGTACATAATTATACTCCAAATAACGGCGAAGCGTCCGTTTCCAAAGCCCGCGCGATGTCTTCATAAGAAAAGACTTGATCGGAAGTCTCGACAAACTCGCAAAGGTATTCTTGACGAAACCACAACTCACCGATTGCCTTGCGCTCTTGCTCTAACCACTCACGCGCGATGCGCGGGCAATCGTAAGCCGTGATGCGCGTGCGATGCCAAGAGCCTCCGCCCTGCGCCCATTCGTGATGAAAGAATCCGCGCTTGCCAAAAGGCGTTGACAGCAAGACGATGCTGCCGCCGGAGACGGCGAGCATTGGACGAATTGATTGATATAACGCATCGGGCACGCGCGCCGCTTCGTCAACGACGAGAAGAGAGACGCCGGAGAAGCCGCGTATCGTTTCCTCTTTACCGGGAAGCGCGACGATGCGCGAGCCGTTCTCGAATTCCATCTCGAGTGATGATTCAGACGCAAGCGGCGAAGGTGCGACGAGCGCGCCGTAAGCGTCCTTGACCTTACGGAACAACTCTTTCGATTGCCGGTAGGAAGGTGCGAGTAGAAGCGTCAATGCGCCCGGCTGATACTCTGCCTTGTGCAACGCTTTGATCGACGAGATGGTTGACTTTCCGCCCTGCCGCGTCACCAGCATGATGGTCTGCTTGGCGCGTGTGCGGAGAATGTCAGCTTGCCATGCGTCAGGTTCAATTCCGGCGCGCCGTGCCAGCAACACCGGATCGCGCGCTTCCGCTTGGCGTCGGCGTGCAACTAAGTTACGCGCCGCCTCAATTAGTAGCGGATTGCTCGATGAGTCGTTGTGCTTCTCTGAGTACATCTTGCTCGTTTAGTCCGTGCGCCTGCGCCACCGCGCGCCAATCGGAGATGGACATATCAACGTCAACGCTCTGCTTTGGTTTGCCTTCCGTGCGGTCGAAAATCTCTCTCGTTGCTGATATGTCGCCTTTGAGAGCCGCCGCGACAAGCGCCTTCGCAATCGCTTCAGCAACAGATTGCTCGTTAGCGTCCGGCATCTCCACGGCTAACTGCGCGCGCAAGGCTTCGCTCAGTAGGGTCAGCTTCGGTCTGCCTTGTGAGTTGCCACTCGCGCCCGGCGGAAACCTATTGCCGAGTTTGTTGCCGGGCGCAAATTTACCGTCTGCCCGTTTGTTAACCGTTTGTTTTGCCATCACTTTTAAGTCGCGTGCGGAATGCTGCGGACAATCGGCGCGTGCGAAGGGGCGTGCGACCGAAGGTACTTTTCCAACGCAAGCCGCGCGTCGCCAAGCTCAGCACGATCACCGCTCGCTACTGCTCGGGCGTTGTCACGTTGCCACGTCGCTTCGTTGTAAAGTTTTTGCGTTTCCAAGAAGCGTTCGTAGAGTTCGTTAACGGCAACTATCTCAGCCTCGGCGGTGGCGTGGGGTTAAATAAATCTGAAAACTCGCTTGGCGCATCCGAGTAAAAGCCTTCGCCTAACAAGTAATCCTCAAACACATCAGTTTCATTTCGCACCTTCGAGCCTGTGGGATCAGAGTGCTTCAAAGCCACTACGAGAGCTTTGCTAACCTCACCCCAATTACGAAGAAGCCAAACCGTGCTGACGGCTGCACCGATTCCCCAAAGCAATTCACGGGACTTCAAAACATTTTGATGACTCATTTTTTTTCTTTTTTCTTAGCTCCCTTCCTGCGAACTTTTTTTGCGACCGCCGCCTTGTCGGTAACCTGTATCAACAGGTCGCTGGGAAGGCATGCAAGTGCATTACAGATGCGATCCAAGACATCGAGCGTCACGGCCTTAATAGTGTGATGCTTCATTCTTGTCATTACGCTAGGGTTAATGCCTGCCTGCTTAGTTAGCCAGTAAAATGACCGGCCACGCTTTTCTAACATCGGTCTTAGTTCGAGCAGCACCATAAAACCAAACTCTAACACAATGTAACCTTTGGTAACAATTCATCTCAGCATACCGTCTGCGGAGATAATAATGAGCGGGCTAGGTGTTTCGGGTGAATTGTCCCGATGTCGGGACAAACCTTGCGCCCGCGTTGTGGTGTTAGGTAATCTCAGCACAGTCAATCCCTTTCGTGAGGTTAGGTATTGATTAGAGGGGCTAGGGGCGGCGCGCGAGGCGCTTTCCTAGCCCTTCGCTTTTAGCGCCCCGAAAACATATCACGAAAAACTTGCCCCGAAAACATACGCCGAGAGTTTATTGGGCTTTAGCCGCGAAAAACCTTCCGCGAAAACTCCGCAACATGCTATAAAGCAGCTATGCCATTGACCAAACAAGAAGCCGCCAACCTGCTTGGCGTCACCATCCGATCAATCGAAGGGTACGTTAAGAAAGGACGTTTGAGCGTCGCCTATACCAAAGGCGAGCGCGGCAACATCGCCGTTTTCGATGAGCAGGAATTAGAAAAACTAAAAGCCGAGCGCGACCAAGTAACTTTTGTCGAACGCCCGGCTACAGACCAACCTCACGCCGGAAGCCTCGCGCTAATGAGGCCGGATGCTGGCCGCGCACTCGCCGCACTTGTGGAAGCTATACAGAGCGCACCGGCGCGACCAAGCGCAAACGTCAGCGAGAAACTTATGCTCACTCTGGCCGACGCTTCGGCGCTTACTAGCTTGTCAGTAAATCACCTCAGAGAAGCCCTACACGCCGGCAGGCTTAAGGGTAAGATTATCGGCAGAGGATATAAAATTAAACGCACCGATCTGGACACTTACATAAAGAAACTCTAATTGATTCTAATAGCGTAATTCAATAAGCATCAGAATCGTTTCCGTCGCTATCGCCCGAAACGCGATTTGAAAGGCAAATGGATGAGCGCGAGACTTAATCGAACCAGTGTGGAATCAAAAACTATTTGTTCCTTATTGTCCGATCTGATAATATTGCTCGTGTTGAGAATGGGTTTCTTCTGTGCGGATAGAAGAATCGGTTTGAGACAAGAGGAAAACAGAAGAGCCGCCCCAGGGATGGACGGCTCTTTTGTTATTCTGTCCTGAGGAATAACATAATGAACCTTATCCGCCCCACTGAATAATCATTGACACTGCACGCGCGCACGCATAGAGTAGCGCCCTTGCTTTAGTTCACCGGCTGGACTTCGAGAGCTTTGTACCTGCCTTTCAGACCAGCCCGCCCACGCTTTCATGTGCTGCTCTGTGCGGATGCAGCCTTAGCCTTCAGTTAAGGATAAAATCAGATGCCTCAGCTAAGTAGAGTTGGACTAACGACGCTAACCTTTTTTGTACTGTGTCTGGG